>Ga0208643_1000015_pt1 | contig 110930 bp, 92 predicted proteins | sample VirMetDEL_Nov_12_FD_184516 | JGI IMG/M metagenome (GOLD analysis project Ga0208643, IMG submission 184516) | Aqueous microbial communities from the Delaware River and Bay under freshwater to marine salinity gradient to study organic matter... | ecosystem: Environmental > Aquatic > Marine >...
TATAGTTGGTGATGTTGATTGTACATTTTCTTCTGGTGGACATCTTAAAGGTACAAGGGATATTTATCAAGATACTTCAACTGCTTATACACTTCTATCAAGAGATAATGGGTCAATAGTTACTATGGATAATGCTAGTGCAAATACACTTACAGTACCACCAAATTCAACTACATCATTTACAATAGGTACAATCATTAGAATAATTAATAAAGGTAATGGAGTAACTACAATAACAGCTGGTGCTGGTGTGATATTAAATTTTAATAATGTACCAGATGGTGTGACTGCAACAGTTGCTAAAGCATCTAAAAGAACACTGATTAAAGTGGGTACTGATACATGGAATATAGGATGGTAAGTAAGAATGGGTTAAATATTATCAAGAAGTGTGAAGGTAACCCCGCAGAAAAGAGTGAATATGATGACATTACATAATATAAATAAATAATTAACTTATGAGTTTCATAACCAAACCAGATTTTAGTAATAATAGACAAGTTAAACAATTTCAGTTATCCAGTACTCAATTATCTGGTACAACTGTTTTTGGTGTTGATGATGTTCTAATTCCAATTAATATTACTGGTGATACAATCAATATTGATGCTTTACAAAATATCAGAACCAGAGGGATTATTTTACCAAATTCATTATCACCCTTTACTGGTATTACATATCAATTATTAGGTAGAGATACTGCTACGGGTAAGGTAGTTGAAGTTACTGGAATATCAGGTGGTACAAGTGGTGGGACTGGTTCTTTTGCTGATGATTACACTACTGGTGGGACATTTGATGGCTCAACTGGAGATTTAGAATTTACTAGATTATCAGGTGGTACATATAATGTAATAATAGGTCAACAAACACCTTTTATTAGGATTGATGAGGGAAATGGGGATGGTATTATAATATCAGGTAGAACAGCTGCTAATTATGGTAATGTGGGGTTTAATGCTTTAGATTTTAGTACTAGTTATGGGGTATCATCTACTGTAGGTGCAACAGGTTCTCAATCCGTATTAATTAATTCTGAAGATTCTATTGCGTCTGGTTATGGTGCATTTGGTGGTACTGGTTATTTAATGAACTTAACTGGAACTTATTCAGTTGGCTTTGGTTATGACATAACTAATGCTGGTTATAGTAGTCTTGCTATTGGTAGTTTTGTTTCTACGGCTGGTTCAACTGGGTTTAATTTTATTGGTGGAAACGGTGGAGTTAATAATGGTAATGCATGTTTTGTATGGGGACCAGCCGTTACAAAGGGGAGTGGTGTAGGTGCTTCAGTATTAGGTGCCGCAAATGTTGATATAACAAGTGGTAATGATGGTACTGATATTACAGCTCCAATGTTAATTGTTGGTAATGGAACTCACACCACACCAGTTGGTGCGGCTTGGACTGCTTCCGTTAGAAGTAACGCATTGGTCGTATTAAGAAATGGCGATATAACTGCACCTTCAACAACAATAAGTGGAATTACTAGTGAAGTTACTGGGAAACATTTAATAACAAAAGAATGGATTGAGAGTTTATATACTTTATCTAATGAACAAAAGAATATTACAGATAATTACACAATTTTAAGTGGCGATAATAACACTCTTTTAGTTTTATCTGCGTCCACTTCAAAAAATATTACTTATGATTCTGGATTAACTGAAAATTTTGAGGTTGAATTCATTAATATTGGTACTGCTAATTGGTTACATACTGAAGGTACTGGTAGTTTAAATAATCCAGATGGTACTATAATGTTACCTAATAAAGTGGCTATGATGGTCCATATTGGAAATACTGGTGAATATTGGTTAAAAGGTGAGTTAGAATAATGGGTATTTTAAGAAAATATTACCATAAGAAGGGTCCACCACCACCAAATTTCTTTATTGGTGGAATATCATCATTTATATCTGGTACAACTGAAATAGCTTCTGAATTAGGAATATCATTTTATAAGGTTAAAAATTTTCAAACTGATGGTGATAATATTAGTTTTCACATTCCATCAAGTATGGGTAATATCCCACAATTAAAATTTAATACAGGGTCATTTGCATCGTCTATGACATATTTTTATGATATTGATGGTGTTGTTACTGGTATAGGGCAAGATTTTGCTGATTCAACCAGTAATATGGAAAGGTTATGGGTTCCAAATTGTACTGGTTTTGATGGTCCTAGTGGGTATCATACTCTACTTAATACTGGAGTTAAGGGATTTGGTGAATACCCATCAGTAATTGGAACTTTTGCTAGTGGGAATATGAATGATGTATTTAGTGGTTCAAAATTTACTCATTTAAAATACCCTAACATGACTGAATTAAAAACTCAATGGATTAATGCGAGTGGTAGATTTACACATAGAGATATAACAACTCTAGAGCGTCTTTATTTACCAAAGTTAACATTTATTGATAGTCTAGATGATAAAACATATAGTCAAAGAAATTTTAATTTAATACCATCTGGGACTATAGTTTATTTAAACCCTTTTTTAGAGACCAATAGAAATTCTGAAATTTATATTACAACGTTAGGGGTTTTAACTGGGGATACTATAACATTAAATGGGTTAACATATACTGCTACTACTGGGTCAACAACTGGGACTCAATTTAATTGTACGGGAACTGATATTCAATGTGCTACAAATTTAGCTACTTCAATTAATAGTGATGTTAGAACTGGCACTTTAGGTGATTTAATTACTAGACATCAATATACTCGTGACTACATAATTGTTAAACAAACTTTAAGTGGTTCTACTGGTAATACCACTACTTTTTCAGTTAGTAACGCCACTAGATTAGTTACACCAACTGGTAGTACGTTTAATTATGGTGGTACTGTGGATAGAACGGTTTATTATTGGGAAACAATAAGAGGTGCTGAAATTAGGTATATAACTGGCACTACAACACCAGATGCTGTGGTAGATTTAAATGGAAGTAATATTACAACAAATTCAATAGATTTAACATTTACACCTCCGTCAAGTCCCGATAGACCAATTGATTTTTATGAAGTATGGATAAATGACGGTGTTAGTACTGGTTCAACAATTTGGCAAGATTATTTACCACATCAAGAAATTTCTGGTAGCACAGCAACTGTAACAGAGTTATTATCAGGTACAACATACACATTTAGGGTAAAAGCCGCAGATACTTTATATAATGTTTCTGATTTTAGTAATACGTTTACTGGAACAACTCTATAATTTTTTATATTTATATAAAAACAAAATTATGACTCTAAGTGGAATAACTTCAATATATACCAACCCATTAAATTTGGGACAATACCCTAACGCCCATATTACTTATACTGGTGACAAAATATTTCAAGATAAAAAGCTATGTATTTTTAAATTTTCTTTAATAAGTGAAAATGAACACACTTTAGAAGATTTTTATTGGGCATTTGAGGGAGATACATTAAGTGGGAATACAATACAAGATGAAGGTGAAATAATCCTTTCAGCAAATACTAGTGGTGCAACTACTACTGATTTTATTACTGCCACTTTAGATGGTGTAGATTATGATAACCCATTACACCAAGTAACTAGATTACCTAAGTTATCTTATGATGATATTAACACTTATTTTATTTTAGGTGGTAAGAAAGATAAAGTTTCACTTCCAGTTGGTGCTAATCCTAGAAAATTAATAAAATGGTTATTTCTTAATTCACTATATTTAAATGGTGAATTATTAAAACAACAATTTACTTTCACAACATAGTAATTAATTATTAGTTATAAGTATTTTATGATATTTATATAAAAATAGCTACACTATGAAAAAATTATTCCTTATTTTACTTACAGTATTAACATTTTCGTGTGTTAAAGTCGAAAAAGATATCCCATTTATTATTGTTAATAATCTACCAATTATTGAAGCAGAATTGAATGGGGTAACTGCAAAATTTTTAATTGATAGTGGTGCTGCTATTTCTGTATTAGATTTAAATTCTATGTATATTTATGGTTATGGGATAGATATGTCAAAACCAATTGGTTTTGTTAATGGAGTTGGTGGTCAAGAAAAAACCTACACTTTAAAAAATATTAAGTTTAAGCGTAACGAAAATGACACTACAAATTTTAACTTTAAAGGTTTAAATCTAAGAACTTTTAGGGAAGATTTTGGAATTGTAGGGATATTAGGTAGTGATTACCTATTAAAGAATGATTTGAGTATAGATTATGAAAAATCAGTTATTAGAAAAAGAAAATAATGACAAATATAAGAAATTATAATTTTAGCGGTATAGACTTCAGAGTTAGCAATAGTGAGTATTACGATTTTTATCTTAACACTGACGGTTACACTACTGATGGTGTCTTTATTGGTGATTGGGATAATCAAGATTATGATAATCAAGATTGGTTAACATCATCAATTAATGCTGATATATATTTAATCTCTTCATTTAACTTTAATTATTATTATGAAAGTTCAATTCCTCAAATAACAAATGTTGAACCATGGTCAGAAGCAGTGGTTAGTGGTTTAACTGCAACAACTTACGGATTAACTGGTTTAGATAATGGTAGGGTATATTATAACCCAGAATCAGATGATTTTGGTCATTTAGATTTATTAGATAAATTAACTGGGACTACATTAACCATTAGTGCTAATAATAAATTCTTAACATTAAATAAAGTTTCTGGATACACAGGAGTTTACACATATCCTATTGAACAAATCATTACAACTGCTAGTACAGGAAACTATGCAAAATTCTGTGGTGGATTTTATCAAGGATTTTATAAGTTAGATGGTTTTGATTATGAAGTACTACCCGATAGATATCAAAAGGGTTGGTCAATAGAGACTTGGTTACATAAGTCCGATACAGCGTGTAGTGGGACCACAGGAACGACTTTAAACGATACTTACCCAGATAATAAAGGATTCTTTTATTTCATCGGTACAAGGGCTGAAAATAAGTTTTGGAATATATTCACAGGTAATACCACAGGTTGCACTTCAGGTTCTACCGATTTTTGTATGGATGTGAAAGAAATTGATGTAGATATTAATAATATTACAATTGGTGGCTCAGCAACAACTGTTAACGTACCTTTATCACCACCACCAGTAGATGTTAAATTAATGGAGAATCAATTTTTAATATTTGGTAGGTCAAATGGTCAATTATGCTCTAACACTGAATCAGCCGATGGTTATGGTCAAGTAAGGGCTAATAGAGATTATAAAAGAGAACCATTATATTCAAGTATAATAAAACAAGAAGTTACTAACACATTAAACCCATTTTTAATATTTGGTAGGTCAAATGGTCAATTATGTTCTAACACTGAATCAGCTGATGGTTATGGTCAAGTAAGAGCTGGTAGGGATTTTTCTGGTACCACATCTGATGTGATGGAATTAGATAAAGAAGCTGATATTATAGGTAACGCTTTAGGATTCAGAATTAAAGATGATGGTAGTATTGGATATAGAATGTTAATATTATCAGCTGATTGTGTAAATGTGGAAGTTAGTGAGGAATATTCTTTAAGTGGTATGGTTACCGATGACCAATGGGAACATATTGTAGTTAAATGGGTTAATAATGACACTTATAATGATTGCGATTTGGTTAATGGTAAAGCAAGAAAGGGTAGATTTAAATTTTATATTAATTCAAATTTAATATTTGTATCTAAAGAATTAGATGAATTTATTCCTAAGAGATTAAATGATTTACAAGAAAAACAACTTGGAGTACCGTACAATATTAGTATTGGTGGTGGGACACAAGGATTATTAGAAAGTATGACCTTTGATGGTCAAGACCCAGAAGATTTAGGTTTAATGATTGAACAGAATTTTGCTGGTAGTTTTATAGGTTCTATATCAATATTTAACATATATGAACAAAATTTAAATTGGTGTGAAATCAAAGAATTATATAATGAAAAAGTAACTAAATATAAATAATACTCATGAATGTTATTTTACCAATTATTTTAGTGGTAGCTTTAATAACCACTTTTTTAATCTTAAGAAAAAAGAATATTAATGGTACAACTTTAGAAATATCTGAAGAAGATATAATTGAGTACACACCTAAAAATTCTGTTTTAACAATTTTTGAAATGTTATTATTGGATGAAATAAATTATCATAGAAAATCCATTGGAATTCCTGAATTAATACCTGAAAAACAATGTAGAGATTTAGCTTATAAACATACTGAATATATGATTAATAAAGGTAAACCATCTCATGATAATACTTTTGAGAGAAGATATGAATTATTTAGAAGGGGTGCTACATTATACGGTGAAAACGTAGCTTATGGTTACTCAACTGGTAAAAGTTTTTTTAATGCCTATATAAAGAGTGATGGTCATAAAAAAATAATAGAAACATCTCATTTCACTCATATTGGGGTACGTGTATTACAAAATTCAGATAATAAATACTATAATAGTTTAATTTTTTGCAGATATGAATAAACGGTACTTATTTAAAAAAGTAGTTAAGGAGTTAGATGTTCTTAAACTTAAAGAAGAAATCTTAGTTGAACAATTGCAAACATACTTAGAAATGGCGATAGAAGATATACATTGTTTTATGAGAGATAATAATAAAGATTGGAGAGATAATTTAGTTGTTTATTTTATTGAACAGATGTTTTCTCTTCATATAAAATCTAGTTATTGTAGGATGAAAACTATGTATGGTGATACACCTAATTTCGATTATTATAGTGATTTACTTGTTATAGTAAGGGGAGAAAAAGAAGCTATGCGTGAATTAATGTTAAAAAGTTAGATATTTATAAATAAAACACTATGGCAGTACCAGAATTAGATAAAGATAGAATATTTAGACAATTTAAACATTCGTTAGGCGCACCTATAAGAGATGTTGAATTATTAGATGAACAATTATGTACATTTTTAGAGATATCTACTGAGGATTACGCTATGCGAGTACAAAATTGGTTGATAGAACACCAATGGCAATCTGTATTAGGAAAAAATATAGATACTACTGATATGGCATTTGCATTATCAGTAAGAGATTTTGATTCTACAACTCAATACACTTACGCTTATTCAAAACAAGTTGGTTTACAAGCTAGAGGTCCATGGGAACTTAAAAAAGATTTTGTTGAAGTTGAAGCTGGAAGACAAGTTTATCAAATTCCAGCTGGTAGAGAAGTAAACGAAGTTTTATGGATAACCCCACCAACAACTGACGCTGCATTATTCGCTAATTATGGTGGGTTTGATGCTGGTTATGGTGGTGGATTTGCACAAATGGGTATTGGTGCTGGTGCTAACGGTGCCTCTGGTGCTGGTGCTGGTGGTGGTTACTATGTAGCCCCAGCGTTTGATGTTTTACTTACAGCGTCTGATTTTAATCTTAAAAATAGATTACTTAGAAGTGAATTAATATATAAATTAACAGCTGGTCCTGACGGAACTAGATTATTACACCTTATCTCAACACCTGGTTCTAGATTATCATTTGGTGGTGCTGGTATAGGTGGTGGTGCTGGAGCTGGGGCTGGTCCTACTGCGGTAGGTCTACAAGGTTGTAAAGTATGGTACCATTATTATGATACTGGAACTGACCCAGATAAAGTAAAAGAATGTAGGAGATTAAACCCAGATGTAATCACAATACCTAATGAAGTGCCATTAGCTAAATTAGATTATGCAGATTTTAATGAACCAACTAAAGTCTTAATAAGACAATTATTTATGAGTGAAGCTAAAAGAGCTTTAGGTAGAACTAGAGGTAAATTTGGTGGAGTTGTTGGGCCACCAGAGGCTGAAAGAACAATGGATTATGAGACATTAATCACTGAAGCTAATGAAGAAAAAAGACAAATTCTTGAAGAGCTTGATGGTAGATTAGAAAGACTACGTAGTGATAAACAATTAGAAAGAGCAGCTAATGAAGCTGAAAACTTAAATAAACACCTAAAATATAGACCTTTAGGATTTTATCTTAAATAACCAAAATGGAGTCTATATGACTCCATTTTTTTCTTTTTTCTTTTCCATCTTTTGATAATCTTCAACCTCTAAGTCAATTCCAGCTATCATTAATTCTTTCCCAATAGCAGTAGCTTTTTTATCATCATCATTAATTTTGGCTTCAGTCCATAGATGTTTTAACCAGAATTCAAAAGTCTTATATTTCTTATACCTTTGGGTTGTATACCATTCACTTCTCTGAACAGCCCAAGATTCATATTTAAAAATATCTTCAACTGTACCTAAATCAACTCCCCATTGTGTAGAAATAATAAAGATATTGGGATTGCCAGTTTTATCTTCTTTAACTTTAAAATGAGCAAAATTAGCAAGTCTTTTTGGGATAATTGAAGTTTTCTTCATCTCATTAATTTCTTCAATTTCTAACCTTTTAATTTTATCCTTAAATGTTTCAGTATCAGATTTAATCCCTTCAATTTTCTCAAGACGTTTCTTTTCATTATAATCATCCTTTACTTGTTGCCAAGTAAGTCCTAAATCAGCTAAGTTATTAGGTTCTTTTTTATTACGAATCCAGAATTGAATTTCCTTATCTTCCAAGACCATTAAATCATCGTAAGTATCTTGTTGACCTTCTTTTAATGCTATACCATTAGTTAACTCACATTGTTTTTTAGTGAATATTTTGAAAGGTGTAAGTTCCATTTCTTTAGTTTCTTTATTTCTAACCATATCAACCATAATATTCTCTCTAATCTCTTCATTAAAACAAACCATTAATGCTTTAATTCTACTATTAAGTTTAGCTAAATATCTTGGTACATTATATTCACTAGTAGTCAATTCAGAATTGTTTTCAATTTGGTCACTTGGAATCATCATACAGTTTAAATTAATTTCATAATCTATATCAGCATTTTTTTTATACTTACCATATTTTTTTTTATATTCTTTTTGTTCATCAGTTGGTAAAGGTTTTTTCTGAACATCACCATGAGATTTAGATGTACCTGTATTAACATAATAAATGGTATCACCTAAATTAACTTTCAATTTATCTCTAATAGCTAATTCCATGTGAGCTTTTCTAGCTTTAGCTGAACCAGATTTAGTTAATGTTTTACAATCTTTGTTGTATGTAGTAATCGATTCTTTAACACTAGATTTAGAAGCAATCTTAACAAGTGGAATTCTGAAATTATAAATATCTTCAACTGTTTTATTATATAATTGAACGAAACCATAACCATCGCCACTAAGTAAGTATTCAATTCCCATTTCTAAAAAGTCTTCAATATAACCTGGCATTTTAGATGATTTTATTGTGTTACCAACAAATTTAATCTTACTATCAATAAGGTTAGCGTAGTTCTTTTTAGCGAAATTAATAGTAGTTTCACAAATATCATCAATATCAAGTCCCATACGCCCAATCATATATAATTCATTAAATTCACCTACAACAGCCTTTAAACCAACTAATTCTTTATCTTTATCAGGTTCAGTGAATCTATGAGTACCTTTAGGAATGAATTTAAAATCATTAACGTTATCAGGTATAGCGAAATTAAATCCATCGGTATCTCCGATTAATGGTGTGAATCCCTTATCAACAAAAAATTTCACCATTAATCTTAAATATTGTCTACCTCTACATGTTGTTTCTTCAGCACATTCTAAATCACCCCAATTAAATATATTAGGTGCACCTAACGAACCAAAGAATGAATTACCTAATATCTTAATAGGTAATTGTTTTTTATCATATGTTGCAGCTAATGACTTATGTTCCTTAAGAGCCTTTTCACCACGAGCTTTTTGTTCAGGTGTAAGTGTATCATTTTTTTCTATTAAAATTGCTTCAATAGTCCTAGCTTTACCCTTATGTTCATTCATAAGTGCCTTAAATGTATCCCTTGTATTAGCGATATATAATAACATACTCTTCATAGCACCAGAAATATCCACATCAGGGAATATATCATGGGTAATCTCAATATTAGGGTATAAGGCTGCAAAATCCAGTTTTACAACGTTTTTTCTGTAACCAACTTCAAGAAGTCTAGATAATCCACCAGTAAAGGTATGTCTATCAGTAGTTGCTGGTAATGCTAATCTATTTTCATATGACCACGCCATCATAATTAACTTCCAAGTACCAGCCGTACCCATGGTAGTTGACCTTGAGTATGATGTTGGAATAATTTTAGATAATAAAAAAGCCGCTTGATTAAATTCCTCATCAACCTTTTCAGTTTCCCAAAGGTCATCTAATAAGTATCGTCTTACAATATCACGACCTTGTACAAGCTCATATCCTTCTTTTAATGGAGTCTTATCCGTAATAGGATAATGTTCACCATCAACGTTATTAAACGCATAAGAAGTCTCTCTATCAGCCCACATGCTATAAATCTTATTACCTTCCACGTAAACTCGATTAGGTTTATTCTTTTTGGTATATTTAGTAATATACTTTAAGCCAGCACTCTTAATATTTGAATTAATTGCTTTTGCTCTACGCACAGCGTGATAAACATCTAGAATATTATAACCAAACATCATTGTTTGTTTAAAATATTCAGTTTCACCTCCATATTTTATAGAACTATCTTTTCTTCTAATTTTACTATTACCTGTTGGGTCCAAAGTCTTAGCCATCAGTTCGATATCAACACCTAATATATCACATCTTGTAAATATGAAACTCCAATCAAAGTTTTCTGAATTATACCCAGCAATAGTATCTGGTTCTAATTTCTTAATTATTTCAAAGAATTTAAGAATTACTAATAATTCTTCTTCTCTTTGGTCACCATCAGGGTTAATTTCTAAGATTTCTTCAAATCCCCTATTATCCTTAACACCAATTTGAAATATTCTAGCGTCTTTATGTCTTAATGGTTCGTTATTCCCATCAAATTCATATAATTTAGTTAAATCTTCACCAGTGCCTTTTCTATCATTAATATCTTGAATTTCTTCATCAGATAATAAAACCCCTTTAGGGTAAAGACCAGTTGTTTCTAAATCAAATTGAAGTCTGTGTAGTTCATCATAATCTTCAAAACCTTTAAATAAACGCTTTCCAGATTGAATTAAGTATTGTTCAACTGGATTAATGGCCATAAATAAATGTTTATGACTTTTACCATATACATCAATACCACCTTGTTTGAAGAAATTTAATAATTTAGAATATTGTCCATCGACTTTGGCCATAAATTTAAAACCATTATCAATTCTAGGGACTGGAGTTTGGTTATTTAGTGATGTCTTTAATCTAGAAATTTTTACTCCGAATTTTTTTGTGGCTTGAGTAATTTTATTCCTCTTACCACCATACATAATTTTGGTAACATCTTCTTTAAACCATAAGAATGATTTAATTTTATCCTTTTTTATGGTTTTACCAGTTTCAGGGTCATTAATGATTAAATTTACCTTATCATCACCATACGGAATTTCAATTCCAACAATATATTTTTCAGGATGTCTACCTTCAAGAAACCTTGCTACCTGTTCATTATTAACCATTCTATTCTACCTATTTTAGACAAAATAACCTAATTTTATAGCAAAAAACAAGTATTTTATTATATTTTTTTAAATAATTTGTTCTTTACCAGGTATTTAAGACTTAATTATCAAGGATGTGGATAGTTAAATCTTCTCTAATTGGCACAATAAGTTTACCAGATTCATCATTAAATACAATTGTGAATTCCCCACGATAAGTTCCAGCTTTTTTAGTTTCTTTTGCTGAAAATTGGTAACCGATGTAATATTCTTCACCAGTGCAATCACTCGAAGGGTCTTTTAAAATACATAATGCATCTTTACCACCAATTCTTTTAACACCAGTGTTAACATCTTCCATACAGAATGTGATGACTGAATTTTGAAGTCTATCATGGAATGCATCATAGTCATTTCGACCATCATTTATTAATTCCATAGTTAATCTAGGGAGTGTACTCCCTTTTTTTATAAAAAAGTCCATTTTCGTTTTTATTATAAATATGTTATTTTATGGATTTAATCAACTCAATTGCTTGGTCAATGGTATTAAAACTTCTCTTTGGTACCAAAACATGTGGTTTCTTAATAATAATCGGTATTACAGGCTCACCAGCAAATTTAAAAAGTTTAGTACACTCATCCTTGTTTTTCTCATCATCAACGTTAACATCAAAGAACTTAATATTTTCTTTTTCAAGTTTTTCCTTAAGTTCTTCGCAGTAATCACATTTTTCACTTGTATAAATTTTTATCATAACTCTAATCCATTTTCTTCTAATTCATTTATTAATTTAGATAATCTTTCACTATGTTTATCACCAGCATTTAATATTTTATCAATATTCTTTTGTTTACTCATAAGTGAATACCACATTGCTAATGAAATAGTCCCTCTAAATAATTGGTAATAAACTGAAACATTATTTTTCTGCCCAATCCTAAAGCAATTATGAACATTATAATTACCAACTACAAATGAGTGGTCATCTTCTACTGATAAATCATAAACCCTTTCCTCACCCCTTTTAGGTTTTGAGATTTTAATTGATTTAATCGGGTAAGTAATATAATTACCTACTTGATTAATTCTTTTATTTTCAACTCCATTTAATGAATACTCAATTGAGTAATTATTAACATCTTTATTAGATAAACTAACACTTCTACCTATATTAGCATTATATCTAACCAATTGTGATATTAATTTTAAAGAAGCGGTAGTAGCTTGTTGTGTATTTTTACGTTGGTAGCCATCACCGTGGTAATACCCATCTAATAAATGTTTTAGTTGTTCATTATTTAAATAATCAACCCAATATGGTAATTGTTTAGAATATACATCTTTACCAAACCACATTTTAAATAAATTTGCCATTTCACTAGAATGAATTGTACAAGTTTTTGTACCATTCTTATCAATATAAGATGAATGTTTATCAATTTTAAAACCTTTTTTTATTATATCAATAATATATTCCGAGGCATCATACATTTTAGCGTTAGTTATTTTTTGACATACATTAATTGTATCTGATTTATTATCAGATATGCTACACCATCCATCAGCAATGTAAAACCCAAAAGCATATAATAAATCATTAGTTAATAAAACACTTTTAGGTAAAGTAACCAACCTACCATTACTTTGTAAAACATTATGATTATTTTTAAAGTACTTACTTTTAAAACTTGGTATTTTTAATTCTTCTAACCTACTTATTGGTTGACTTTCACTTCTTATTGTTAAAGAATGGCTTAAGATATTTAAATCTTTTGCCTCAATCCAAATAAATTCTTCTGCTATTTTATCATATACATATAATTTATGGTCATGTGTAACTGATAAATTATTATTATATCCGAAGGCATTTATATCATATCTTAATTTTTTACGTTCTAATTTAGAGGTTTTATCTATTACATTTTTAAAATTACCTTTATGTGTATAAACTTTATCTCCAATTTCAATTTCTTGAATCATTTTATATCCATCGTCAGTCATAACCCATTGGTCACCAAATATACATCTATCTTCTGCCTGTTCATTATCACCTGGTACCCAACTAAATGAATTAAATATAACTACGGTACCTTCGGTTAATGTAATACCAACACCAGCGGAAGTGATATTACCTATAAATATTTTGGTTTTCTTATTGTTTTGAAATTTATCAATTGAATCTTGTTTAGCTTTAACTGACATTCGACCATTGTGAATAACACATTTACTACCAAATTCTTCAGCCAACTCTTCCAATTCATCCGTAAAAGTTGTAAATATAACAACCTTTTGACCTTGTTCAATGGCATCGTTAGCTAATTCAACTGTTTTTGGAATCACTTCCATTGCAATAAATTTTCTTAATAAACCTAATTCCACCAAGTCTTTACTCAATGAATTTGTGCGTTTACCTTCTTCAGTCCTTTTCTCTAAATATTCTTCCCAAAGATTCTCATATTCATTCCAACCACGCTTAGATAAGTCATGGTACAGAGTAGTTATGGTCTTATCAGGCATATCTAACACTTCAGTTTTAAGTCTTCTTAAAAGAGTGTTTTTAGTCCTAATACCTAATTCAGTTAAATTTGAAGCACCATCAGTAATCCAAATTTGTTTTGTTCTACCGTTATTTAATTTTTTATAAAAACGTTTAGCATCACAATACCTTTGTGCATAGAATTTCCAATTACCACCCAACGGTGATTTAACCAACTTTAATAGATTGAAGAAGTCCATTGGCTTATTAGCAATAGGTGTACCCGTTAATAACCAAACCCTTTCTACATTACCACTTTCAACGATATCATTTATTAATTGAGTTCTTTGTGCTTTAGGATTTTTAATCTTATGTGCTTCATCCAATATTACTAAATCATAATTTTCTTCTAAGATATTAGTATAATGAACATCATCCTTTTTTGGTTTACCCAAAGTATGGAAGTTTTTTAATATATCGTAATTAATAATGGTAAATCTACCAACATCTGGCCAGTTACTACCACTAACAATAATTCCTTTTTGACCAAATGATTCGATTTCACGTTGCCAAGAAATCTTAACACTGGCTGGACAAACAACCAACACCTTCTTAGCATCAACTACCAATGCGGCCAATATTGACTGATAGGTATTATGAGTTAATACATAATCATCAGTCACATATAACGAATCCTCAGCTTCTACTGATATACATTGGGCTTCCATTTCACCAAAATATTCTATTGATTTAATACCTCTAGACGGTAAATATTTTTTATTTTTATTAACCCTATTATTTTTTCTTTTTAATCTAAAAGGTGTTATATTTTCTGGTAAATTAATAGTTAAAATAAAACATTCCTTACATTCTTTAATTTTACCATCAGGTAATTTATATTTACCTTGTTTAATTCTTTGTCTAGCAACACCACCAAGAGATTGGACAAGTTCTTTAACATCATCTGATAAATTTTTAGAAACGGAATAATATTGAATTGTACCATTCTCACTAATATAACCATCTGTATCTAATAACCCCTGTAAAATTAAAATTCTAACTAATCCAGCGTTATATTTATAATCATTTGGTATAAATTTTAAGTCAGATGTTAAACCCATTAAGTTTAAATTTTTTAATTCTCTAATAACTTCATTTTTTTGTTTATAACCTACTAAATGGTAATCACAGTCATTAATTTTTTTAAATTTATGATTTAATGGTAATCTATACTCTAACAATTCATCAATAATTTCAGTATCATTAGTTGAAAATTTTACATTATGACCACTAAATCCACCATCACCTAATAAACAACCTAAAAGGTAAGGGTTTAAATTAATTTTTTTAATGCTATATTCAACAGGTTTAACCATTGGTATGTACCATTTCACATTACCTTTAGTTCCATATGTTAAATCATAATATAATTCTTTAAGTGATTTGGTGATAAACCCATTATTACGTTTTTTATGGTTAGTTGTTTGGACAGACCATAGATGTTCATCACAACATTCAACTTTTGAACCATCAGTAAATGTAATTTGGTAAATTTCTTTATCACCTTGTGGGAATACACCAGTAACTTTAGTTGGTAGACCATTAGAACCTATTACATTATCACCAATTTGTATTTTACCCATAGTCGTCCAACCATTAGGTGTGAGTATTTTAGAATCAAGAGGTTGAGCTTTCCCCAGGCCCATATCGTCAGCTAATATAGCACCATTTCTACAAGTCAAGAATTCGATACCACTTTTTTGATGTTCATAAGGATGTCTACCACCCTTATCTAAATTCTCATATTTATCCCAATCAATTTTAACATCACATTCAGTAAAATAAGGGTCATCTAATACCATTGTTTTTGGTAAAAAATACATCTTAGCATATTTTTGGTTCTTCTTAACCTTACCATAAACATGATATGTCTTTTCTTGGTCGGCCAATATAGCTTGAATTAATATTCTTTCAGGAACAAAAGAAAGGTTTTCCTTTTCTTTAAGACTTTCACCCAATAACGGGTTGATTAGCACCACTTTATTTAATACTTGTGGTGGTACATTATGAAAATCATTAATATATAGAGCTTGTCCTTCAGTAAGTTTAACTTTACCATCTTTAAGGAGTTTATTTTTTAAATCTTTTATATAAGGGTTTATCCCTTCGTAATTTTGTAATAATGCGATAGCATTTCTACCTTTTAATTCATTTATATCTATCAAAATTTTAAGCGTTTTAACAATATGTTATATTGTTAATATAGGTAATTTTTTTGAAAAAGTCAAGTATTTAAGGGTTATTTAGATAAAGTTAAATATTTATCAATAAAGTAAATGTTATTACTATGAGTAATGAAAGAAGAAAGGTACCAATTAAAAGGATAAATAAGTTTTTTTCAGGAAGAGATTTCGATTTAGAAATTCAAATGGGTAGGGAAGCTATGGAAGGTGATGGAAACTTCACTGTAATATTATATAGGGTTGATAGAGAGACTTCACAAACTGATGATTTATATGGTGAAGCTAGTGCTAGTGAATTAAATTTCTTACCACCTGTTGAGTTATATGTTGTTCCTATGATTGCTGGACCACAAAACCAAACATATTCAAAAGGTTATTTAAGAAATTTAGAAGATGGTAACTTAAAATTTGTAGTGTATTCAGAACAACTAGAAGAACGTAATGTTGATATTTTAGTGGGTGACTATGTGGGTTACCCAATAGATGAAACTGAAATGATATATTTTAGTGTTACCAACGCTGGTGAAAAGAATTATGATAATGCACACACAATAATGGGTTACAAGGGAGCATACAGAGTAGTTGAATGTACCTTTGCTAATGAAGATGAATTTAATGGAATGTAAAATATGGGATTACCGAAGGGCTTTAGAAAAAAAGTAAATTTTATAACACAAAATGAAGGGCCAGAAAAAAGGCAAGACTTTCTTGATGATATAGACTATAAGGGTATGTACTTACCTAAAGGGGTTGATTACGAAGATATAGATAGAACCTTTGTTGATTTTGTTAATGAAGATATAGTTTTAGATATTGATGGGGATGAAGTACCTGTTATGTTCTTAACCATAACTAAATGGGCTGAATTTAGTAAAACTTGGTCATTTTCAGATAAATTTAAAAATATTAAAATGCCTTTTATTACTGTTATTAGACAACCAGATATTCAAGTGGGTACAAATCAAGCTGGTATTTGGAATATACCAGGTCATCAATTATATACATATATGAAAGTTCCTAATAACGAAGGTGGTAGAAAGGGAGTTGACACATATAAAATTCCACAACCAACATCAGTTGATATTACGTATGAAGTTAGATTATTCTGTAATAGAATGAAAGATTTAAATTTATTCCACAAAATAATTCAAACTACATTTAATTCAAGACAATTCTACATTACAGTAAAAGGTCATCCAATGCCAATTCATTTAGAAAAAATAGGTGATGAAAGCCAAAAAGATGATTTCGATAAAAGAAGATTTTATGTTCAAGCATTTGAAATGAAAGTCTTAGGTTATATTTTAGATGAAGAAGACTTTGAGTTATTACCGACAATTAATAGAGGTAATATCAGATTTACCGAAGAATAAAAAACATTAATTTATATTTATAGGTATGGGTAAAGGTTATAAGAAAAGTGTAAGATTCATCAATCAAAATATCGGGCCTGAAAAAAGGCAAGACTTTCTTGATGAAATAGACTACAAGGGAACTTATCTACCAAAGAGTATTTTCTATGAGGATATTGATAAGTCATTTTTAGAATTCGTTGACGACATCCTTGAGATTGAAGTTAACGGAAAGAAAGTACCCGTTATGTTCTTAACTATAACCAAATGGGCTGAATTTAGTAAAACTTGGGACTTCTCAGATAAATTTAAAAATATTAAATTACCTTTTATTACCGTGGTTAGGCAACCAGATATTCAGGTAGGTACAAATCAAGCTGGAAATTGGAATATACCAGGTAATAAGCTATACACGTACATGAAAGTTCCTAATAGAGAAGGTGGTAGAAATGGTGTCGATATGTATAAAATTCCACAACCAACATCAGTTGATATTACATACGATGTTAGATTATTCTGTAATAGAATGAAAGACCTTAACCTTTTCAATCGAACAACCCAACTTACATTTCAATCAAGACAATTTTATATAAAAGTGAATGGTCACCCAATGCCAATACATTTAGAGGCCATTGGTGATGAAAGTCAAAAAGATGATTTCGATAGACGTAGATTTTATGTTCAAACATTTGAAATGAAAGTCTTAGGTTATATTTTAAATGAAGAAGATTTTGAATTTGTGCCGACAATCAATAGAGCAATAGTATTCACTGAAATATTTGATAAAGAAATTAAACCTAAGATTGTAATTAGGTCTTTAAAAGATGTTGATGAGATTTCCTTGAAAATTGTAATTAAACCTGAACATTATACTAATGAATTTATAATTAATTGTGGATATAAGATTTTAATTACATCTATAAAATATATATCTAATGTAACCAATGCTAATATTGCAATTAATGGTGTTCAACAAACAATACCATTTACAGTGGAAGCAAACGAACAATTAGTATTAACTGTTGATAGAAACGAAAGTTTAGAGGCAACATTAGAATTAAAAGGATTAGTTAAATAATGAGTGATATTAATAAAACATATATATTTGAAACTGTATTAATTAGTGGTGGTACTACTGGGACTACTTCTGGTGGTACAATTAATTTAGGTCCACCTATCATTGCTTTGGAAACTTCTGGAAATACATCTTGGGTAGGGTATGGAGAATTATCTGCATGTAAAATTAGACAGGTAATTACTATTTCAGGTAGTACATTTACAGGTCTTTGGTCTAATGGTGAGGAAGATTTAAATAAAATATGGGGTAATCGTTATACTTATTTGTATTTTTAATTATTTTCTTATATTTATTAATAACAGTTTAAAATAATAAATAATAAATAAAAAAAATAAAAAATTATGCCTATAGTTCCAAGTGACTGGACAATTACAAGAGCTGATGGAAACATTAGATATATCGGTAATGACCATGGTGGAGGTGCTCCTTCATATGCTACGGTAATTGAATTTCACAGATTCTTACAAGATTTAGCTGATGACGCAGTTTCAGCACCAGCTTCTGGTGATGAACTAGACATCACAGATGAAGACCCTTCTGCAAGGTCTACAGATAACATTATCACGCTTTTGGGTAATTACAACATTAATGACACAGCTGCTGAGCACTTGTTTGATGGTTCTATTATTCAAAATGGTGGTGACGACATTTATGATGGAGTTGTAAACTTCGGTAACACAGATGTACAAATTCAAATTATTCAAAACGGTGCCGTATTAGCGGATGATTGGTGGAATTTTGGTGGTGGTGGTCTTAATGCTTCGGCATTACAGGGTATCTCACATAGATTCATGATTAAAACAAGAACTGCTGGTACTGATATTGATGGTAGACGATTAATTGGAATCACAAGAGAATACGGTAAAACATTCTCTGAGTTCCCAATTAACGGTACTGCACGAGGTAACAACGTACTTGCCCTTTCTAATGGTGATGACCTTAATAATCAAACTACTGGTACAACAGTATCAGCATTAACTATTTCTAACACAACTGAAGGTTATGTTGCGATTGATGTTAATAATGACGGTACTCCAGAATTTTATTACTCAGAATGGAACCTTAATACACCAACAAACACAATTAACGATTTCTATGAATATGCTAAATGGATAACTAGAGATGGTTCATCTGATACATTATATGGGTTATCTGGTGAATTATTTAGAGGCATCACACATCAAGTATCATTAACCGCAAATACTGGTACATTTAACGCTTTTGAAGCGGTATCTTGGGCTAGTGGTACTGGTCAAATGTTAGCTATTAATTCACCTACTGCTGGTACAGCAATGTGGATTCAAATATTAACAGGGACAGCTCCAACTTCAGGTCAAGTAATTACTGGTGGTGCTTCATTAGCAACCGCAGATGTAGGTTCCTCAATTATATCTAGAAACCTTTCATCGCCATTTGTAGGTCAATCTACTGGTTCTGCGATTATTGGTGCATACGGTTTAGGTATTGAAACTGATGATTTAACAAATAGTGACACATTATTTAGTTTAGCTAACGTATCTATAACTCCACCTAACAACGTAAACTTTACTGTTGGTGGTTTAATAGCTGGAGAAGATAGATTATTAGTAGCACCATGGGATGGAGTATCATTAGACGCTGAAGGTAACCCAGCTATTGACCAAAGTCAATTAAGTCTTTCTGGTACATTATCAACTGATAATGTTGTATTAGTATCAGTTACAACTAATATACCTTCTGATACACCAAACTCTGGTACAATTAGAGTTGTTGATGATAATGGGTTTGATAGAAGATTAACATATTCTTCATATACAGGTGCTGATTTTGCAATTACATCAACAGATGGTCAAGAAGACTTTAACTCTGTTAATGCAGCAGATGGTAATGATGTTTATATAACATATCTAGATAAATTAGCTTCTAATACTGGTGGTACGGAAACATTTACTGCGGTATATAGTGCAGATAGAGACCTTGTAATAATTGTACGAGATGGTGGTGTAACCCCAATTAGACAGTTCATTACATCGGGTACATTCTCGTCTTCGAATACGACTATTACAGCGATTCGAACATCGGATTTATAAAAAAAAACAATTTTTATACACAAAAGACCACCAAATTGGTGGTCTTTTTATTTTACTTTATATTTATAATAAAAGGGTTTTAAAATATGGTAATAGTGGCTGGAATATGGGAGCAAGGTTGGTTTGATTTTAAAACCGAGCTAAACTTATGGTATTTCCCTTTAAAAGACTTTGGTGTAGATGAGTTTGCTATGACCCCTATATCTGGGTTAAATAATAATAGAGTAGAAGAATTTCATAGTGTTGGTGATATAATTCAGTATTATAATTTACCCGTAATACTTTGTACTGAAAATGGGAATTCAACTTTAGAAGAATTTGAACATCCTGAAGATGCTTTATATTTATTCAATAGAACTAGCGGTGGGGTTATAATTGAACAACCTGATTACTCACTAAGAATAAAGAGTAAATTAAACAAAGGTATGCTTTGGGGGCACCAAGCGGCCTCTATAATATTATACGACAGATTTTTAAAAAATATATAATAAATGGCGATAACAATAACGGATAAAAGAATAGTTTTAAATGAAGCAGATGCTACAACTGGTTGGGTTTCAACTGATGGACCAACAGTATTTACTACGGGTCCAACTCCTATTGAAGCTGGTGGGTGTTTAGGACTACAAGCTTCCGCATCTATTCAAAATGCGTATGTAACTATTACATCAGATAATTATTCTGGTGGAGGTTCTTTATTTGTATGGATGACAAACAGAGCAGCTTTTGATACTACAGTAAATGGTGGGTTTGGTATTCAAGTAGGGGATGGCACTAATAGAATAGCTTATCATGTAGGAGGTTCTGATGGTACTGGGTTTAGACATGAAGTAGGTCCTGTAAACTGGGCAAACTTTCAAATTGATTTGGCCAATAAACCAGCTAACTTTACAGCTATTGCTGGAACAGAAGCTAATTTAAATGAAGCCGCTATTACACAAGTAGGAGTTTATTTTGAAACAATTGCTAAGTCTGTTGGGGGTGCTGATAACTGTTTTTGGGATATTATAAGATTTGCTGATAATGGTGTTGGTATTGAAATCTATGGTGGTACATCAGGAGTTCCTGAAACATGGGAACAAGTTTCAATTGAAGATAGGAATGAAGGTACATTAAGAGCACATGGAATAGTTAGAAAAGTAGGTACAGGAGTTTATAGTATCCAAGGAAATATTTCTATTGGGGATGCTACAGGTACTGCTGCTACATATATAAATTCTGTTGGAGAAACTTTCCTTTGGGAAGATAGAGGACAGTCAACTAACAACTATTATAGGTTTAATGCTGCTGGTAATGGTACAGGGGTTACAGATATAAATTTTGATGGAGGTTCATGGACATGTTCTACTTCTGGAAGTATAGATGTTAGTGATGCTAATGTTGATGCATTTGATGTTAGAGGTGTAGTAATAACAGGGTTTGACCGAGGTATAAATACTGGTGGTGTTAGTAATGAATGGTCAGCAAATACCTTTAATTTTTGTGGTCAACTAGTGACTACTGGTTCGAATTTAATTGAAAACACTTATAATGATTTTACAGGTTCAGCAGATACAGCTCAAGTATATTGGAATTCAACTACAGACCCTAATGGTAGTATTGATGGCTCTGAATTCACCATGCCAGCAACAGCAACTCATGCAATACAATTTCCAGTTGGAATGACCAATCAAAGTATCACCATAACAAATTGTGTGTTTAATGGATATAATGCTAGTAATAATGTTAATGGGAGTACATTTAATGTATTAGCTACTACGGGTACTCTAACTATTAATGTTGTTGGAAGTAGTGGGAATTTTTCATATAGAACTGCTGGTGCAACAGTAAATGTAGTAATAGCACCAGTTACAACAACCATAACAGCTATTGATATTGAAACAAACTTACCAATTTTGGATGCTAGAATATTTTTATATTCAGATACAAATAATAATTATTTTTTCGAAACACCAGTAACTTCAATTACAAGGTCTGGTAGTGTAGCCACTGTAACTCACACTGGTTCTACAATTAATATTAAATCTGGTGATTTAATATTCATTGAAGGTGCAGACCAAACAGAATATAATGGCACATTTAGTGCTGATACGGGGGGTTCCACAACATATACTTATACAGTTACTGGAACACCAACAACACCAGCTACAGGTACGATATTACACACACATGTTTATTTTAACGATGAAGCTGATATTAATGGTCAAGTTAGTGACACAAGAAGTTTAAATGTTAATGAATCTGTTAAAGGAAGAGTGAGAAGAGCAACTTCAGGAACTAGATATAGAAATTCACCTATTATAACAACAATTAACTCAACAACTGGTTTAGATTTAACAGTTCAGATGATTCCAGACGAATAATTTAATTTACTATTTAATTTTCTTAGATATATTTGTTTTAAAGGGTTATTATAACTATTTATAATAAAATGTATTTAAATATGGAAGATAAAGAAATAAACCATGAAATTCTTAAACAAATTGAAATTAATGTTAATGACGAATTGAAAAGGGCATTGGATAAATTTGGTATTAAGGATAGTGCTGGTTTCAAAAATATTATTGCGATTAAAGATTACACTAAACAGACTAGAGATTTATTTAGGGATTTGCAAAAAGAAAACGAATTATATAAAAATCAAATCAAACAACAGAATCTTGTTTTAGAGCAATTGAAAACTCAAATGCAACAATTACAAATAAAAGTTTATCAAAATAATGCAACTGGATAATGATTTCAATAGATTGGGCGACACAAATTATAAGTATACCAAAAAGTGACTTAACTTTGATTCAATCATTTCCAACTGAAATTAGGGAGTTAAACCTTAATAATTTTAGGTTAACTTTAAAAGATATTGAAGATAATGTTGATGGTATTGTAAACCTAAGAACACACAACCATAATACGGAAGTGTCTCTTGGTGGTATTGTGTACGCTAGAATTATTGAAATTATTAATGGTTATACCATTACATTTGAAGATGGTCAATATGCTGTAAATTTAGTTGGTGCCAATAGTAATGTTGGTGACGTTGTTAACGTAAATCAGGTTTCTGTACGTTCCGCAAACTCAGCGGGTCTTATTTCCAATCAAGCTATTGAATATTCATCATTTAACGGTGGTGTAACCGTTAAAAAAGATAGTGGTATTACTGGTACAGTATTCCCTAAAGGTACTCCACAAGCACCTGTTGATAACATTCCTGATGCTGTACTTATTGCACAAGTTAGAGGTTTTGAAACAATATTTATTAAGGGAGATTTTACCTTCGATACTGGTGATAATATTACCAATTATTCCATTATTGGAGATAATAGAAGTAAATCTTTTTTTACATTTTTAAGTGGTTCAACAACCAATGGTATTCAAATAAGTAAAGCTACTGTTACAGGGGAATTTGATAATACTGCCGATTTTAATAATTGTACTTTAATAGATATAAAATATACACAAGGTGAAATTAATGATTGTTCATTACAAGGTACAATTACGTTGGCTAATTCAGGGCAAACATCAATTATAGATTCTAATGATGGTATATCAGAAAGCAATGTGCAACCAATTATAGATTTTAATGGTGCTGGAAATTCTTTAGCTGTAAGAAATTATAATGGTGATTTAACATTAATTAATAAAACTGGCCCAGAAGGGGTAGAAATGAATTTGTCAACTGGGGGTCATATAATATTGGATTCAACTATAATAAATGGTAATATAAGATTAACTGGGATAATTGAAGTAACTGATGAGTCAAGTTCTGGCGCAACTATTGATATATCACAAGTTATATTTCCAGACCAATTACAATTAGCATCATTTAATGGTTATGTATATATTAACCCAACGTTAGGTTCGGCTGGGGTTAAATACCCTTTAGGTACTTCTCAGTACCCTGTTAATAATATTAATGACGCATTAACAATAATGAATAATCGTGGTTTAGAAACATTATTGCTTGATGGAACATTATATCTTACTGATATAGATTTATCTAAAAAGGTAATTATTGGGGTGAACAATTTAGATTCTGTTTTAGTTTTAGTCTCTGGTAACATCACTACAAAAACTATATTTAAAAATATGATACTCGTTGGGGCATTAAATGGTTATGTATATGTTGAAGCTAGTGCTTTACAATCATTAACTAATATTGGTTCAAGTGTTTTCCCAAGTGTTTTTCGAGATTGTATAATAAGAGCTGATAGTGGTGGTAATCCAACACTTAAATTAAAAGCTACTGGGAATACTGAAAACATACATTTTATTAATTGTTCAAGCGGTGTACCAGGCCAAGGAACTGCAACATTAGATATTAATAATTCAGCGGCCTCATTAGCATTTAGAAAATATGGTGGTGGTATTACCATTAAAAATATAACAGGTGGTCAAGATAGTACATTTGAATTTGACCAAGGTCAAATCATTTTAGATTCCAGTTGTACAAGTGGTACAACTAGGTTGGGTGGTATATATAAATTAACGAATAATAGTACATTAACTGTAAAAGAAAGAAATCAAAGTATCACTGATAATATAAGTATAAGTGGTGCCACATTTAGTGCTGATACTACAGCTATAGCCGCAGCGGTTTGGGATAAATTAACGGCTGACCATCAAACTGCCAGTACATTTGGTAAAGCGTTATATGATATATTGGTAGCTACGGGTCAAATTCAACATACAGGTAATCTAAATACAGATTTATTAGTTAATAAACCAAATAACCCGAATCCATAACATAGGTTTGTAATTTAATTTTATATTTATTAATAGGTGATTAATTTTCACCATATAAATCTGTCGGCTTTTTACAAGTTTCCTTAATAATTTTCTCGACAAACCCAAACATCTTAAGACCGTTCTCTTCGCAATAGTCTTTTAATATTTTATGTGTTGTTGGTGTTATTTTAAGATTTTTACTTCTTTTCATTACTTCTGGATATTTTCTATTACTTTCACCATTTATATCAAAATTACCTAAACCACCAACCGTTTCATTAACTAAATTATTAACCCCAAAGTGTTTAATCCAATATTTTTCTTTTTCTTCCCATTCATTAATCGCTACTGTTTCTAAAATTTTAAGCCCAATTTCTTTATTTTCCCCAATCATTTTATTTATCCAATTACATTTATGTGAATTAGTGTTATCATTTTTAGATTCTAAAATATGGGTAGTTTTTCGTTGAGATGGATTATTACTTTTACCAACATATTTAACTATATCACCATCAGTTAAAGCATAAATGTAAGTTTCTTTATTTATATTATTTTCTTTCATAATACAAGTATATCAATAAAATAACATAAATAAAGGTAAAGTATGATATTTTTCATACTTTTTTCATACTTTAAAAAAAAATAAACTGATGTATTACATACATCATAAAAACTTTTGATAAAGTTTCACATATTTATTATAAAATAAGAATCACAAATTACAAAATTTAAAATTAATGGCTGATAATAACAGAGTATTCGTAAGCCCTGGTGTTTACACTTCAGAGAAAGATTTATCATTTGTAACCCGTAATGTCGGAGTTACTACAGCTGGTTTAGTTGGTGAAACAACCAAAGGTCCAGCTTTCCAACCAATCTTCCTATCTGATTTTAACGAATTTAAAGCATTTTTCGGTGGGACAAACCCAGCTAAATTTGCGGATACAGGATATCCAAAGTATGAATTACCATACATCGCAAAATCATACCTTACAAGGTCTAATCAATTATTCGTAACGAGAGTTTTAGGATTCTCTGGATATGATGCTGGACCAGCATGGGCAATCACTGGTGATAATAATCAAGTTTTAGCTTTATTAAGAAGTAGAGCTTCTTATGATGCTAACGAAACTTTAGCATTTGAAGTATCAGGAACAACTGATTTAGGATTTGGTGCTCTTACTGGTGCAACTGCTGACGCAAAAGCCAATTTCCAATTAAGTGGAACAACAGCAACAGGTACTGATTTTAGCTACACCGTATCTTTTGATTCAACTAAAAAGAGTTTTTTACCAAGAGTTTTGGGTACAGAAGCATTAGGTGGTATGGCTCCGATTTACGTTGAAGAGATTTACTCTAACATGTTAGATAATTTAATTTCAACTAGTGGTGTTACAGGTTTACAATTATCTGGTTTAACAGAAATTGCAAGCGATTTTGGAGATTATAAAACAGAATATTTACCAGCTATTACTCCATGGGTAGTATCAGAGGTAAATGGTAATGTTATTAAAAAATTATTTAGACTTATTACAATTTCTGATGGTAATACTGCCAATTCAGAAGTTAAAATATCTATTGAAAATATAAAACCAGATGCAAGAGAATTCGATATTAGAATTAGGTCATTTTATGACACTGATGCATCTCCTATTACATTAGAAAGATTTTCTAGATGTACAATGGACCCAACTTCTGACAATTTTGTTGGTAGAAGAATCGGTACTTTAGATGGTTTCTATTCTTCTAACTCAAACTATGTGTTATTAGAATTAGATACTGATGAAGATACTAGCTCATCATTCCCAGCTGGATTTACTGGCGTGGCAACGAGAGTATATACTGGTGTAGATGCACCTTCAATTGAGTATAATACAGATTATGCAGCATTTTCAAAAGTTAAGAAAATTTATTTAGGTCTTTCAGATACTGTTGGTATCGACCAAGATTTCTTTAATTACTTAGGTGCTGATACTACAGTAACAAGTGGTATTACAAATGGTTTCCATATGGATGTTGACGCTAGTGGTGCTACATTAGATGGATATACATTTGTGTATGGTGATTCTAACTTCCAAAATGATGCACAATTAGATATTTCTGGAAACAGTTATAATAAAATTTATTCAAGAAAATTCACAATGGCACCTTACGGTGGTTTTGATGGATGGGATATATATAGAGAAAGTAGAACTAATACTGATACTTACACAGTAGGTGGAACGAAAGGTATCGCTGCATTAACAAGTGGCGCATTTACGAGTAAAGTATTAACAGATGGTGAATTAGGTAATAGTGGTGATTACTACGCTTACTTAGAGGCTATTAAAACATTTAATAACCCTGAAGCTACAAACATTAATGTATTCGCTACACCTGGTATTGATACATTAAACAATACTAACTTAGTTGAAGCAACTGTTGAAATGATTGAAGAGGAAAGATGTGATTCAATTTACATCGCTACAACTCCTGATTATGAAAATGGAAGTGTTATTGACGTAGAAGATGTTGTTGATAGATTAGAAAACACAGGAATTGACAGTAACTATACTGCAACATACTGGCCTTGGATACAAGTTAATGATACTGATAATAATGTATTATTATTCTTACCACCAACAAGAGATGTATTAAGAAACATCGCTTTAACTGATAACGTATCATTCCCATGGTTCGCAGTAGCTGGTGTTCAAAGAGGTGTTGTTAATGGTATTAAAGCTAGAAAGAAATTAACTCTAGAAGAAAGAGATACATTATATGAAGCTAGAATTAATCCGATTGCAACATTTGCATCAGAAGGTATTATAATATTCGGTAATAAAAATTTACAACTTAGTGAGACTGCTCTTAACAGACTTAACGTAAGAAGATTATTATTACAAGCTAGAAAATTAATCTCTGCTGTATCAATTAGATTATTATTCGAACAAAATGATGAAGTTGTAAGAAACCAATTCAAGACATTGGTTAACCCAATTCTTGAAAGTATCAGAAGTGAAAGAGGTCTTACTGATTTCCGTGTGGAAGTTGATAATACTCCTGAATCAATTGATAGAAATGAACTTAATGGTAGAATTTTCATTAAACCAACAAGAGCGTTAGAATTTATTACGGTAGAATTCGTAGTGATGAACACTGGTGCATCATTCGAAGATGTATAAAAAAATTATGTGAGAGGAAAAAAAATCTTCCTCTCACATATTTATTATTAAATAAAAGAAATTAAAAATTAAAAATATTATGAGCGACTTATTAATGAAAATGCCCGTACCATACGAGCCAAAGAAAAAAAATAGATGGTTAATGAGATTCCCAGCGGAATTGGGTATACAACAATGGTGGTTACAATCAGCATCACGTCCTTCAATAGAACAAAATGAAGTTGAGATTCCTTTCTTAAATACTTCAGTTTGGGTGATTGGTAGATTTACTTGGTCAACTATTGATGTAGTAATGAGAGATGCTATTGGACCTTCTACTTCTCAAGCCATTATGGAATGGGTAAGGTTACAATCAGAATCTGTTACAGGAAGACAAGGTTACGCTGCTGGATATAAAAAGGATATTGAAATTGAAATGTTAGACCCAACTGGTGTTGTTGTTGAAAAATGGCAATTACAGGGTACTATGTTAACAAATGTAGGATTTGGTGATTTAGCAATGGATGATGATGGTATCGCAGATATTACTGCTACACTTCGTTTTGACCGTGCTATATTAATTTTCTGATTTTATATCATACACATTATCAGCTACTTACAAAATAAAAAGTAAAATAGCTGCATCAAAAGTTAATTTCCTTTACTTTTATACTATTTATTGGTATATTTGAGTAAAGGAATTTTTTATGGAACGAATTAAATGTAAAATATGTGAAAAAGAATTCACATCACTATTAGGGTTAAGTAAACATAACTCACAAAAACATAATTTATGTTCTGAGGAAACATATATTGAATATGAGTTAGGTGGTAAAAAACCAACATGTAAATGTGGGTGTAATGAAGAAACTAATTTCCTATCTATTAAGAAAGGTTATAGGGATTATATAAGAGGTCATTCACAGCGAATTAATAATAATTGGGGGCATAACACCAAAGCTTTAGAAAAGTCTCATAAAACTCAGAAAAAGATGCATGAATCGGGTGAGTTAAAAGTTTGGAATGATGGGTTAAGTATTAATGACCCAAGAGTTAGGGATAATATCGATAAGATAATGGCTAGTCCAACTAGAAGTAAAAGAATTTCTAAAGCATTATCTAACGTACCTAAAAGTGATAAACATAAAAAGAATTTATCAATTGCACAAATTAAATCATGGGATAATGAGGAAAAACGTAATAAACAAAGATTTAATAGGTTAAAATATTTTAGAACATCCCAATCAAGAAAGCGTTCAAAATTAGAACAATTTTTTGATGACCTATTGGTAGATATGAAATTTAATTTTGAAAGTTCGTACAGTGTTGATGGTTATTTATTTGATTTTTACCTTAAAGATTATAATATATTAATTGAAGTAGACGGGGATTGGTATCATTTCAACGATAAAGTTCATTCACCACCACTATCACCAATTCAAGAACAAACAATTAAAAATGATAAGAAGAAAAATAAAGTAGCTAAAGAAAATAATATCACCCTTCTTAGGTTCTGGGAATATGACATTAAAAATAATTTAGATGATGTTGTGAGTAAATTAAAAAATTTTATATAATATGAAAACGTGTAGTAAATGTAAAATAGAGAAAGAATCATCTAATTTCTATGTAAGTAGAACTAGAAAATCTGGTTACCATAATGAATGTATAGAATGTGTAAAAAAACGAAATAATGAAAGACCCAAATCAAAAACTGGTAATATTTGGAAACAATCATTACACCTTAAAGGGTTAAAGTATTGTGAATTATGTGAGAAGGTTAAGAATTTTGGTGAATTCGGTAAAAACAAAAGTAATTCAATTGGGTTACAAAATTATTGTAAACCTTGTAAACGTGAAAAAGATAAAGAGTATCGGAAGAGTTTAAAAGATAAAGGTGTATATAAAAAACGTAAGAGAGGTGAGTATATTAAGAATAGGGACCAATACAGGGCTTATGGTTTAGAATATAATAAAACTAAAAGAGATTATCAAGCAGAATATAAAACCACTTTATTATATCGTGATAAAAATCCATTATCTAAATTAAAAAACGCACTAAGAAATAGAATTTTAATTGCTATTAAAAACCAAGGGTATAAAAAAAATATGAAAACTAAAGTAATATTGGGTGCTGAATGGGGTGTAGTTGAAGACCATATTTCAAAACAATTTACAGAATGTATGACTTGGGTAAATCATGGTGAATGGCATATTGACCATATAATTCCATTGAAAACGGCTAAAAGTGAAGATGAGTTAATAAAACTTAATCATTATACTAACTTACAACCTTTATGGGCGACAACAAGAGAAATTAATGGTGTTATTTATGAGGGTAATCTAAATAAAGGGTAATTTATTCATATATTATAATAAAAGATATTAAAATAAACGGTTTAGGACCGATTATAGTCAAACGGCTATTAAAATCACTTAAGTATCGCTACCTAAGTGATTTTTTTATGTTTATATAAAATAAAAGATATTTATTAATATGAAATTAAATAAAATATATAGTAATGTTTTAAATGAATATCTAGAAGATGATTTTAGAAAACATTTACCATCAATAGAAGAAGAATTCGGGGTTAAAGTGATTAAAACTTTAGGTGAATCTTCTGGTATTGCTTATTTAACTTCAAATAATAAAGTTTTAAAAATTACATCATCCGAAGGTGAAATAAAAGTTAGTAGTAAATTAATAAGTAATCCAAGTGAATATTTTCCAGAAATTTATAAAATGAAACGATTAACAAATAATGGTTGGTACGTAATTCTAAAAGAGTTCATTCCAACAATTAATGATAATATTAAAAAACTTTTTAAAGAATTAGATAGTTATATGAGTGAATGGGCTGAACATAAATATCCAGACGAATTGACATCACATAAATTAATTGATGTTAGAGATACTGGTTTTATGGATTTTTTAACTGAAGAAGAACCACATTTAGTTCAAATTTACACAGATTTAAATAATATACAACAAATTGCTGGTGAATGGGTTGAAATATTGGATATTCATGAAGATAATTTTGGTTGGAAGAATAATCATTTGGTTTTATTTGATTATTAAAAATAAACGGTTTAGGACCGATTATAGCTTATGGCTATTAAAATCACTTAAGTATCGCTACCTAAGTGATTTTTTTTATATTTATTATTATGAGAAAGAACACTAAATATAAAAATATGGTTAAAGCAAATAAACGTTTCCAAGAAAGGTTTAAAAAGGAAAGCCCAAATATTCAAGAAGATGAAGTGGTTAAATATACTGTTAGACCAGATATTCACCCTCAATTAACTAAATTATTATCAAATAAAAAATTATGAGAAGACGAGATAAATTAAAAAACATTGCAAAAATAAATAAGAGATTAAACGAATCTAAATTTAGTTGGAATGGTGAATATGCTAATGAAGATGTAAATGGTCAATATCCATATGATGTTGGTAGTGATACTGATGTAGATAAAAATACTTATACCGACCCTTTTACAATCAAAGATGGTAAAATGGTTGGATTACCAGGTGATTTAGAAATTAAAGAAGAAGATTTAAAAGAAGAAGATGAAGATTGTGGTTGTTCAGTAAATGAAGATGAACCAACTGATGTTGAATCTTCTCAATGGTTTTCAGATACAGATGCTGAAAGATTAACAGATAAATGTTTGAATTGTTAAAAAACTTTACTTTTGATATTTATTAGTATATAATTAATCAAAATAAAGTTTTTAAAAATGGAAAATAAACCTAATGTTTTCCCGTCAACTGATAAAATGTCAGAAGCTATGCAACAAGCTAATGAGACGGGTACAAAAATTGCAGAACAAGTTAATCAAGAACAAAAGATTAATCTAACACAAAGAAATCAAGCTGAATTAGACGCTGAAGCTAAAATGAAAGCTGATTCTATTGCTATGTTAGAAGAACAAATGAGAAAAAGAGATGAGCTTATGGCTAAGAAAAGAGCTGAAGCTACAGGTGAGACTATTGAAAGTCCACTTCAACTACAAACAACTCCTGAAGTTACTTATACTAAATTAGACAACAATGTTGAACATGCTAAATTAGAAATCCCAGAAGATAAATACGAAAAATTAAGTAGACCCCAAGAAGATGCTCCGTATGACGTTATTAAACTACCAAGTGAAGGTTTACTATACCCAAATACTGGAAGTTCCTTAAAAGTAGCTTATTTGAACGCTATGGATGAAAATATCATCACTAATCCAAACCTTTTAAGGTCAGGTAAGTTCTTAGAGGTATTAATCAACAGAAAAATGATTGGGACTGATTTAAAATATAAAGATTTACATGTTGGTGATAGAAATGCAATCATGATTTGGTTACGTTCTACTGGTTATGGACCAAAGTATAAAATTCTTTTAAATGACCCCAAAAATAATTTCGAAGAATTTGAAGCTGAAATAGATTTATCTGAATTACCTATTAAGAATTTAAGTGAAAAACCAGATGAAAATGGTCACTTCACTTTTAAATTACCACTTTCTGGTAAAGAAATTAAATTTAGATTATTGAATGTCGGTGATGTGGAAGATGTGGAAGACCATCTTGAAATAATGTCAAAAGAACTTGGCCCTGAATTTTCAGATGCATCAACTTATACATTAAAAAAACAAATTGTTGCAGTAGATAATGATTATGATTCAGAAACTGTAAAGAATTTCATTGAAAAAGGAATGAGAATTGGAGATGTTAGAGCGTTTAGATTATATATTAATAAAATTGAATCGGGTGTTGATATGAATATCACAGTCGGGACTCCTGGGGGTGGGTCCATAACTACGTTTCTTCCCCTTAACACCAGCTTTTTTTGGCCTGACCTTGGAATATAAGAGGCATTTACTTGAAGAAATATTTATATGCACAAAACATTTAGGATTATCTTATAGTGATATTTTAAAAATGCCAACATATGAAAGACGTTTCTTTATTGTGACTCTTCAAAATCAATTTATAGATACTGAAGAAAATTCAAATTCGAAAGCAACGGTGAGAAAAACAGGAAAACATACACAAGTGAGAACTTATTCACCAAAATAAAGAAAATCCCTTAAATTGAGGGATTTTCGCATTATTAGATATTTATTTAAAAAGATTATTCATGATACAAAATTCAAAAATGATGGAAGTGATGAATTCAATGTTATTGGAAGCTGAGCTTAAAGATATATTTAACACTATTAGTGGTGGTAATAAAATTAGTATTACTAGATTAGATGGTAAAAAACACGTTTATGAAGTTAATTCTAATGTTGGTGGTAAAATTATTATGAAAGATTTAGCTGAAGATTCTGCTGGTGCTATGTATGTAATGGATAAAAATAGTTTAAATGGAAACGATTTAACTATTCATAGATATGATAGTAAAGCCGCTAATAGAGATTTTAAAGGTGAAGAATTAATGATGGATGTTGATAAATTTTTAGTATTAAATAATAAAACTGGGTCATTAGAAAAAGTTGATATTGAAGGGTCTGAAGATGATTTAAGACAAGAAGAAAATTTATCTAGATTAAGTGAATATAATAATTTAATCAAGACTTTAGATAAAGGTGATGTTTTAAGAATCACAACGGAGAGTGAACCAAATGAAGAAGGTGGTGATACAATTGTTAATGATTTATTTTTTGATACAGTTGCACTTAGAGAAGATTGGTATGTATTTAGATTAAAAGATATTAACGCTAATACTGAGGGTGAAGAAGCTATTAGTACACAAAAATTAGTTGACATTATTAAAAATCAAAATATTTTTGTTGGTAAAGAAGGATTTTTTAAAGTAATTGGTAATGTAATTACTTTAAATTTAAAGTTTGGTAAAAAAAATAAAATAACATTAAAGGGTATTATTGATGTTGAAATCAACAACATTCAAACTGATATTGATTATGATGAAGATGAAGATGGTAAATATAGTAAAAAAGAATTACAAGATTATTTAACAAATAATAAAGATTTCCAAGATATGTTACAAAAACAACCTAATCTATTAGGTAAATTAGCTGGAGCTTCACCAAAAGGTCTTATGCAATTAAAAAATATGTTACAACAACATAGTACTAAAAAATCTTATTTAACTAAAGGTAAAAATGTTAAATTTAAATTAATTACTAAAGATATTAATATTGATTTAAAACATAAACTTTTAAATAAAAAGGGAACTTACTACGAAGCTAAAGTAACTGATGAAAATACATTAAAATTAGGTACAATTGGTAGAGGTCATTGGGAAATTAATCTAAAAAAAGAAATTGAAGATAATACCTACCAAGCAGAAGTTAATTTCTGTAAAGCTGATAGAACGTGTAAACTAATAACCAAAGAAGCAATAATTAAAATTTTAATAAATGGCTAAGATACCTGATGACATGGAAAGAAGGTTGAAGATGGTCGAAGAGGCTTCTAAAAGTTTAGCGGCTTACAACGACTTATTAAAATCTACTAACGAACTACAATCGAATATTGAGCATGTTGAAAGGCAGAGGCTTAAACTTCAAGCTCAACTTCTTGATGCACAGGGTACTATTCGTGCCTTTGAAGAAGGTCATATTAAATTAACTAAAGAGCAAGTTAAAGAACTTAATAAAAAAGTTGCTGCATTAGAATATGGTCTTGATATTGAAGAGAAGACCTTAAAGGTTGCTAGACATGAACTTATAATTAGGAAACAAGCTGTTGATGAAGTTAATAAATTAAACGTTGTTTTAAATTCGACATTAAATGTTACTAAAAAATTAGGTAATCAAGTTCTAAAACAAAGTGGGTATTTCCTTAACCAACAAAAAGCAGTTAAGGAAACGGAATTGTCCATGGGTATTCTTTCTAATCAATCAAATGGATTTAGAAATAATGTTTATAGAGCTTCTATTTCAACTAATCAAATCGGTATTGATACCAAATTATTAACTAAAATACAAGGTACTTATACTGATAATATAGGTAGGGCAGTTCAATTAAATGAACAAGAGTTAGAATCAATGGCACAATTAGCCAAAGGTACTATGTTAGGTGCTGAAGGTGCTGCTGAATTCGCTGCCGAAATGGAAAAATTCAATATTTCAGCTGAAGGTAGTGTTGATTATATTCAAGATGTTGTTGATTTATCCAATAAAATGGGTCTTAATTCAGGTAAAGTAATTAAGAATCTTCAAAAAAATATGAAATTACTTAACAAGTACAACTTTCAAGGTGGTGCTAAAGGGTTAGGTAAAATGGCAGCATTAGCTACCAAGTTCAAATTCGAAATGCAAGATATTGCTAGTTTTGCTGAAAGTATTATGACACCAGAAGGTGCTGTTGAAGTGGCTTCAAAGCTTCAAGTATTAGGTGGTGAGTGGGCTAAATTAGGTGACCCATTTGAATTAATGTATAGAAGTAGAAATGACCTTAAAGGTTTAACTGAAGATGTTATTAATGCTACTAAAGCTACAGCTAGATTTGATTCAGCAACAGGGGAAGTTATGATTGACCCAATGGAAATGCAAAGGTTAAGAGAAGTAGCAAACGCCACAGGTATGGATTTTGATAGTTTAGCTAATTCTGCAAGAGAGGCGGCTAAATTCACTCAAATTCAAACTGGTATGTCTAACATCTTTAATCAAGATGATAAAGATTTCTTAACTAGTATGGCTAAATTTGATGAAAAATCAGGTGAATTTAAAGTTACAATGCAAGTTGGTGATGAAACCGTAACTGAAAGTGTTAAGGCGTTAAGACAAATTACACCAGCAATGGTAGACGCTCAAAGACAATTAAAACAATCATTAGAAGATAGGGCTAAACAAGCAATCACTTTTGATGAAACTTTAGAAAACTTAAAGAATTCATTTAAATCAGTATTATTCCCTGGGTTTGAAGCCTTCGCAACTGCATTACAAAGTAGTGTTGGTGATTTCCATAAATGGGCTGTTGATAGTGGTGCTTTAGATAGATTAGCTGATTTGGGTAAATATATGGGTGAATTAGCGGGTACACTAATTAAATTCGCTGCAAATAACCCAATAGCTACTGGTATTGGACTTTTAATCGGTAAGGCTGCTATTTGGTATGCTAGAGGTGTATCATTAGGTATGGGCTTTAATAGTGTTGCTTCTGGTGGTGGTGGTGCTGGTCAAATAGGTGGAAAATTATTTAAAAATATTGGTAAAAAGGGTAGTACATTAGGTAAAATGGGTAAACTTGGTTCTGTTGGTGCTATAGGTGCTGGTGCATTATCCGCTGGCTTTAGTGGTTATGATGAATGGACTGAAAATAAAGAAGCTGGTATGGAGACTGGTGAAAATCTCGGTAGAACGGCTATGAGAGCTAGTGGTGCTGGTTTAGGGGGTTGGGGTGGTGCCGCTGCTGGTGCTGCAATTGGAACTGCAATTTTACCCGTAATTGGAACTGCAATTGGAGGTCTTATTGGTGGTGCTCTAGGTGCTTGGGGTGGTGGTGCTCTAGGTGATGCTGGTGGTGATGCAGCTTATAGTGGTGATAATAATGGTCAAAGTATTCATCAAGATTTCATATCAAGACCTGGTGAAAACCCTATTTCTTTTAGTTCATCTGATACTGTAGTTGGAGCTAAAGAAGGTGGTCCATTAGATAAAATGATTGGAGAGTCAAAAGAGAAAACTGCTAAACCTGGTAAGAACGTAATTTCAATAGAGTCTAATGAAGCTCTAATTGGTGTTAAAAATATGGATAAAATTAGTAAGATGTTTGAGAGTAAAACCCTTACGAATACTAATGATAATAAGGTTTCTGTTGAATTTAATAAACCTATTAAAATTGAAGGTAAACTTGAAGTGATTTCAGGAGAGAATTCAAAAGAAATTGATTTAGATAACCCAATATTTATGCAAAAATTAAGTAATAGGTTAATGGAAGAAATTACTAAAGCAGTTGGTGGTGGTAAATTAAGTTCTAACCCTTCTCCAGCTTAATAGTTTTGCTGGTTGAACTTACTTAAAATGAGTTAGTTATAAAATAATTTAAAAATAATTGCTATTTTACTTGTTTTTTAGAAAGAAATACCCTTTTTTATATATTACCTAATTATATAATAGTATTATAATTCTTTTAATATATAATTATATACTAATTTAATACTAATATTGCGAAACCATTAAAAAAGTAAATAAAACAATATTTATTACTAAAAGAATTATATGTCTAATCAAATAAATGAGTTATCTCCAAATATAAGAGATTTTCTATTAAACAGAAACTTAATTGTATCAGACACTATATCCAATAATGGATTAAGTGATGTTGCTTTTGGTTTGGGTACTCAAGCTAGTATACAAGATTTAGCAAATTCAGTTCAAGCGTCTGAAGATATTGAAGTATCATCTATTGATTATAGAAATACTTTAGTTAGTAGGAATCAATATACTTCAATTGAAGATATGGTTCAAGCAACTATTATTAATAATTCTTTTAGTTATAATCAAGTTAATGGTGGTTATATTGAAAATAATGGGGAACTTAATATTGGTGGTCCTTCAACCGATGCATTAGATACAATAACTAGTATTACTTCAGGTGAAGGTTTTGGTTTAGGTGAAGGTGGATTTTTTCCAAATAATAATGTTAACACTTCAATCACTGGTAGAGTATTGGGTGGTATTGGTGTTATTAATGATACACCATTAGGGATTATTGGAGGACAACAATTACTTCTTGCCTTCAAACAAAGAGTTTCAGCTAACGCACAAAGAGAATTATTTGGTAAAGTAAACCTTCAACCATTTAGTTTATTAAGAGGTGCACAATTTTTAAATCCTGATTACTCAATTACAGTTTCTAGTTCAACTGGTGGTCGTATATTGGACACAGCAGTTGATTTAACAGGTTTTGAGCTACCTATAGCCAAATTAGATGCTGGGACTTCAATATTTGACCCAAGGACCATAAATAATAATAATATTGCTTTATTTCAACCCGATTCAGTTACTAGAAATAATGCAATGATTAGAAATACTGGTAAAGGTCAAATTTTAAGACTATTTGAAGTTTTAAATCAAAATAAATTTAAACCAGAATATGAGAGTGATAGGAATGATGATAAATTAGGGATAGAAAACCCTTTAGAATATAAAGAATCTAATTTTTTAGTTGGACCAGAAAATGCAGTTAGTTTAAAGTCAGATGAGGCTGTACCAGAAGTTGGTGATGCTCTATGGTCAAATAGCACTTTATTATTATCAACTGATAATTCTTTAATATCTAAAACTAAAGCGTTGTTTGAAAATAAAGATTTAAATCTTTATGATTCAATGTTTAATAATCAAAATCAAGATTTATCAAGGTCTAGTAAATTAACAACACCAAATGGTAAATATAAGTCTACTGATAAATGGTTATCTAAAGGTAGTGGTGTATTATCAGAAGGTTATTTATTTGATGGTGATACTGAAAATGTATTCTGTAGAACTTGGAATTCAACTGTAAGTTATGATAATAGAAGTGCTTTACAAAAAAATACTGGATTAAAAGAATCCCCAAATAGATTTAGAAGAAATGTTGAAAAATCTGTTTTAGATAGTAATGGGTTTGTTAAAATAACTCCTTATAACGTTCCTTCAAATGGTACTGGAGATGCTGATGCTAAAAAATTTATGTTCTCAATTGAGAACTTAGCATGGAATGATAGAAAAGATGACCTTCCAAATTTTGAAACTGGACCAGGTGACCCTATTACAGGAACCAAAGGTAGAATCATGTGGTTTCCACCTTATGATATTAAATTTAATGAAACTACAAATGTTAATTGGGATAAAACTAGTTTCATTGGTAGAGGTGAACCAATTTACACATATAATAATACTGAAAGAAGTGGTCAATTATCATTCAAGATAATTATTGACCATCCAGATTATTTAAATGATAAACAAAATTTAAGTTCAGATGAAATAATTACTAGTATTGCAGCTGGATGTACTGATTACGAAAGATTCTTCTCACCTAATGAATTTAATAGAATTCAAACTGAGATTGATAATACCGTCCCAGCTGGTAATTCAACAATAGCAAATGATATTGAAACACCAAATGACTTTGATTTTTATTTCCCAAATGATGTGGCATCAATATCAGATACTTACGAGAAATCTGGTTCAGGTACAACACAAGTAATAAATTCTGAAGGTTATAATGCTGAATCTGGTACACCTTATGATAATGGGACTAATATTGGTTTAAATGATTATTGGAATAATCAAACTAATATTGATGCGATTAAAGAAGCTTTAGTTGAAAATGAAGGTATTACTATAATAGTAAATAGTTATGCTAGTAATGCTGGTAATAATATTGATAATCAAAGGTTATCTGATATAAGATTAAGTAATGTTATTGAATGGTTAAAAGCTAATATTAGTACAGAGGTTTTGATAACGTCAAAATCTAATGGTAGTGGTGGTAATAGTGACCCTAACGCTTCACCAGCTGATTTAACTGCTAAAAAAGAAAGAAAAGTTACTATAGAATTTGAATATGATGCATCATTAGACCCATTGGTTTATAAAACAGCTGAAATTGAAAAAGATATCCAATCATTAAATAAAGAATTTGTAACTAAAGTTAAAAGAAGATTCTTTAAAGAGTCTGAATATTTTGATAAATTAGAAAGTAGTGATAGTGCTCAAGATAAATTTATTTATCAAACGATTAAAGAGAAAATTAAATTCTTCCAACCAGCATTTCATTCAACTACACCAGAAGGATTCAATTCAAGATTAACATTCTTACAACAGTGTACTAGACAAGGACCAACTGATTCAGATAGAAGAGCTAATAATTTAGCCTTTGGTGCACCACCAGTTTGTATTTTAAGAATTGGTGATTTTTACAACACTAAAATTGTTGTTACTTCACTAAACTTTACATTTGAACCTTTGGTTTGGGATTTAAACCCAGAAGGTGTAGGTGTTCAACCAATGATTACTAACGTTCAAATGAATTTTAATTTTATTGGTGGTAGTTCATTAACTGGACCAATTAATAAATTACAGAATGCTGTATCGTTTAATTACTTTGCTAATACTGAAGTTTATGACCCAAGAGCTGATACAATTGTTCCAAAAGAAGATGGTGAAGGATTTGAAATATCAGGTGGTACTAAAAATTTAAGAGACTTTTTAGAAGATGATGATTATTTTGGTAAAAAAGATAAACAAAGTAATAAAGATTTAGATAAAGACCAAGGAAAGCAAGCTGAAGATGTTAATACAGGTGATGTACCAGAACCATCAAGTGAAACTGTAAGTGATTTAGATATTATAAAAAATATTGCTTGGACGGTATCGTTTAATGAAGTAGGAAAACCAAATACATTCACATTTACCTTTAATGGTGGGTTTGGGTATAATATTACTGGGTTAAATAAGAATTATACTTATAGATTAGATATTAAAAATGAAACAGGTACATTTCAAAATGTATTAAATGGTACATTTGGTGATGTTAATTCAGGAAGTAATGTGTCAACAACAATTTGGTCACAAGGAATTTATGGAATTGGATATCAATCATTTAAATTAACAATCAATGGAATAGTTCAACCACAGACTTTAAAAATTGATGTTGAAACAGGTTTATACCATCCAACTGAAATTAAAACACCACCAGCTTAAAAAAATTATTAAATTATGGCACAACAATATTTAGATAGATATAATCGATTCAGAAGTGATACAAATTTTAAATTTGTACCAGGTATTAAGATACCAGAAAAAAACACAGATAAACACTTGACTTATAAGGTTGGGGAGACTAGATTTGATGTGTTAAGTCAAAAGTATTATGATTCACCGTATTATGGTTGGTTAATCATGTTGGCAAACCCAGAGTTTGGTGGATTAGAGTTCAGTATTCCAAATAATAAAGTAATAAGGGTTCCATTTCCTCTAACACAATCAGTTAATGATTATTTAACTGGTGTTGATGAATATTTCAAATTATATGTCAGATAAATTATCAAAAAGGTCACAAAGTACAGAACTTCAAAATTTATTAATAGTAGACCCCAACCCTTGTGGGTCTTCTGTTGTTAATGTTGAAGACTTGTCTATTTCTGTAGAATTACAAGTCTACAGAAGAAGTGATGATATTATAATTTGGGATACTTCAAATGGTCAAACTGAACAACAAACAAATGGTACTGATGGTCAAACTACTCGAATTAGTTTTATTGATGGTGCTGGAGATAAAAAAGAATTAACTACTAAATATACTGAATTAAATACTGATTTTAATAAAAGTAACCCAGATTTACAAACATTAGGAATTGAATCTATTGATATTAGTTTTAATACTTCTTATACACCTATTGTAAAAATTAAATTTAAAGATATTAGAGGTAAGTTATTTGAAATGGGTAGTGATTCACCTTACAGTTTCTTATTTAGAATGCCATACCCAATCTTTTATTTAACAGTTAAGGGTTATTATGGTAAACCAGTAGAATATGCCTTACATTTAACAAAATTTAATGGTGCTTTAGATAGTGATACTGGTAGTTTTATTATTACTTGTGATTTTATTGGTTATACATATGCATTTTTAAGTGATTTACTTATGGGTTATCTTAGAGCATTTCCATTTACGGAAAGGGGTCAAGGTATCATTGGAAAAGATGAATTTAAAAACTTCGTTAATTTTGAGCAATTACAAAAAGTAATTACAGAGTTAAATACATATATTACAAAATTTAAAGAAAATGATGAAAAATTAAAGGCGTTAACAATTTATGGTGATTTAGGTTCTAAATTAGATGCCATATCTGGTCAATTAAAAGCTCAATTAACTACATTAGAAAATCGTAGAACTATTAATAGTACAAATGAAATCGTTTATACTCTAAATTCTCAAGATTTGAGTAGGTCTTTTATTAAAGATTATCAAGATTCTGTAATAAAATTAGTAAATGAATATAATCAATTTACTAAAGTAACTAATGCTAAGTCTTTTGAATTAAACACTTCTAAATTTGTTTTAGATAGTGATGGAATATTTTATAAGGATTTTGAAATGAATGATTTCATAATTAGGGATAATATATCAAGTGTATTTAGAAGATTTAAAACGTTAGATGAGTTTCAAGACAATTCTGATATAATAGTTAATAAATATAAGAATTTTATATTAACTGGTACTGAAAAAATTGATAATATCATTGAAAGGAAATATAATGAATTTATACAAATATTAAATCAACCACCATTCATAAGTTCGAATAGTGTTAGCGTAACATTAAGTAAATATAACATGCTTGATGCTAGGTTTGCTATACAACAAATTAATGATATTAGGGAACAAATTAATAATGAGTTAATTGATAATAAAAATTTAGTTAGTGAAGAATTTATATCAAAATTAAATGATTTTTTCGATGAACAAGGAATTGATTTTGATGGGTCTATAGGGTCTTTTTTTAGAATCTTATGTAGCCATGTTGATTTATTAATTAGAGTTCTTAGAGACCTTGGTTTATCCATTAAAACTGATATTGATAGTGGTATTAGAACTATTCAAGGGTCAAATAAAGAAACTTTTACTGAATATAAAGATGATAATAACAATTCCACTATAACAATTAAAGCATTTCCAGAATATGTTGAGAAAGAAGATGGTGCGTTGGTTGAAAAATGGTTAGGTTCTAACCCTAAATTTAAAGAATTTAAAGAAGTTACTTTCATTGAAGATTTATTAAATTCAATTATTAAATCTAAAATAAAAGACCAAGAATTTTTATTAAATGTTAATAAAAATGAAAAAGGTTGGTATCCAGTTAATCCATTAGAAACAAAAGCATTTAATGGTTCGAATACAAACCCTTGGTTAATACCTCAAAATAAAGTTGAAATATTTCCAGCTAAATTACTTTATCAAAGGATGATATTGTTTTTAACGTATACAAATAGTAATTTATCAAGTGAAGAAATTACAAAAATGGCTAAGCTTGAAGCTAGACAAATGTATGACACTCTTTTAAATTCAAACGTTAAAAAAGGTATTGTTAGTGATAATACAGATATTTTAGGTGTTAATGGTAAAATCGCTAGTTGGTCACGTCAAATTAGAGAAAAGTTTGGCATGAAATTTTTACTTAATGATGAAATATTAAGTTATAGACATACATCATCAGTTGTTACTAATGATGATTTTGATAAACCAACAGCAACATATATACCAATTAATCAAAGTCTATCAACACTTGAAGAATCTTTTAACCAATTAAATAGTCTTGAAGAGAGAAGTGTCGCAAATACATTCGTATCAACAGTAGTTTCAAATGTTTTAGAAAACGACACAGTTCCAAATTCAAAAGAATATGAAACATTTATTAAAATAATAAATCGTAGTAATTATTCAGATAATTTTTTATATGATTATGATTCTGATTTAAATATTGACTCATTAACTAGTAATTTTAAAGAAAAAAAAGTTAACATTTCTAATGTTAATAAAATATTTGGTGGTAAATATAGAACTCATGAATTTTTAGAATATAAACATGAAGTTGGTGGTAATATTCCATTATTTTATGAATTCTATGAGGGTGGTAATGATGTTGTAAATTCATTTAGAAAAGATTCAACTCAAAATGAATATGACACTTTTATTAGTGATGGTAATGGTAATTTTATATATAATCCCAATTCTAGATTAATATTAACACAAAATGATAAACAAAGATTAGGGTCAATTTATGATAAAAAAACATTTAAAAGTCAACTTATTGAAAATATTGAAAAGGGAAATCCAATAAATAGAACCTTTAAATTTCAACCGATGTTTAGAAGTTCTAAAACTGATTTTTCATTATTTGGTAGTGAATTTTATTATAGACAAAGTAATATTGGAAGGGCCTTTTTATTTTTACATACATTACCCTTTGCTGGTATGGGTGGTGAAATAAGTACAGGTTTATTTGGGAATGGGGTTAATAAAGGTTTATTACAAGGTAAAGAAATAAATTATTTCAATCAAAGAGGTGGTTTTGTTTCGGTACCATATTCATGGGTGTTATTTATGGGTGCTATTTTATATAGAAATAGTGTAGAAGATTTCTTAATTTTCAATGATGATAATAACCAAACATTTATACCTAAATTATCGGGTTCAATCCAAATTGAACCAGATAGTTATTTAATTGGTAGTTATAAAAGAACTACTACAACCACATTAGGGTTAAATTTAGAATTCTTACTTCAATCTCAAGAAGTTAGTTATGATATTAAAATAAATGATATAATTAGTAGACTTCCAGATTCGGTTAAGAATGAGTTTAAATTAACGTTTGAGAATTGGGTAGATGATATTAATAATAATGGATGGTTAAATTTAAAAAACAATTTAGAGATTTTTTCTGATAACGCTGGTGCATCTGAAAGAAATGCCGCATGGGATAATTTCTCATCTGTAGTTAACTCAGAGGTTTTAAGGACAAATGTTGCACAAAATTATGTTGTAGTATCAAAAGATACTGAAGAAAATCACTTTGTTTTAGACCTTAGAGATGGTGGTGAAGGTGCTAATCAAATAATTGATTTATTATTCGAAGAAAGAATAATAATTAATTCGACTTATCGAATTTGGAACGCATCGGAAGATAGATTTATCAATTTTGACGTACCAGAAGCTACTGTTAATACTTATTTAGGAACATTTTTTGAAGAGTTTAAAACTTTAAACACAAAAGAAGTTATAGACCCAGTAGAAGAAGTTAAACAATCCTTATTTAATACTAATGATGATGATGATATAAAATTAAGTTTATATAAGAATGTAAAATCAATCTATGATAAATGGGTTGTAGGTATTCCGCAAATTCGCTCTGGTGTTGTTACTACAGATTTATATAATAAATTTAATTTCATTGATAGGGCTTACATTGATATTTCGGATAAATTTAAAATTGCACCAACAACTTTTGTTAATTATTGGAAAGATAATACAAATATTAGTTTTTATAATTTTATCGCTAGAATATTAAGAGATAATAATTTTGATTTTATTCCGTTACCAACATATATTAATTATAATGATAAAGAAGAAATTAGGGATGTATTCGAACCATTCAGGTTTAATGAAGCACCACCAGCTAGTGGTCCATCATTTATATGTATGTATTTTGGTGAGCAATCTAATAAATTGAATATTGAAAAAGGTGCTAAATTTAAAAAGAATGATAGTTGGAGTTTAGATGTAAAATGTAATGGTGATAATATATCCGTGAATAATTCAAGTCAATTACCTGATGATTTTGTATCAGGTAGTACTAAAGTGCCATATTTTTTAGTTAAATATGCTGACCAAAATCAATCATTATTTAAGAGTTTTAGTTTAGACCAATCGGAATTTACTGAAACACAAGAAAGTCTTGAGATAATCGAGAGTTTATCTAATCAAAATAGAAATAACTCTATTGGTCAAAATTTATTTGATATTTATAACAATAGAGCATATTCTTGTGAAGTTGAAATGTTAGGTTGTGCTCAAATACAACCATTTATGTATTTCCAATTAGATAATATCCCAATGTTTGATGGTGCTTATAACATCATAAACACTAGACATAGTATCAAAGCAAATCATATGACTACTACATTTAAGGGTGTTAGAGTTCGTGCAGTTAAAACAAAAATGATTGATGATAAAACTCTATACGCACACTTAATCACTAATTTAAATGAAGTTAGTAAAGAGGGTGCTGATTTAGATTCTTTAACAACAGGTAGTAATAAAAATAAACCAAACACTAAATCAACTGATATTGAAGCTAAAGTTTATAAAAATAATAATACAATTTTTAATACTAATTTAATTGAAATAGAAAAACCTTTATTAACATCAAGTAAAATTAATTTATTTATTGATTCAGTAACTGATGATGGCACTGATATACCATTAAATGGTCAAAATTATATAGATTTAGCACTTAAATATAATGTTCCATTAGAATTAATGTTATTACAAGCAGCGGCTGAAAGTAATTTTGGTACAAAAGGTGCGGCCACATCTACTTTTAATATTTTTAATATATTAAATATAACTGAGGGTGATACTTTAACACCAGAAGAAGCTAAAAGACTTGGTTATAGGAAAGATTATGGAAGTTGGGAAGTTGGTGTTAAAGCTTATACAAATACTATAAAATCTTATATTCCAGATGATAATAATTGGTTAAATTTATTAAATTATGATAAGTTTAGAAGAAAAGATTATAATGCTAGATATGCTGCAACTAAAGATTATGAAGGTTCTTTAAGGGTACTTAAAATTAAATTAGAAAATATAGTTAATTCTTAAATTTGTTTTTTTAAATATTATTTGGTATATTTGCGTAATGGAAATAGCTAACATAGTATCAAATGATAGTATCAACATCGGACCAGAATTCAATGTAGTTCAATCCATGGATGATATAATCTATAAAGACCTACCAACTTTGGTTGTGGGTTATGACTTAACTATGTTAAATTTTAATAAAGATTTAATCAAGATATTAGATAAACAAATCAATGAAAATACATTCTGGACACTTAAGCGTAATGTTAAGCGAGATGTATATTCACATGATTTAGAAAGATTCATTAGATTTTCTTATAAAAAATATACTGATAAAATTACTTATATCGATTTAGATTTTATACAATATTCTAAAAATAAAATCATGAAGATTGTTAGAAAAATCTACAGTCTAAATAATGTAATTTCCTACAAATCAAATAATAACGTTATCTACCTCTACTCAGGGAATTTAATTTTCGGTATCGATTTAAACACTGCTTCATTTATGGGGTTAAATGTTGATAAAATCGAAAAGAAAATAATTGAAAAAAGTGGGGTGTTTCTGCAAGGTAACGAGATACTTATAGAATATAACAACTACTTGGAACGTTTGGATAATCAAATCAAATATATCCCAGTATTATATTCTATAAATCCCCATGAATAAAAAATTATTAATTGCGGCTTTCGTTAATAAAACTGAAAGTGGTAAATTTTTGAAATACATTGAAGAAGAATTCAAGATAGAGTCATCTAAAACTTTCAAATTTGAAATTGAAGATGATGAGAGTCAATATTTATACACATTCTATATTGAGTTAGAACTTGGGGATAAAATTAACTTAAGAGATTATTTTAGGAATGCACTCATTGTTCATAAGAAAAAAGCTTCCTTTTATACTATTAATGCATTAAATAAATTAATAGAAAAAGAGTATAATTTAGAAAGCGGTAATATCGATTATAAAAATTATAAAATAGATTGGGACAAATTCAAAAATAATCTAATTCTTAGTGGTAATAATAATTTATCAATTATCCACATAAAACGGGTTTTTTTGTAATTTTCATCTATTTATTAGTATAACAAATATCTAAATAATAATATTATGAGTGATAAATTAAATAAATTGAATAAGTTTTTGGCTGAAACTGAAAATACAGAAGAAGAAGGTACTGTATGTGATATGGATGGTAACTGTGCGCCAAAACACATTAAACGTGATAAAAGTATTGTTGAGAGAGTTAACAAGAAAATAATAATCGAAGATGGTAGACAATTATTAATGTAATGAAGAAATATACAAACGAAGATAATTCAAAAGATAGAAATAGGTTCAAACTTTTAATGGAGTATGATTTTTACATTGGGGAAGATGAAGTAGAAGATGAAGAAAACATTGAAGGTGGTGAAGCTGAATTAGATGCTGAACCAGAAATGGATAGTGAATTAGATGCTGAACCAGAAATGGGTGGTGAAGAAGGTGGTATGGAAGATTTTCCAGAAGAACCAGAAGCAACTGATGGGGAAGAATTTCCAGAAGCACCAGAAGCAATGGATGAACCTTTACCAGAACCAGAACCAATGGAAGATGAAGTTGAATTGGACGTTACAGAATTAGTTCAAGGTACTGAAGCTGCTAAGGCATCTGCTGATGCTGCTAATAGTAAAGCTGAAATGCTTTTAGCTAAATTTGATGAGTTAACACAATCATTAGAAAAAATGGCTATTATTAATACCAAGATTGAACATTTAGAAAATGAAATTGAAAGAAGAAACCCAACTCCTGAAGAAAAATTAGAAATGCGTTCATTAGATTCTTATCCATACAGTATGAAATTAACTGATTTCTGGGCTGAGAAGGAAGGTAATTATGATGCAATGAAAGATACTCAAAAAGAAGATAAAGAATATGTTTTAACCCAAGATGAAGTAGATAGAGATTTTAATGCTCAAGAAATTAAAGATTCATTTAGAGATTCAAAAGGATATAAATTTAATAAAACTTTCTAAATATAAAATACTAAAAACCAAATGCTTAATGTGCGATAAATTATTATCGCACATTTTTTTTTGAAAAATTTTGAAAATCACTTCTAAAAAGCTTTTTATTATAGTATATTTGACTCAGATAAGATTAACACCTGTGAATTATAAGCGGTGTTAATACAAATAAAGACTTCGATTCATAAAAAACGGAATCGAACCATTAATAACTAAAAACAAAAAACAATGAGTAACGAAAAAAAGAATCCGTTATTAGCGATGTTATCTCAGTATGAGAAATCAACATCAAGCTCAAGTGAGTCTGCGTTTAACCCAGACAACTATTTTACAACCTACTTACCAGATGGTATTGATAATGCAACGAAAAGAATTAGAATTTTACCAACAAATGATGGTAGTTCACCTTTACAAGAAGTTCATGTACATAGTGCAAAAGTGGATGGAAAGAACAGAAAGTTCGTTTGTATTAAACATCTTAATGATGAAGATTGCCCATTCTGTGAATTGAGAGAACAATTACTTTCAACTGGTGTAAAATCAGATGAAGAATTAGCTAAACAATTTAAAGCTAGGTTAATGTATATTGTTAAAGTAATTGACAGAGAAAATGAAGACCACGGTCCAAAATTCTGGAGATTTCCAATCAATTACAAAAAAGAAGGTATCTTTGATAAAATTGCCGCAGTTGGTAAAACTTACTGGGAAGCTGGTAAAGAAGATATCTTTGATGATAAAGAGGGTAGAGATTTAATTCTAAACATCGTTAGAGTTAAGAATCCAAGAGGTGGTACTTATCCAGTAGTGAACGCTATTCAAGGATATGATAGAACAGTTTTAAGTGAAGATTCAGAGTTAGCAACAAAATGGGTTAACAGTGAAAAGACATGGGGAGATGTTTATTCTGTAAAAGGTTATGACTACTTAAAACTAGTTGCAACTGGTAAAACTCCAGCTTGGGATAAGAAACTTGAAAAGTTTGTTGATAAAGATGAGATGGAAGAACAAACAGAAGATACTTCTAGTGATTTAGATTCACAAATCACTATGGGTGGTGGAGCTGCAACAACAGCTAAACAACCAACAAGTAAAGTAGCATCTGAAGAGGTTGCTGATACTACTAACACTGCTGAAGTGGAAGTACCAGTCGCTGTCGAAGAAGATGATGATTTACCATTTTAAGAATAGGTAAATAGATAATGTAGGGGGTGAGGTTTACCTACCCCCTTATTTTATCTCTAATTATTAGGGATAAAGTAGAAAAAAATCGGGGTACCTCAAAAATAATTATGGCTAAAAAACCAAGTAAAACAACAGTAAAGAAAGCTAACTACGATTTTAGTAGTTTTAAAAAATCACAAGGAATCTCAAAGACAATTCCAGATAAAGAATTATCATGGATTCCATTATCAAAAGCATGGCATGATGCCATTAAATTACCTGGATTTCCAAGAGGTTATGTATCTTCAGTGAGAGGTTACACCAACACGGGAAAATCAACTGCATTTTATGAAGCAATTGCTGGTGCACAAAGAGTTGGAGATTTGCCAGTAATATATGAAACAGAGGGTAACTTTCATTGGGACCACGCTAAAACATGTGGCGTAGAATTTGAATGGGTTGTTAATGAAGATACTGGTGAATTAGTACCAGAAGGTAAATTTATTTTCATGGGTAATTCAGAATTATTAGAAGCTTATGAATGCTATGACCATCAACATTCAAAGATGGGTAAAACCCCTTTAAGGTATGAACCAGTAATAGAGGATGTAGCACTTCATATGACTGAATTGTTAAATGCTCAAGCTGAAGGATTGTTACAAGAGAATTTATGTTTTCTTTGGGATTCTATTGGAACATTAAATGGATATAAATCTGCGATATCATCAACTACAAATAATATGTGGAATGCTGGGTCAATGAAAATTTTCCAACCAATTGTTAACTTTAGAATACCTTCATCTAGAAGACAAGACAAACCTTTCACTAACACATTCATTTGTGTACAAAAGATTTGGTATGATAATATGAATATGAAAATTAAGCACAGTTGTGGTGAGTTTATGTTCTATAATTCTAGATTAATAGTGCATTTAGGTGGAGTTTTATCTCACGGTACGGCTAAACTTAAAGCAACTTCATTAGGTAATGAATTCCAATTTGGAATTGAAACTAAAATTAGTTGTGAAAAAAACCATATTAATGGTTTAGAGAAAAAGGGTAAGATTGCATCAACCCCACACGGATATTGGAATCCGACAGAAATTGAAGAATATAAAAAAGAACATAGAGAGTTTATACATGAGAAACTTAAGGTTGAATATGGTGCTCAAATCAATTTTGTAACTGAAGAAGGTGAAATGTCAAGCGATGATATTTTATAGTATTAATTTTTAAATTAATGTGAAATGGCTAAAAAGCCGCAAAAATACGGTAAATCTAAGAACATTAGAAATACCTTACTTATCGATGGAAATGCCTTGTTTAAACTAGGTTTTTTCGGAGCTAAAGATATGTTTACTAGGGATGGTGACCATATAGGTGGATTGTACATCTTTATTACCATCCTTAGAAAACTATTACAAGAAGAATTATATTATAGAGTATTTGTCTTTTGGGATGGAAAGTTCAGTGGTAAACAGCGTTGGGAACTCTATAGTGATTATAAATCTGATAGAAATAAAGATTTCGTTAATGGGACACACCCAATTGACATTCAAGAAAAAACCGAAATATTTTTAATCAGACAATATTTAGAGGAATTATGTATTAGACAATTAATAGATAATTCTAAGTCTGGTGTTGAAGCTGATGATTTTATAGCTTATTATTGCAAAACAAAACAGCCAAATGAGAAAATAACTATCTGCACTTCAGATAGAGATTTGGGCCAATTGATAAGTTCAGATGTTCGAATATACTTCTGTGATAGAAAAATTCGAGATTACGTAACTTTAGAAAATTTTAACAAATATTTTAACTATCACCCAAAGAATTTAAAACTAATTAAAGTAATTGGTGGTGATAATTCCGACAGTATTAAAGGTATTGAAGGTGTTAAAGAGACGACTTTATTAAAATTCTTTCCAGAACTTAAAGAGCGTGAACTATCTGTAAAGGAAATTATTCAATTAGCGAAGAAGCATCAAGCTCAACGTATTAAGGATAAAAAGAAACCGTTAAAAGCGTTAACTAATATTATCGAATCAAACACCCAAGGTGTACAAGGTAAAAATATCTATAAAATTAATGAAAGTATTATAGATTTAAGTGACCCTTTAATTGATAAAAAAAATAAGGATTTAGTTGAATACAATAGAAATCCAATGGGCGATATCGAAGATAGAGGTATTAAAAATGTATATCGCTACATGAAGCGTGATGGTGTCGATAAACAAATCGAATCATTCAGCACTAATTACTTACTTCCGTTTAAAAAACTAATAGAGAGAGAGCGGAAAGAATTAAATTTAATAAATGAACAAAATGGCTAATAAAAAAGACAGAAAGCAAAGACAATTCGAAAAGCAAATAGTGAAACCTTTTGAGTTTATATTAAGAATCAATGACCACATTATTTGTCAAAGATACTTCAATGTAAAAAATTATAATAATGATTGTAGAGAATCATTCGAGATTAAAGAAATGATAGATGATATTATGGGTATTAATCAAGAAATGACATTAGGTTTAATTCCAGATTTCTTCAAATATAAATGTATGGATAATTCTTATAAACCTTTCTATGCTCAAAATAATCATTTAAATGATAAGGAGGATATTTTTTCTTTAGAGGTATTAAAGAATAATGTTAATAAATTACGTGATAAAGACGGTGATTTTAATTTAGATGCAATTCGAAAGGATTCAATTGCTATAGGTATGTTTGATGGTAAAATATTCCACCCTAATGTTAGATATGAAATTGATATTAGGAGTATAATTCCTAATATTATAAGAATTATACAAGATGCAATGAGCGAAAAGTCTTATACTAAAGTATATGGTTCAACTAGTTTAACTAGATATAACAGACTAAGTTCAGATGAATATGCTAAGTTAGAAACATACTAAAAAATAATAAAAATATGAGTAATATCAATAAAGATGTTGGTTTTGGGTTCTTAGGAATCCCTTATCAAAAGAGACTGTTATCCCAATTAATTACAGATTATAAGTTTTCGAGTAATATTATCTCAATAATAGATTCTAATTATTTTACTGATTTATATTTAAGGATTATCGCTTCTGAAATAAAAGAAGCTCATGAGACTGACGAAATTGTTCTAGATTATGAAAGTCTCATTTATAGACTTAACGCTAGAGGTGATAATGATGCCACTAGAATGTATATTACAGCACAAATGGAAGAAATTAAAGACCTTCCCTTAAAAGACTCTGAATATATCCAAGACAAAGCCATGAAGTTCTGTAAACAACAAGAACTTCGTAAGGCCATGGAAGAAATTCAAGGGATTATTGAAAAAGGTAATTTAGATGATTATGATGCTTGTGAGGAAATAATGAAGAAAGCACTTGAAGTCGGTTCAGATAAAGATGCTGGTATTGATGTATTTTTTAATATTGATGACGTATTAAGTGAAGACTTTAGAAAACCTATACCAACTGGTATTAGTGGTTTAGATGAAAAGATGGATGGTGGTTTATCTAAGGGTGAATTAGGGGTAATATTAGCACCATTTGGTGTTGGAAAAACCACAATGATTACAAAAATTGCAAATACTGCATATAGTCAAGGTTATAAGGTATTACAAATCTTCTTCGAAGATAATCCAAAAGTAATACAGAGAAAGCACTTATCGTGTTGGACTAGTATAGCACTTAATGATTTAGCATTGGTTGAAAATCGTCCAATAATTGATGAAAAAGTAAAAGAATTTGAGGATGCTGGTGGATATTTAGAATTAAAGAAATTTCCTAGTGATGGGACAACCATTCCAATAATCAAAAACTATGTTAGAAGGTTAACCGCTGCTGGTAGAAAACCTGATATTATCCTTATTGATTATATTGATTGTATTACATCAACTAGAAATTATGATAAAGGATATGAAGCTGAAGGCCCAATCATGAGACAATTTGAAAGTTTGTTAAGTGAATTCCAAATGGTAGGTTGGACTGCTATTCAAGGTAATAGAGATTCGATTAATGCTGATACAGTTGACTCAACTATGATTGGAGGTTCAATTAAAAAAGGTCAAATCGGTCACTTTATAGTTTCAATTGCAAAAGATTTAGACCAAAAAGAAAGTGGTCGTGCTAACATGGCAATATTGAAATCTAGATTTGGAGTTGATGGGATAATTTTTACAGATGTTGAATTTAATAACGCAAAGATTCAAATTAATATTGATGATGGAAATTACCTAAAAGCTTCTGAAATGCAATCATATAAAGAGACTAAAAACAACGCTTATACGGCTTCAGTGATGAAAACCATTGAGTTACAAAAGGCTCTTGATAAGCAAACTCTTAAAGAAGAATAAAAATAATATTAATAAAAAGTAAATAAAGAAAAATGAGCAAATATTTAAAGATAGATAACGGTGATAGAGATACGAAATTTCCAATAATTCATAATGAACTTTGGGAGTTTTATAAAAAGCAACAAGCTAAAATTTGGACTGCTGAAGAATTAGATTTATCAAAAGACACTTTTGATGGTATACCACCTGAAGAAGTTGTGATACTAAAAAACCTTTTAGCGTTTTTTGGGGTTTCAGATACATTAGTACAAGATAATTTGGCTGATGAAATAATATCAGAATTTTCAGAAGTTGAAGAAATTAAATCTAATTATGTCTACCAAGCATATATCGAAGATGTACATAGTGAAACTTATTCTTTATTAATTGAGCAATTAATTGATAATGAAGAAGAAAAACAAGCTATGTTTAGAGCCATTAGAACTAACCCAGTTGTAGCCGCTAAAGTAAAGTGGGCACAAAAATGGTTAGATGAAGGTTCAATTATTCAAAGATTAGTTGCGTTTTCGTTATTAGAAGGTATGGGGTTTTCTAGCACCTTTGCAATGCTTATGTTCTTTAGAATGCGTTATCCGCAATTAGTAGGTTTAGGTCAGGCTAATGAATTAATATTACAAGATGAAGTTTTACATATGCATCTTGGTATTAATATGTATAACAAATATATTAAAGATGAATATAAGTTACCAGCTTCAGAAATCAAAGAAATGATTTTGGGTTGTTATGAAACAGAAAAGATTTTTGTTGAGTCAATATATGGTAATAATTATGTGCTAGGTTTAGATAAAGATAAACTTATTCAGTACATTCAATATGTTACGGACAGTTTATTAATTTATTATAATATAGAAACTGTTTTTAAAGTTGAACAACCTTTTGATTTTATGGCATCTTTCTCAATTGTAGAACGTCAAAACTTCTTTGAAACTAAAGGTGGTGAATATAATAGATTAACTAATATCGGTGGTGATTTAATGACCGATGATTTTTAAAAAACAAAAAGAAGAAAATTAATGAAAATTATTAAGAAAGACGGTACTAGTCAAAATTTTAACCCAAATAAAGTATTGATTAGGATTAAAAGAACGGCCAAAAGCCTAAATTTAAAAGTTGATTCTGATAAGCTATCACAAAAAGTAATCCCACAGATTAAAGATGGAATGACCACAGACGATATTGATAACCTAGTTATCATTGAATCATTGGGTTCAGTCTACTTACATCCAGATTATTCGATGTTAGCATCAGCTATTGAAATTGATATTACACAAAAGAATCATGAATATAAAGAATTTGATATTGAATTAGATTATTCAAGAGATTATACTTATGATTATTTAGCATGGTCAACATTCAAGAAATCATATAGAAATGGTAATGAATTACCACAAGAAATGTATGGTAGAATTGCTACTGAATTAGCTGAAGATAAAAAATCAGCTCAGTATCTATATGAAATGCTTTCAACCAAGCAATTAAACTTTGCAACACCAATAAACTTAACCGCTGGAACTGGTGAGGGTAGTAATAGATTTATATCATGTGATATCAACTTTCTAAAAGAAGATAGTCTTGAAGGAATTATTGATACATTAGGTGAGTTAGCTAAATCATCTAAAGATGGTTCTGGTATTGGTATTTATATTGGTAATCTTAGAAGTTCTAAGAGTAAAGTAGGAGATTTTAACGGTAATGCCGCTGGTATCCCTAGATTTGCTGATTTGGCTCAAGGTATTGCTAGGTTTTTTAACCAAAGAGGTAGAAGAAATGGTGCATTTGCATTATATGCCCCAACTTGGCATAAAGATATAATTTCCCATTTAGAGTTAAGACTTAATGAAGGTGATGAAAGATTAAGAACTAGAGATATCTTTAATGGTGTTTGTATCGATGACTTATTTATGGAAGCTCTAACAGAGCAAAAAGATTATTACTTATTCTGCCCTAATGATATACTTAAAGCTGGCTTAAAACCTTTCTTTGAGTGTTCTCCTGATGAATTCAGGGAAGTATATCAACAAGCAGTTGATATGGGGTTAGGTGATAAGATTGACCCAAGAACAATTTGGAATAAAATTCTTATGTCACAAGCATCAACTGGAACCCCATACGTTGTATTTATTGATTCTATTAATAGAAAAAATATGCAAGAACATTTTGGACCAATTAAGAGTTCTAACTTATGTGTAGAAACTCTTTTATATGCTGATAAAGATGAAGTAGGTCAATGTGCTTTAGGTTCAATACCATTAATGACTTGTGAGAACATTAGAGAAGCTTCTAGAGTTTTAAGTTATCATATTAATAGAGTAATTGATATTAACGTTTACTCTACTGAAAGGGCCAAAAAAGGTGGTTTAGGTCAAAGAACTATTGGAATTGGTGTGGCTGGATTAGCTGAGTACTTATACTCAAGAGGTATGAATTTTGAGTGTGAAGAAGGTAAAGAAGCATTCAGAGGTATTATGAGAGAAATATACTTAGGTGCTGTTCAAGGTTCACAAGAATATTATGCTAAACATAAGAAAACTTTTAGAGATTATAATAAATCATTATATGCTAAAGGAATTTTTAACCCACAAAAATGGGGTGTTCATGAACATGAAATTGACATGAGTAAACCAGTTGCTAATAGTTTATTTACAGCTCTTATGCCAACAGCTTCATCCTCTAACTTATTAGGTTGTACTGAAATGTTTGAAGTTCCACAAGGGGTAGTTTACAGAAGAAAATTAGATAAAGGTGAATTCGTTGTAGTTCAAAGAAATCTAGTTGAAGATTTAGAAGCGTTGGGTCTTTGGGATGATGATTTAGCTAAACGTATTGTTATGGCTGGTGGTACAATTCAAGGTCTTTATGATATTCCAGAGGAACTTAGAGTTAAATATAAAACTGCTTATGAAGTTTCTCAAAAGAAGAGAATTGACATGATTAATCATGCGTTTCCATATATTGACCAATCAACATCACTAAATTTATATTACCCAGATGGTAACTTTACAAAATTATCTGCGGCATTAATACATGGATGGAAGATAGGTAATAAAACTGGTGTTTATTACACTAGGGTACTTAAAAAAGATGCTGAAACGACATCCGATTTATTTAAAAGAAAAGATATTATATTACCAAGTACACAAAAACCTGATGAATCAGATTTTGAGTGTATAGGTTGTTCAGCTTAAAATATTTTATCATAATGGAATAAAGGGTGTGACTTTCGGGTTACGCCTTTTTTAGTTTAAAACTTTATTTATTGATATTTATTAGTAAATTATAGATATGGCCAATAAAAGTATCAATATTGACTTTCCCTTTCGAGATAGTAGAGAAGGTTTCTTTTTAAAATTGAATACAGAAGATTCTAAAGCAATTAAAGCTGATTTAATCCACCTTATTTTAACTAATAAAGGTGAACGTTTATATTTACCAGACTTTGGAACTAATCTACGTAAGTATTTATTCAATCCATATGATGGAATCACCGAAGATGAAATTAAATCAGAAATAAGTGAAGCTGTTAAGAAGTATATTCCAAACTTAAAAATCAACTCAATTACATTCGAAGAAGCCCCACAAAGTCAGTACGGTGCTCTAGTTAGGTTAGACTACACTGTAACGGAAGATGTGTTTGAAAGTCGTGATTTTGTAATTATCCAACTTTAACTTTATTTTGTTAAGTTTTTTATTATCTTATATTTATAATAAAAAACATTACAATGGCAAAAGGTATAGCATACTCAAGTAGAAATTTCGCTGATATTAGAACAGAATTAGTAGATTTTGTTAAACAATACTATCCAGACATATTATCAGATTTTAACGATGCCTCAATAGGTATGTTATTAATAGAGCTTAATGCTGCTGTTAGTGATATGTTATCTGTTAATACTGATAGAGCATTTCAAGAAACACAAATCGATTATGCAGAGCAAAGAAACTCTGTATTATCCATGGCAAGAACATTTGGTCTTAAAGTACCAGGTAAACGACCATCTATAAGTATTGTAGATTTTTCAGTAACAGTTCCTGTTTTCGGTGATACTTTTGATGTAAGATATGCACCAATAATTAGAGTTGGTACACAGGTATCTGGTGGCGGTAAAGTATTTGAAACACTAGATGATATTGACTTTGCAAGTCCATTCACTTCAGGTGGAATCCCAAATAGATTAATAATTCCTAATTTAGATAGTAATAGTAATATAATAAGTTACACATTAACTAAAAGGGAAATTGTTTTAAATGGTATTACAAAAACATTTACAAAAACGATTTCAAATGCTGAAGTAGTACCTTTTTATGAATTGGTATTACCAGATAATGATATATTATCAATAACTTCAGTAATTACAAAAACAGGTACAAATTTTTCAAGTAGCCCTACTATCGATGAATTTTTAGATTTCGATAATAGATGGTTTGAAGTTGATGCTTTAGCTGAAGATACAAAATTTATTGAAGATACTGCGGCAGTATCAGATAATGGTGGAATTAGACCTGGTAAATGGGTTAGAATTACTAGAAAATTCATAAAAGAATATACTGATAATGGTTTTATAAAATTAATTTTTGGTAGCGGAAATCAAGATGTTTCTCAATTAGACGATTTTAACGTAGATAATTCTTTAAGTAGTAGAATTGGTGACTTTATCAATAATCTATCGTTAGGGGAGACTTTAAAAGCCAATACAACTGTTTATATACAATATAGAGTTGGTGGTGGGTCTAATACAAATTTAGGTTCCAATACAATAACATCTATTAACCTAGTAGATATGTTTGTTAATGGACCAGATAATACAATTAATACTTCTATTAGACAATCATTAACGGTTAATAACCCTGTACCAGCTTTAGGTGGTAGAGATGAACCTTCAGTTGATGAAATCAGACAGTTAGTTAAATATAATTTCTCAGCACAAAATAGAGCGGTGACAATTAAAGATTACCAATCTAGAGTAAGTTTAATGCCAGGTGAATTTGGGGTTCCTTTTAGAACTGGTGTATTTGAAGAGCAAAACAAAATTATGGTTTACATATTAGGTTTAAATTCTTCAGGTAAACTTTCAAATTCATCTACTAATACACTTAAACAAAACATTTCAAATTATCTGGCAGATTATAAAATGCTTAATGATTATGTTGTTATTGGTGATGGTAGAATTATTAATCTAGGATTTGAATTCGATTTATTAATCGAAAAAGATTACCCACAATCACAAATAATTTCAAGTGTGATTCGTAGTGTAAGAGAATTCATGGATATTAATAAACATTATATGGGTGAGAATGTATACTTAGGTCAATTAATAGAAAATGTAAATAATGTTGGTGGTGTAACCAACGTAATCGAAATTAGAGTTTTTAATAAAGTTGGTGAAGGTGTTTATTCAATGAATGAAATTGAACAACCTTACGTTGATGATGAAACAAAAGAAATCTCAATTTCTGACCAATACACATTGTTCGGAAATCCGATTGGAATGTTTGAAATTAAATTCCCTGAAAAAGATATAAAAATAAGAGTTAAAACAGCGCAATAATATGGGATGTGGATGTAAAGGTGATTTTCAAAACGATGAGTTTATTGGAAAGGAAAATAGTGAGTTAACCCTAAGTGGTAAATTATTAAGAATTCCAGCGGGAATTATATTAACATTAATTTATGTTGTGTTATCTCCATTTATCTTATTTTATATTTGGTGGTTAGCAATAAGATATATATTTGGTCACAAAGCTGTGATGTTTGCTTTCTTAAAGAAATTTCAAAAATATAAAGAAAAAGAAGAAGATGATTTTGATGAAGATTTCAACGAAGAAGATTATGAATTAGTAGGTGTAGAAGTAATTAAATAATGTCAAGAAATATAAGAATCCGTACCGAACCAAATGGTGGTGATAATAGTGTTAAAATTCAATTAAATCAAGATTTTGATTTTCTTGAAATTTTATCATTAAAAATATCACAAGAAGATGTATACCGTAGTTTTTACTCAAATTATGGTGTGGTAGTTGGGCGTGTAATAATGAATAGTGGTGTTGGAGTTCCTAATGCTAGAGTTTCAATCTTTATTCCTTTAACTGATGAAGATGCTCAAGACCCAGAAATTTCAACCTTATATCCATATTCAGATTTACAAGTTTTAAGTGAAGAAGGTATTAGATATAATACATTACCTAAAGATGCACAAAGTGAGTGTCATGCACCAATTGGTACATTCCCAACTAAAAGGGAATTAATTGATAACCCAGAGCTTTTTGAGGTATATAAAAAATATTATAAATATACAACAACAACTAACGGTGCTGGTGACTTTATGTTATTTGGTGTTCCAGTTGGTAATCATATATTAAATGTGGATGTGGATTTATCAGATATTGGAATATTTTCACAAAGACCTTATGATTTTATAGAACAAGGTAATCCTAAAAAATTATTTGATTCACCAACCAAATTTAAAGCTGGTAATAATCTTAATAATTTAACGCAAGTTAAAAATAGACAACTTGGTGTTAATGTAATTCCATTTTGGGGTGAACAAGAAGCTAAAGAAGTCGGTATTAGTAGAATTGATATTGATTTAAATTATAATATACAACCACAAGCAATCTTCACTGGTTCAATATTTGGGGATAATGAAAAAAATAGTGTAAATAAAAACTGTAGACCTAGAAAAAAGATGGGTAGAGTTTGTGAAATGGGTGAAGGGTCTGGTACTATTGAAATCTTAAGGAAAACATTATTTGGTGAAGTTGAAAAATTAGATATTGAAGGTGGTCAATTAATTAATGATAATGGTGTTTGGGCATTTCAAGTTCCAATGAATTTAGACTATATGATTACTAATGAGTTTGGTAGATTAGTTCCAACTGATAACCCAAATAAAGGAATCGCAACTAGAACTAGGGTTAGATTTAAAGTATCATTAAATGAAACAGGTGGTAGTGGTAGATTAAGAACTAAAGCTAAATATTTAATACCTCATAATCCAGAAAGGGAAGATGAAGTTGATTATTCTTTTGATGAATCAACATCTGATATCCATTTTAGAGATATGTATTGGAATAAAATATATACAGTTAAAAATCACATTGCTAGATATCAGAAAAATTCTAATAAGGAAAATAGAAATTTTATAGGGTTTAAAGATGTTGATAATTGTGTAGGTCTTAAAAATCCTATACCATTTAATAAATTAGATACTGATTTTAATCCAGTTTATACAATCTTATGTCTAATAATATCATTTATAATTGAGATATTATCAATTATAAATAATATTATTAGTTTTCAAATTAAAATACTTGGTGTTAAAATTAGACCATTTTGTTGGATAGGTTGTATTAGAATAACATGTCCAATTACTGATGTGAAATATACACCTGGTTGTAGAAATCGATGTAGTACTACGGGTAATAATAGTAAGAGTGAAACATTAGATTGTTTCCAAATAGCTTTAGCTGAAACACTTAATGTATTTGAATTTGATTTTTATAATGAATGGATAAATGGTGCGTTATACCCGTTTTTATTAAAATATAAAAAGAATAAAAGTGATGAGAAATTTTGCGGTGAAATAGACGGTGGTGGTGAAGATAGTAATGGACTTGATAATAATAAGTTGGTAAACACCAACCCAGATAATGGTAGAGTCAGTGATAGTCAAGCTATTAGTATTCATGAGGGTGTTATTGTTAGTTATGAAGATGAATTATTTTATAAGCCCTTAACAAGTGGGCGTGTGAGAAGTGATGGTATTGGTGGTGTTGGTGGTGCTAAATTATATGCGACTGATTTATATAATTTAGGTGCGGTATTTGATTGTGATTGGCAAGCTTTACCAAAAGTGCAACCAGAATTAATTGCAACAACATATCAAATCCCACCATTTGTTAATGAAAGGGATGAAGCTGGTCAAATTACTGTTACAGGTTTAGTCCCTTTATTATTCGATATTTCATGTACAAATATTAAAGTTAATAATACACAATCTAGGTCTATTAGAAGGATATGTGAAATAGGTGTGGGTCTTGATGAAGATGATACAAGAAACACCGCAATTGATAATGCTGATATTGATGATGAATTAATACGTTCACAATTGATTAAATTAAATGACCCTAATTATGCATTTGATGATATCGATTTAATCGACTCAAAATTTAATTCATCACAATATAATTCATATAGAGCTAAAACTAAAATTGGTGCTCTTGAACAGTTCAACAATTCATTTTATTTCTATTTCGGAACTAAACCAAATAATTCTGCTTTAGATTTAATGAATAGTAAATATTTTACTTCTTGTAGTAGATTGCCTAAAATTATAATTAATATAACTGGTATTATTTCAGATGTAACAACAGTTAATGGTACCGATGGGTCAATTAATATTACAGTACAAGGTGGTGCGCCAGATTATACATATGAATGGTATAAAACTGATAATCCTCAAATACCTTTAAGTGATACTGAAGATGTTGGTAATTTATCAGCTGGTAGTTATTTTGTAATAGTTACTGATAGTAATGGTGTTTCAGTTAAAAAAACATTTATTGTTAGAGGGTTATTAAAATTAGAAGCTAATATTACAACAAGAAATTCACAATCAACAACCGCTAATAATGGGATTATTTATATTAACTCAATTACAGGTGGAATTGGGCCTTATGATATAACAATATTAAAAACAAGTACCCCAGCTGGGTTTACTTCAACACAACTTGATATTCCATATGCAACATTATTTGAAGGTTTAGATGATGGAATTTATGATATAACGGTAAGTGATAGTAATACGGATGAACCTCAAATTTCTGGTTATACTAGAACGATTGCGGTTCCAACTCAATTATTAGTAACTCCATTTTCAACACCAACTAATTGTGTTGAATTTAATGATGGTCAAGTTAGACTTAAAATAGAAGGTGGTACACCTTTTTATTCGGTTGAATTTTCATCAGTGACCACATCTACCTTTACAGGTTCTACATATAGTTCTGATATTACATATCCAGACCCAGATGTGGTAGCTGCTTTTGTAATATTTGAAGATTTACCACCAGGTGCTTATAGATTTTTAGTGGTTGATGAATTTGGTCAAAAATACCCTCCAAGTGGGATACCACAAGAAGTTGTTGTGGAAGATACGCCCGAACCAGGTCTAAATAGGTTGAATTCCACCACGTTAGGTGCATATAATTTAGTTGAAGGTGTTGAATATACTTTACAAAAGGGTGGTACCGATGTAGAAACAGGGATAATAGGTCCAGCAGATGGGTCATTAACTCTAGGGGGTCATCTTAAAAGTTCAGATAGATATCAAATAATAAGTCAATTTGGTTGTGCGAGTGATACGATAGAATAATGGAAGAAAATAAAATTAGATTAAATAGTGCGTCTTCACAGGAATCTGTGAACGAAGATTCTTTCCTAAAACTCAAATTGGAAAGTAAGACAAACTTACTACCTGTAGGTGATATAGAGAAGGTTATCAATGTGGGTGAACAATTTAATAAGGAAAGACAACAATCTCCATATTATAGGTTAACGGGAACATTTAACACGTTATTTAATAATGTTTTATTTAATACTACTGAAATCAATAGTTGGAATACTTTTAATTCTGCTAAATTTAGGGATGTGAGTTTCCCATCAAATGCTACAACAATTAGTGAGTTAGACCAAACTGAAGGTGATTTAACATATAAAGAATCAATAGATAAGTTTCTTAGGGAAGATAATGGTTGGTTTGGTTTTAGAGACCCAGATGTAAATAACACATCATTTTGTGTGTTTACGGATATGGAACCAAACAGAAATTTATTTTGTATGTCACCAAAAAATGGTGTTAAGAATTGGGAGATTACCATTTCATATCCAATTAAAGTAGGGCAATTACCAGGTGATATTACTCATAATTTAGTTAGTGGTGGCTTATTACTTGTTGATGTTGAAGTAAGTATTATAAATAATAGAAATATGTTAACATTTACTACACCAGTTAAACATGGACTTTCTAAAGGTGGTACAATTAAATTAAAGAATTTATCAACTAATAATGGTAAATATACTGTAATTAGATTAGGTAAAGATAATGGTGATGATAAAGAATATAGTTTTAGTGTTGATATAAATGTGTTAGTAACATTAATTAATACTGGAAAATCAGCTAGAATGACTAGAATTGTTGGGGGTAGAGAATCTGTTTATTATTTAAGAAGGTTTAAAAAGATTTCAGTTAGAGATGGTTTTGAATTAGAAAATGATGATTATGAAGTATTTCCACTGGCATTTTCTCAGACAATATATGAAGATAAGGTGCCAAAATTTGTTTTTAATGAAGATATTGATATTTCTAATTTAAAAGATAATTTAGGAAGACCACTATCAGAACTTTATTTAACAGTAATTAAAACTAATAGTGGTGGTATTAGACATGATGGAGTTGAACAAGCACCCGTCTTTACATCAACTAAATCTGGTATTAAAATACCTTTTATTTCTGAAGTTGGTAGTAATTTAGGAATCCCAGATATTAATAGAATCACTAACGCTCCTACATCTCATATAGCATTAGATGAAGATGTTAATATTGAACAAGATGAATTTTATGGTGATGTTGTTGAGTATAACATCTTAGAACAAGAAGAAAAAATATTAGCGGATGTTTACCATAGGTTTAACACGATAAATAGAATTACAGGAAATGGTAGTGCTGAGAATGTTGATTTTTCCTCAAATACGGTTAACTTTGGGTTAAGATATGAAGGGTACATGTATAAAGCTCATCATAAAATACAAATAAAACAATTCTCAGCCTATATTGAACAAGGGATGTTTACAACATTAAATAAACCTACATATGCAAGTAATTTAAGGGATGGTAGATTTATATGGAGAGATTTATTAGATATTGGTGTTAATGATGGTCAAAATGAAACCTTAGATTATCCATTTTTAAATGGTGCTCACTATATTAATTCATGTTTCACGTTGGCACTTGAAAGACAAGACCCATTTAATTTTTATGGGTTACAATATACCGCATTTCCGTCTGATGAATCTGGCATATTGATTGAAGATAATTATATAACTAAAAATACTGATGATGTCTGCTAACAAATATAAAATACGATTAGATAATCTAGATGATAAATTTATTAAAATCCCTTTAACATTGGATTTTGCTTCTGTGGACCAAAGTGAGGTAGTTAATAGAGAGTTTGTTGAAGATGAAGTTGAAAAGTCTATCAACCCAATTGTTGACTATGAACAAACTAGGTTTATACCATTAGGGTTTACAAGTAATACTTTAATTAAAGATTTATATTATAAATTATCCTTTTCGAACTCAAATCAACGTATAAACTCAAATAGAGGACAATTAATTAATAAGTATTCGGATATTGGGTTCATTGATGATGATATAAAACTTAATAAAAATAAATTTAAGAAATCTTTTTTGAGATTAAGTTTTTATGATTCAGATAAACCAACCAATCAAAATTTAGTTTCATTTATTACTATTTTTTGTAGAGTATATGGAAGTGATTTAACTCCTATGGTAGATACTAATGGGACTCCTAACCCTTTGGGTGGTATTCCTAAATCAGCAAATCAAATTGAAGTTAGGTTTGAATTAACTGACCCAATATTACAATCAGATGGTTTTCATGAAGGATTTCATTTATATTATTTTAAAAATGGTTTAAATAAGAATGATGTAGTTCCTGTGGAATTATATATGAGGGCTGAATTTAATAATGCTGCCACTGGTAAAACAACTAGGTTTATTACAACACCAGATACCTTACCAATTAATGAAGTGATAGGTAAGTTACATACTAGATATTTATTAACTAGAACTGACACAGGTTATTTTTATTCAATAGACCCAATATATAATTCAGCCACTAATGTGATAGAAGAGGGTACCAGATTAACAGTTAACTTATACGAAATTAAAGTACAATAATGGAAATTATTAAAAGACAAATATCTACAAATATCGGTAATTCAATTTATTTGAAAATTCCATTAACCCAAACAATAGATAATGTTGGATTAATGACGGATATGCCATTTATTGAAGGTAGTCAAATTAATTTATCTTCAGGTGGTTTACCATTAGAATTTATGAATGATGGAATTACAAGTACATTTTATAAACAAGGTGGTGTTGTTAATTACGCTTCAGACTCTAAATTAGAGGTAGTTAGAACATATGATGATGATAATAGATATATACCAAATTTTGATTCTAAAAAAGAATCTTATATAAATTTCAGCGGTTCTTCAATAAATGGTGTTGATAGGGTAATAAATATTAATGGTAATGAAATTGTATATACAGTTAATGCTAGGAGAGATTCATTAATAGGTACTCCGAACCAAATAACTGGTATCCAATATATAGATAATCCAGAAGAAGGGGTTATAATACCAAGTGAGTTAGATGTTAATTCTACGAACACTAGAGTTCAATATTATGCTGAAGGTTGGAATGAAACCAATACTTCAACTGACCCACAAATACAAGAAGAATATTTATTAGGGATAATAAGTCAACCAGAAGTTAAAAGTGATGTATTTATAGATAGGACCACTTTTAGTGTTTTGGATAAACATTTAAGATTATCTGAAATCGAAAGTTTAGAACATTTAACTAAATACGGTAACGGATTTTATAATATTAATAGAGATTAAATTATGGCAAATGGAAATTTTGGGACAGTTAGACCAGCTGATGTATCATTAAATGATATAGAAGTGTTCTTACATTATACCCCATCTAGAAATGATATTGGTGATACTACATTAACCAAATTAAATACTAATGAGGTTCTTTCAGAAGTAAGTAACCCAAATAATACAAATAATGTAGAGATATTTGGTGGTATGTATACGTTAACGTTACCTAGTACACTTTTCTCTGAGAAGGGAATTTATACTTTACATATTAAACCAGTTGAAATTAGAACTAGAATATTAGATTGTGGTGTGTTATCAGCAAAATCAGAAATTAAAGGACTTATATTTGATACTGCATCACAAAATTTAGATAGTGCATTTACATCTAGATTCCAAAATGGTGGTTTAGTTGGTTATAGAGTTGAATATTTAAATACAACAAATTCTTCTGGTGGTGTTAAGGTTAGAAATACATTTAGAGTAATTACATCTAATAATAGAGTTGATGTGGTTAATCAAAACTTAACTAATACAAATCAAAAAGCTGTTAGATATAGTTTTAATGATAACTCAACATTAGTTTTCTGTACAGTGACCCCAAGTTCTGCATCTAATGTAAAACCTAATGTATTACCATTTATTGGCGAACCAAATCAAGAAGTTATTATAACCAACACTTTTTTTAATCCAGTGATGATTGAAATTGAAATGGTTGAACATGACCTTGAAACAATTGCTTATGGTCTTTATGGTCCACAAAGTAAATCTCTTGAAGATGGTATTTATACACAATATACATTTGATGGTAGTATTTATAAGCAATATAACTTATTTGAAATTAAAGACCAGTTCACAGGTGTGCCTCTATTTGAGGTTAAAGAGCCAAGAACTGAAATTGATTTTAGTAAAAACTTTGACGATATTAGCCAAGTATAATGAGTAATAGAGTAAAAATCGTAGGATATGCAAAAAAGGAATTCTTTACTAATGGTATAGAGTATAGAAATTTCTCACCAGACCTTGTGGGTAATCAACTCGCATCGAATGAGGGTAGCCCTGTCTTTACGATGGGTAATTTCAACATTTCTACAAATTTAGATGATAAGGTAAATAAAACATTTGTAACTAATAGTTTTTCTAATTACAAGTCTTTAGAAACCCTAAATCTTGATGAAGCTTTTGAAACTGTTATTACAAAATACTCTAAACAAGCTAAATTAAATTTAAATTACGATGATTTATTAACTTATGCCTTCTTCGGTTCATTACGAGAATTTATAAGGGTGTCATTAGAAAATATAATTATAAAGTGGCCAGCTTCATTATATATTTCTGAAATTGACCCAACGGATGCTTCTAATACGGGTGATACAATTAGTAATTATAGCTACAACGCTGTAACAAATACATCAACATTCGATGTTAACGTTAATAGGATTGAAAACCCATATAATATAAATTTTTTATCAGGTGGTACAATTGAGGGGACCTTCAATGAAACAAATCAATTAAGAAATTTATCAATTAATTATAATTACTATGAAGTTAATAATGAATATGGTGATTATAGTGTTATAGGCTTCACAGGTTCAAGTGATATTCTAACATCAACTATTACATTACAAACTCAAGGTAACCCATTTCCTAATTCAGGTAGTGAAAATATTAATTATCATGTTAGACCAAATGAATTAAAAAGAGAAGAATTCTTCTTTAATTTAAATGAATTTGAGAATAGATTACTTAATAGACTATCAATACCTATTTACACAAGCTCATTTAGAGTGTTTTCTGAGACCGAAAATGGAACAACTGTAGAAAGTACCAAAAAAATTACTTGGCCTCTTAGAGATGGTTATAACATTGATTTTGATTCTATTGATTATTCTAGATTTGTTAACAAGTTATTAGAACTTTCAGATATTAATGATTCTTCTAGGTCAAATTTAATGGTTAGATTTTTAGTTTCATCTTCTATTTCAGAATTTGATACTGGTGCTGATATTAATGGTAGTTATGGAAACACTAATGGTCAAAAAATGACCAATGCGTTAAAAATCTATGGTAGAGAGTTCGATGAAGTCAAAAAATATTCAGATGGTATTAAATTTGCCAATGTTGTAACATATGATAAAAAGAATAATACACCTGATGCCGTTATTAAAAATTTAGCTAGAGTATTAGGTTGGCAATTAACATCATCAATTTCACAGATTGATATAATAGGAAATTTCTTATCATTAAATAATAATTATTATGATGGGTATTCCAGAGGTTTAAGTGAAGCAGAAGCTGAAGTTGAACTTTGGAGAAGAATTGTTTTAAATACTCCATGGCTTTGGAAATCTAAAGGTACTAGGAAGGCTATAGAATTTTTATTTAAATTTATTGGAGCACCAGAGGGTCTTATAACTTTTAATGAATATGTTTATGTGGCCGACCAACCAGTGGATGTTGATTTAGTTACAGAAATGATGGAGTATTTTAATAATACCTCAGATATTAGTGGACTAAACCTTGATTCAAATGGATATCCATTTATTCAACCAAACACACCAGAAATGTATTTTCAAAAAGCTGGTTTGTGGTATAGACAAACGGGTGGTGCAAATCCAGATATAGATATACTTGAAGGTAATAATCCTCATATTGGGCCTTACGATGGAGGTCAAGAATATATAAACCAATTTAGTACTTGTTTAGTCCCTAATTTTGTTCTTGGGACTAATGAAGAATCAGATATTGAAGCTGAAGTAAATTTATTTTCAAATTATGCTAATGGAACATTCGATGAATGTTGTGATGGGAATATATATGTGGCTGTAGATACAGATTTAGATTTTGATGCTATAGTTCAGGTTAATAAAGATAATGTAATAAATAATTTTCCAGTTACTAATACTGGATGTACTTTTACGAGTTCATGGACTCTTATAGCTCAATTAACTGGTGAAACTTTTTATGAAAATACATTTTTAACAAGTGTATCAGCATTAACTGAATCTGAATATATATCTGAAATTTATAATTTAAGTGGAACAACTGAATTAAGTGGGATTACATTTAATTATAGTGATGGTAGTTTAGATATTATTTCACCTGATGGTTGTAATAATGATTTATTGAATACATATTTTAAATTAGAATTATGTGTGTCAACTGCATATAATTGTATTGAAGAAGGTGTTGGTGCCAGTGGATTAACAGAGTTCTTTGTTCCAGTTAAATATAGTAATGGTTGTGGAATTACAACTACTCAACAACTAGTTAATTCATTATATCATGATGGTGCTGGCGCATTACCAACTCTTGGGGATGTTATTTATAGTGATTCACAAGGTGTTACACCATTTGTGTCCCCTTCTGGTGATACATTCCCACACTTATATTTAGGTGGTGATATTAATAATGAAGATAATTATTTATTAACTAATAATAGTGGTGTTATGGTAGATATTGTATGTGTTGGAACATGTACAGTTATACTTGGTAAAACAATAGGTAGAGTGGGTACAGGTATTGGTGGATTTAGTATCGATGGGTTATTAGAACCAACTCAAGTTTCAATAACATATACAGTATATGATATAGTTAGAGATAATAATAATGCTACACTTAACATTATATTTGACAATGGTGTAATTTTAAATGAAAATAACTCACCTATTAATGATGTAATAACAATTTCACCTTCAGCAAATGTTGATTATACAAGTAATTTTACAACTTCAACTTCAAACATTCCAGAACTTAAAATAAGTCAATATAAAATTAGAATTGAATTGTTTGATATAGGTAATAATTGTATACTTGGACCATCATATCAAATATTAATAATAAATTTATAATAAAAAATGGCAATAACAGGAACAATAAATACATGTCAAATTACAACAAACACGCAGTTTGCGTTATCAGGTTTGTCTGAAACTAACTTATCAACTATTAATATTACTGATGAGAATGGGTTAGACGTATCTGAATGTTTTGGAATTGAAAGTAGAATTGTAACGGTTATAGGTGATAACGTTACTTTAACAGGTGATTGTAATACTAGTTTAGAAATTCTAGTAACGGATGGGGTATTTAAACCAGTTGAATGTAACTTTATTAGATATTCCCAAGATGATACTGGATTATTAACATTCTATTTTAACGATGGGAGTACTTCAGATAATACACACCCAGATTGTTGTACAGCGTTAGGATTTACACCTGAAATTGGACCTGATTGTTATTATATATGTAGATGGAGAGATGAAATCGACCCAACAGATTGTAATAATTATCAAGCAACTGGAACATTTGATGAATCACTTCATCAAATATTTGAATATGCTGGTGGTGGAACAACAACTACTGTACCAAGTGCGGATTGTTGTTACGCATATAACTTAATTGAAGAAGTTTTAAATGGTAATATTTATTGTATTGAAGATGTACCATTTGACCCATGTGCTGGTTTACAATTAGTGGAACCAATACCAGATTTTGGTCTTGTGACATTTATTGACCCAAATACTGGTCAAGAAACTCAAATAGTACCTAATTCTGAATGTTGTACATCAAACGGTCTTAGTTTCCAAATTGATAGAAGTGGTGGTTTTAATTGTTTTAATTCATTGTCAAATAACCCACCAACAGTTTCAATAACTAATGACGCTTGTTGTGAATTAATAGACGGTAATCCAATAGGTGATACCCCATTATAAAAATAAATATAAAATATGTGTGTAATAGGAATAACATTAAGTACTACAACCTCTGAAGATACTACAATAGTATCATCATCGGGGAGATATAGACGATTAGGAACATCATTATGGACTAATTTTGTAATAAATTTAGATAATCCCCAAACTCCTAATATTATAGAAGGTGGTTTTTATGAATTAGAAGTTAATGTCACAAATAGTGTTGGTGCAACTAGTGATTGGGCACAATCTACATTTCAAGTTAATAGAGATTGTGGTAAATCAGCGACAATTGAAGAGGTTGGCTTAGGTGAAAATACTAATTGTTTTTCAAGTAAATGTATTAAAGTAACTCCACCAGATGGTGAATCATCTACAGTAGTTATAACCAAAACTGGTTTAGGTGAGTGGTATGGTAATTCATCTTGTCTTGACTCAACAGTAGTTTTATCTGATACCACTGAAGTTATTTCATCACCAAAGACATATTCTATAGGTATTGATGCCGCTGAAGGCGGTGGTACAATAGGTACAACAACAATTCTTGTTTCCGTACAAGGTGGTCCACAATTCATATTAAGTAGAAATCACATAACCCCAGTTCAAAATTGTTAATATTTTTATATTTATAAATAATGGAAGTAACTAATTGTACAGATATAAATGGAGTTGCGTTAAATGAAGTTCAATTTAATGTGGATGGAACAGTTGTAGGTATTATTGAAATAGATAATATTAATACAACTAGTAATTTAAGCTGTGCTTGTTGTGAAGCTCAAGGTTGGGTATTTGACCCAACTGATACAAAGTGTTACTGGGCTGCTTCTTGTTTAACTGGTGGTACTTATAATATTGTGTTGGACCCAGTAGGTAATACAGGGGCTTTATTTCAAATAGATGAGAATCAAGAAGGGATATGTAGTTTAGAATTAGAATTTGATTGGTTACTTAAATTTGATTGTACCAAGGTTAAATTACCACTTAGACAACTATTAGAAGAATTAAAATTAAACGTACAAATTGAAAAAGTAATTTTTGATGAATCATTACCAATACCCAATAATTTAGAATCGGTAGCTTCTGAATCTATGTTTGATATAAATAATATTTTTACATATTTAGATGGTAATGAAAATACTGGTTTATTATTATCAGGACCTGATAATAATTGTGGACCAATTTATGAAAACTTTTTAAATGATTTACAACCTAATGATGATGTCGTTAATGAATTTTCATTAAATTCTGATTGGGTTAGATTTAGAATGGTTATTGAAGATTTAGAAATTCTAGAAACAATTTATAATGAAAGGCTTAAGATATCTATTCAAGGTAACAGTCTTGCTAATTTCTCAATATTAATTGATAATGTTAAATTAAATAGACTGTGTGATGTACCAACACCATCACCGTTCTTAGATGAAGAATGTCCTAAATTTGAACTTAAGAGGGTTATTGATAATAAAAAATCATGGGTTGAAAAAACTGAATTTGAAGTTAGACAGTTTAATTTAGATAGAAGGGAAACTAGTTATAGTATTAACGAAGAAAAATTATCAATCAACACGAAAGAAGTTGATTTACGTATTAATCCATCCCAAGCCATTGAAACCGATGTATTTAACAGTATTAGGGAAAACCCTTGTTTATTAGCTCCAGCAACTGGATGTACTTCAGGTGATACACATGAATGTGTTGATTTAACACCACTTATTACTGTACCATTAACTGAACTTATTGATGATAATGAACTATTAAATATGTTAATTGATGCTAAAAGTAGAAAAACTATTAGAGCTTATCCAACAATAGATTTATTATTTTATAGATATAAAAATGCACAAGAACATTGTGGGTTAAATTTAAATAATATTGATGAAAATTCATTAGACCAATTTATTAATTTAATTGGTACGTATTGGTCTGATTTAATTGAACAATTAGTACCAGCTACAACTATTTGGGGTTCTTCATTAACTAATGGTAATAACGCATTTACTTCTAGCAGTTCAAATAAATTTAAATATAAAAAATACACAGCATTCCCATGTGGTACAACGGCACCTTCTTATGCAGTTCCTAGTCCAACATATTTAGATGTTTCGGTTGATGTTACCTCTCAAGATATAACAAATAGTAATACTACAATCGCTCAATTATGTAGTGGATTATCAATTAGACAAATCAATGATGGTTCGGAGTTCATCGGAACTGTAACAATTATTGGGGATGGTGAAGGACCATCTTCAGGTTCAACGATTTCAATTACAGAAACTATCACAGATGAATGTGATAAATTTGAAGATTGTTAAGAGTAATCTTTAATTATCTTATATTTATATGTAAACATTAAATACATATATAATTATGAGTCTTGAAACAATTCTTAATAAGATTGCCGCAATAACCGATGGTGGTAAAAATTCTGCGTTTGAAATGAGGTCAGTTTTAACTGATATCACATCTACGTTTTCAGGTGCAACAACCCCTATAACAAACACTTCAGAATTAACCAATGATGGTGAAGATGGTGTTAATCAATTTATAACATCTGGTGATACAACTCAATTTATAACATCTGCTGATACACCAACAAATACTTCAGAATTAATTAATGATGGTGAAGATGGTATAAACCCATATACTACAATTACAGAAGTTTATGGTGGTAGTGTAATTTTAGATGCTAATTATTATAGAATAGAAAATTTTGAATATTTCGTTTATGCTAACAAATATGTTATAAATGGTGAGTTATTTAATAATTATATTTCAAATACAATTACTTTATCAGGTGCCAGTTTACAAGATAGAATTGATGTAATTGCAATTAATAATGATGAGTCTTTCAGCGTTATTCAAGGTATTCCAGGTGAAAACCCGATTAAACCAGATATTAGTGGTGAAACTCAAATAGAATTAACATTTGTATTAGTACAAGTTGGTACCACAGAACCAACTAACGTTTTCGACATATTAATTTATGATGAAAATGTAGGAACACCTACTGAATGGAATACGTCAGTATCTTCAGCACAAGTTATTCCTAATTATGGTGGGGATTCACAAAATGGCTCAACTTCAATTGCTTTTAGTGCTGTAACAAGTGCTGATTATATTAATTTTGATTACACCTCTACAATAAGTGGAAATGACTTATCAAACATTGTTTTTAGAATTAAATTATTAAATGTAGCACCACATAGACTCTCAATTAGATTATATAATACAGGTACTAGTCAAACAGGACTTAACTTAAATATTGATAGTGGGTTATTTGGTTTCGATAATACAATATTAAACACTTGGCAAACTATTATAATACCTAAAACACTTTTAGGGGTTTCTGGGATGGATTTCGATAGGATTAGAATATTCTCTAGAAGGTCTGGTGTTATATTCTTAATTGATAATATAATAGCACAAAATGGTACATTGGTTATATCAACTGGACCAACAATTACAAACACTTCAGAATTAACCAATGATGGTGAAGATGGTATAAATCCTTATGTGAATTCACTTGAATTAAGTGCGGCAACAAGCGGCACTTCTGAATGGAGTACTTATACAGGAACTAGAGTTGGTGGAGATTTAATTGTTACATTAGCAGATTATGATTTCAGTGGAACTGGAACAAAAATCAATATAGATGTTAGTTCTCAAGAAATTTTATTAGATACACAAACTGGGGGGCAGATTATAGTAAATGGGGAAATATTTTCTAAGTATGGAATTGGAGTTTCTTTTGAAAATGCAGCAGCAACTTTTAATGGTAATTTAAGAGCCAATGTAAGTGATTTTAGAGATTGGATTTTACCAGATGCATCAGGAACTTTAGCTTTAACAAGTGATTTTGGAGATTATATACCTTTAAGTGGAACAGGAGTTGGAAGTCCTGTAACTGGTGATATTGAATTTGAAGGTAGTTATAGTGAAAAAGGATTTATAAATACTTTTACTGATGAAGATTTAGTATCAACCATGTATTTTAGTGATAATGGACTTTATTTACAAGCACGAAACATAGCGGGTACTCTCACATCTACTTTAAATATTAGAAAAGATGGGGTTGGAATGGTAACAACTGACCCTACTTCTAAAGGAGTGTATTCAAATACTTACCATGCAGCAAATTATGACGACAATACTTACGTCCAAAAGAAATATGTAGATGATAATTATATACCTCTATCAGGAACACTTTCTGGAAGTCCTGTAACTGGTGTTGTGGAATTAATTTATGAAGGTAATAAATTAGGATTTTTCATGGATGTTGGTTCTTATGTAACAAGAATAGGAGTGGATGGCGGTGGGAAACCTTTTATGGAATTTGATGATACACTAGGTATTACGGGAGAAGTAAGTAGTATTAATTTGGATAATGAATTTTTAAATATAAACGCAAATCACCCATTATTTAAAGGGATACTAGGTAGTTCATACTACGGAGCAAACTACACCGATAACACTTATGTTCAAAAGAAATATGTAGATGATAATTATATACCTTTAAGTGGAACACTTTCTGGAAGTCCTGTAACTGGTGATATTGAGTTTTCTGAAACCAATAAATTATATAAAGTTGGTGGAGATTCTACTCAATCTATATATTTTGAAGATGGAGATTTAATTATTAGAAGCGAAGATAATGAAGGAATTGGAACGGATGTTTCGGATTTTAACCATTTAACTGATGGATTACTTTTAGATAGTAATAATTCTGGTTTTTATGGAATTAGAGGGATTCAATATTACGGAGCAAACTACGATGACAATACTTACGTCCAAAAGAAATATGTAGATGATAATTATATACCACTATCAGGAACAGGAGTTGGAAGTCCTGTTACAGGAGTAATAGAAAGTACATCTAATAATTGGATTACAACTACTGTAAGTGACCAAGATTTTGTAATTGGAGTAGGCGATGATTTAGATATACTAAACAACGCTAATAGGTCATCATCTCTTGAATTGGCTAACGGAGTTACCCAAAGTAAAGCTAGCCTTAGGATTAATAATGCTACTTATGCACAAAGATTTACTTTAACCGAAACCTCTGGAGCTAGTTATATTAATATAACAGGTGATAACCCTGCTTTTAAAGGGTTGGATGGTTTTGCATACTACGGAGCAAACTACACAGACAACACTTACGTTCAAAAGAAATATGTAGATGATAATTATATACCACTATCAGGAACAGAAGTTGGCAGTCCTGTTACTGGTAGAATTGAGGTTGAAGATTATATTGTCAGTATTGGGCATAATGTAAATGAAAGTGCACTTCTAACAGATGGATTATATTCTTATATACTTTGGAACGGAGGGAATGGAGTTACAACTATACAAAGTGGTGAAGTAGGAGGATTTGTGGGAGGTCTTGATATAAGAAACAACGGTTTAGAGTACGATTCATCAGACCCATCATCTAAAGGTATCTACTCAACTTCATACTACGGTGCAAACTACAATGACAACACTTACGTCCAAAAGAAATATGTAGATGATAATTATATACCTCTATCAGGAACACTTTCTGGAAGTCCTGTTACTGGTGATATTGAAATAGCAGATACTTATACTAATGGAGTTTGGAAAATACACACATCTAATAGCGATGTCGAGGTAGATAGCAAAATAGAGTTTAACGACTCAGGATTCTTAGAAATTAGAAGTTCTAACACTTCTAATTCTGACTTTTCTTTTTTGAGTATGTATGGAAATAGTATGACCCTACAATCAGAGGATGTAAGTAATTCTAATAATAACTCAACTTTAAGTTTTGGCTTAGGCAATTATATTAGAGTTGATGGAATAGGTACTTTTAAAGGATTTGAAGGTAGTAGCTATTTCGGAGCAAACTACACAGATAACACTTATGTACAAAAGAAATATGTTGATGACGCTTTAACTGCATTTACCCCTACTTTAGGTGGGGCATTGGTATTTTCACCAACTGGAAATACAACGGCAATCATCGTTGATGGTAGAAATGAAACTAATTATGGTGATGCGGGTGTAAGAGCTAAGGATTTATCACACTCAACATCAAGTGCATATGATTTTGGGGCGATAGGTCAAGATTCATTTGCAAGTGGGTATCAAACAAGAGCGACAGGTAACACATCAACTGCAAGTGGTTATTATACCACAGCATCAGGGGTGTATTCATTTGCTACAGGTTATTTCTCAAACGCAATAAATACTGCATCATTTGTAGCGGGGTATAGTAATAACGCAACTGGTCAACAAGCCACCGCATTTGGTCGTCAAAATAATGCAACAGGTAATTCATCATTTGTGGCTGGATTCTCAAGTGACGCAATAGGAGTTAATTCAACCGCATTTGGTATTAATGCAACAGCTTCAGGTAATACTTCATTAGCTATAGGTAGTGATGTATTTGCAAACGGAGATTTCTCAACTGCATTTGGTAGAGGTAATTCAGCAAATGGGGATTATTCATTTGTTGTTGGGTTTGGCAATACCTCTAGTGGATATGCAGCAACCACTTGGGGAAGGCAAACTATAGCATCGGCTAATTGTTCAACAGCATCAGGATTTTATACTAACGCAACAGGATTTTATTCAACTAGTAGTGGAGTTTATAATACGGCACCATCTTATGGTGAAACAGTTATAGGTTTGTATTCTACTACAGGTGCAACAACTGGTAATGCAACTACATGGGTTGGTTCAGACAGAATCTTCAACATTGGTAATGGTACCGCATCAGGTTCAAGGAGTGACGCTTTAACTATACTTAAGTACGGTGACGTATTAGCACCATCTTTAACAACAGCTATAATTTCATCAGCTGATTCAAAAGTATTAATAACCAAGGAATATGCTGATGCAAATTATTCAAGTGGCGGCGGTTCAGGTAATGCGGCATTAACATTCTCACCAACGGGTAACACAACTGGTATAATAGTATCAGGTAGAACGGAAGTCAATTATGGTCCAGTGGGTAATTTAGCAAAAGATTTATCATATTCAACCTCAGTTTCATCAACAAGAGGTGCGACAGGTTCAGGTTCATTCGCTGTAGGTGGAAATAATATAGCATCGAGTACTTATACTACAGTTTGGGGGTTCGGTAATGTAGCGTCAGGAGTTTACTCAACAGCTGGTGGTGCTTCTACACAAGCAACAGGTAACACATCGACAGCATTAGGGAATTTAACGATAGCTGGTGGTCAATATTCTACGGCATTTGGTAATAGAGCAAAAGCTTTAGCTGGTGTATCAACTGCTTGGGGTGATAATACAACAGCTTCAGGTTATTATTCTACAGCTTTTGGTTATCAAACAACAGCTTCAGGTTATTATTCAACAGCATTTGGTACCAATACAACCGCATCAAGTTATGGTGCAACAGCATTTGGTAGTAATACAACAGCATCGGCTAATTATTCAACAGCATCAGGATATTATACTAACGCAACAGGATTTTATTCAAATAGTAGTGGAGCTTATAATACGGCATCATCTTATGGTGAAACAGTTATAGGTTTGTATTCTACTACAGGTGCAACAACTGGTAATACAACTACATGGGTTGGTACAGATAGAATATTCAATGTTGGTAATGGAACTGGTAGTACAGTAAGCCAAAGAAGTGATGCGTTAACCGTATATAAAAATGGTCATACTGAAATCGGTGGTACAGTAAAAACTAAAGAATATACGGTAGCTACTTTACCTTCAGGAGAACAAGGTATGAGGGCACATGTAACGGATGCTAATGCGACCACTTTCTACTCAACTGTAGCTGGTGGTGGTGCCAACGTAGTTCCAGTTTTCTATAACGGAAGTGATTGGGTTATAGGGTAAATAAAATTATAAATGATACACCTTAATGAACAATTAAGAATTTTACAAAATTTAGTTGTAGGTAGCGGTAATACCATTTCAGTGACTACTGTATCAATATTACCAGAAACTGCTAGTATTGATGTTGGAAGCACAACTCAATTAATTGAAACTGTATTACCAGCTAATGCAACAGATAAAACTGGAGTTTGGAGTAGTGCTAATGATAGTGTTGCTACAGTTAGTGTTAGTGGATTGGTCAGTGGAGTTACTTCAGGTTCAACTACAATTACATTTACAACAAATGATGGTTCATTTACCGATAATTCAGTTATTACCGTAGATGAAGTTATTATACCAGTTACAAGTGTATCTATTTCTCCAACTACTGATAGTATAATAACAGGAAATACAACCCAATTAACTGAAACGGTATTGCCAGCTAATGCAACAGATAAAACTGGAGTTTGGTCTAGTTCTAATACTGGTGTTGCTACAGTTACTTCAGGTGGGTTAGTATCAGGTATCACATCTGGTTCAACAATAATTACCTTTACAACAAATGATGGTTCATTCACAGATGTAAGTACCATTACAGTTAATAATGCAGTAGTGTCAGTTACAAGTGTATCTGTCTCACCAGCTAGTGATACAATAATAACAGGTGGAACAACTCAATTAACTGAAACGGTATTACCAGCTAATGCAACAGATAAAACTGGAGTTTGGTCTAGTTCTAATACTGGTGTTGCTACAGTTACTTCAGGTGGGTTAGTATCAGGTATCACATCTGGTTCAACAATAATTACCTTTACAACAAATGATGGTTCATTCACAGATACAAGTACTATTACTGTATCAGAAATATATGGGTTTGGAAAGGAGACCACAGGTGGAGAGGGTGGAACTCTTTATACAGTAACTAACCTTAATACAAGTGGAGCTGGTTCTTTAGCAGATGCAGTTGGGCAAACAGGAGCAAGAATCATCAAGTTTGCAGTAAGTGGGGATATTGATTATGGAGATGTAGGAACCTTAGTAATAGTAAATGATGATATAACTATAGATGGTTCAGATGCACCAGATGGAGGTATTTGTATTAAAGGTGTTGAAGTCCGAATAAGAGCTTCTAATGTAATTATAAAACATATAAGAATTCGACTAGGAGATAATGGTTATAAGAATGCAGCTGGTCAAGTTGTGGGAAGTGATGGTAGTGATGTAGGATGTCTTTTACTCGATGGAAGCACTAACGGAGCTATAAGCGATATTGTAATACAAAATTGTTCTCTTAGTTGGAGTATTGATGAAGTGCTAGATATGTGGACAGGTGGAGTAACTGGGAATATTAATAATGTCACTATACAACGTTGTATAATAGCTGAAGCACTTAAAAACTCTCATCATACCGAAGGGGCACATTCAATGAGTGTTTTAATGAATGGAGCAACTAATGTTTCTTTTTATAAGAATTATTTTGCTCATGCTAATGAAAGACACTTAAGAACACAAAATGAAAGTACTTTTGAACTTGTAAATAACTTATTTTATAATATTACAAGTACAGGTGTTTACGGACATGGTTGTGATTTTGATATAGTTAATAATCATTTTAAAGAAGGGAATAATCCTTTCACTAGTACTAAATTAACTAATGATACTGCTGATGGTGCTTTTACTGTTGCAGATAGTGATGTGCATATTGTAGGAAATACTAATGATGGTGGTTTAACAGAAGTCGATAGTGATTATGTAGCTAGACAACAAGGCAGTACAGCCGTAGCTTCTACTATTCTTCCTGTACTTAACAATGCGGCAATGATTTCTGATATTTTAGATAAAGCTGGAGCATATTTTCCAATAAGAGATTCTGCTGATACTAGAGTTATAAATGACTATATAAATAATACTGGAAATATAATTGATACTCAAGAAGAAGTCGGAGGATATCCTATATTAACGGAGCTAGAGCCTTCTAATGAAATATATGGTTTTGGAAGATTTACTACAGGTGGTACAGGAGGTGCTAGTATTGTAGTTACTAATTTAAATACTTCTGGACCAGGAAGCCTAAGAGAAGCTATAGATACTGCTGGAGTTAGAACTATAACTTTTTCAGTTAGTGGTAATATAGATTGGGGAGCTGGAAATAACTACTTAAACATAAATATTCCCAATCTAACTATTGATGGTTCTACAGCTCCTAATGGAGGGATATGTCTTAAAGGAGTTATTGTAACAATTAACGCTTCAAATGTAATTATTAAGCATATAAGAGTTAGAAGAGGTGATGTATTATTTTCAAGGGACGCTATTCAAATAGCAGCTGTAACTTCTTCTATAGAAAATGTAGTAATAGACCATGTTTCAGCAAGTTGGGCATCAGATGAATGTCTTAGTATAACTGCTACTGGAGGATATTCTGTGACAAATGTGACTGTACAATATTCTATATTGGCTCAAGGAATAGAGTCAGATGGATATTTTTCTAAATCTACACTTATTTCAGGTACTGCACCTTCTAGAGTTGATAATATAACTTTCTATAAAAACTATATGTGTCATAACGATGAAAGACATATAAGAGCAAATGAACTTACTAGTTTAGAAATTGTGAATAATGTATTCTATAATGTAGGGAGTACTAATAGAACTACAGATGGTTGTAGATTTGATTTAATTAACAACCATTATAAAGAAGGAAATAATCCTTTTGGAACTGATACAATAGCTAAGAATGTTGTTACTTCTAATATCAATCCTGATACAGGGGTTGCTTATGTGGTAGCCGATACTGATTGTTATATAAACGGTAATACTAATGATGGAGGACTAGCTGAAATGGAAGCTGATTATATAGCTATAAATTCTAGTAATTCAGTAATGGCAACCACTATCACTCCTGATACAGTAGCAGATGCTATAGTAGATGTCTTAGCAAATGTTGGAGCAACGTTACCTAAGAGAGATACACTTGATGTAGAATATATTGATGATTATAATAATGGAACTGGTAATTGGCTTCCTGAAACTCCAACAGTATTAACTTATCCCGATTTAACTATATAGGCTATGAGTATTTCAAAAGATTCACAAGGTAAGGAAAGTTCTAAAAGATATAGCGTGATGTGCATATTGTAGGAAATACTAATGATGGTGGTTTAACAGAAGTCGATAGTGATTATGTAGCTAGACAACAAGGCAGTACAGCCGTAGCTTCTACTATTATTCCTGTAGTTAGTAATGCAGCAATGATTTCTGATATCTTAAATAATGTAGGGGCAAATATTCCAATAAGAGATTCTGCTGATACTAGAGTTATAAATGACTATATAAATAATACTGGAAATATAATTGATACTCAAGAAGAAGTCGGAGGATATCCAGATTTGACAGTATAATTATATCCCAAAATGATATTTACTATTAAAATAAATTGTTTATCTTAAAAGAAATGTTTTAATATGGAAAAACAAATCTATTTTCAATCATCATTACCGAGAGCTGGTAGCACGTTATTACAAAATGTTATGGGTCAAAATCCAAACTTTTATGTGACACCAACATCAGGAACTTTAGAATTATTATTTGCGGCTAGAGCTCAATACAGTAACTCTCTTGAATTTAAAGCTCAAGACGCTGAAACAATGAAGAAAGCGTGGTTATCGTTTTGTAAAAAGGGTTTAAATGGTTATTATAGTGCTATAACAGATGCACCATATGTGTTAGACAAAAGTAGAGGTTGGGGGATTCATTATGATTTTTTAGAAACGTTTATAGAAAAGCCAAAGATTATTTGTATGGTTAGAGATTTAAGGTCAATTTTTTCATCAATGGAGAAAAATTTTAGAAAAAATCCAGAAGCTAGTAAAAATATGGTTAATTGGACAACAGGTGAAAATACAACGATAGATAAGAGAGTAAATACTTGGGCTAGTGGTTTACCAGTGGGAATAGCATTAACTAGATTAGCTGAAATTATAAATCGAGGGTTTCATAATAATATATTATTTATTAGGTTTGAAGATTTTACTGAAAACCCACAAAATGAAATTGATAGAATTTATAATTATTTAAATGTTGAACCATTTAAACATGATTTTAATAATGTTACACAAATAACCCAAGAGGATGATGCAGTATATGGTATCTATGGTGACCACACTATAAAAAAAGAGATTAAATCACCAAAATCTGATTTTGATGAAATTTTAACACCGCATGTTAGTCAAAGAATTAAAGAAAATTACGATTGGTTCTATAAGTATTTCAATTACTAACTATTTATTAATAAATTAAAGTGTTATGCCAATTTTATTAAAAAAAATAGATGGTAGTATAATCTCTTATTTCGGTAATAATGGCGGTGCTGATTATTCAGGAGATATAATACTAATTAGGTCAGTAGTAGGTGAAATAGGATTAGAAGATTATTTCTTATTATCTGCAATAGAAGGTTTTACTCAAAATTTTTCAGCTGTTATTGAAGCTGAATTTTGTGCGGTAATACCATCTCTAATAGGACCAACTAATTGTTCATCAACAACAGAATTAAATTTATCATATTAAATGAGGTATCAGAATAGAATTTACATACAGAATCCACATACTTGTATTAGAAACAAGGATATTGTGAATGTAACCACAAGTTCAGATTTATGTGAATTTGATGAACCTAGGTTTACTATGACTGGGGCTGATAAGATTAAAACAGGTACAACAGTTACTGATGACGAGGTTCATATTATTAGTAGTGCTACTACGTTAGATTTAACATTTTCATTTACTGGTAATGTTGAAAATTTTATATTATTTGATGCATCATTTGAATATAGTATATATAAATATAATGTTAACTCTAATACATTTACATCTCCCGAATTATTTAACTCTGGACCAATAGAATGGTCTAGTTTTAGTGCCACGAGTGCATTCACGGATTCAATTTTAGTTTCTGATTTAGTAATTGATGGTGAATACCTAATTAAAGGTAGTTTCGATTTTATAGTATGTACAGAAATTTTAGAGGCATTAGGTGTGACCGAAAATACCTTTAGATTAATTGGTGACCAATATGGTTTATATGAAGAAGAGTTTGATTATTATTTTGCTGCAATAAGGGCCGCAGCAAAACCAATATTTGGTTTAACCCCAGATGATGGCACAGGATTAGGTGCACTTAGGGTAGAATCTTATATTATAGAAGTTAGTGGTACTACACAGGTAATATTATCATCATTTTGGGTAGGTAATCCAATAGTATCTGTTAATGGTGTTACATTATTTGAAGATAATGAAGGTGATTTTACAACCGCTAATAATACTACAATAAATTTCAATTCGACTTTATCTGAAGAAGATATTGTGACAGTAGCATACGTTAATGGTGGTAATCCAAATGGATTGGTATCTGAATCTTTAATTGCACCAACACCAATAGTTTCTGGTATTACTGATGCTGAAGGAGTTGAAACCGTATATTTTAATACAGATACTGGTAAATATGAACTTTTTATTTTAACTGAACCAGTAGATTTTAATGATGTTATAGTAACTTTAAATGGTATTACTTTAGGTAATGGTATAGATTATAGCCAATCTACATCAAACACAAAAAGAATAATATTAGAGGGTGATTTAGTACCAGATGATATTATTACAATTAGTTATAATTCAGCTGGAACATATGTTGGGGTTATTACAGTTGATAATTTTGATTTGGTGTGGACAATAACTCCATCACCAATTAATACAAATGGTATATTTACAGCATTTGTTGCTGATGACTATTCATTCTCTGCTGGAACTATTATCTATACAGCAACAACAGGGTATGTTATTAACCAAAATTCATATTCGGTTAATATTGATTTAAGTTCATATAGTGGTACAACGGCATATTATAAAGTTAGAAATCAAAAAAACTATCCAGTTTTAAGTGGTGGGACAATTGAAACAATAACAGATAGTGATATAATACCAATTGAGATTCAATTATAAAAATAAATTAAATAATTTGTTTACTTATTCATATTTATAAGTAAATACAATATAAGAAAAAGATTATGAGTTATATTATTAAAAGCACACAACCATTTACAAGTGTAAAGTTAACTGAGACTGGTAGAGAAAAATTATCCAAAGGTCAATTAAATTTTAACACTTGGTCTATTGGTGATTCTGAAATAAATTACGATAGAGAAGTTTACGTACAAGACGGTGTTTTGACTGGAAGTACGAGTGTTGTATTAAGACCTAAAGATAAGCAACCAAATTTAAAGTATTTTATTAACAGAGGTACTGGTACGAATACTTTTTCATTTGGTACTAGTGATATTAGATGTATTAAATTAACTGTTAATAATGAAGCTGATGAAAGAGGTTTATTTACAGGTAGTTTAGCGACTGGTTTTACAACCAATACATCATCATATGTAAGAACTTCAGGAACTTCAGTTACAATTGGAGGTGGTACATCATTAACATTAGCTGGTGTTGAAATAGGTGATTTTTTATTAGTAAAAGCGGGGTATTCAGACTACACAAATGAAACACCACAAGCTCATCTATGGTTTAAAGCTCAAAACGTTGTTGGTAGTACAGTAACAGTTGATAGAGAACTCCCAAACGTTGGTGCTACAAATGCTGTGGTAGTTTATAAGGGTGGAAATATTTATGACAATGAACCAGACTCAATTTCTTATTGGGATACTGGCACATTATCATTTGATAGCTCATGTGATATTACTACAATGGACGTTCCATTATGGAATATGAATGTTCCATTCTCTGAAGACATTATGGGCGTTGATAACCCATCATACGAAACTCATATTAATTATGGTTCATATGATTTCTTAGGTCAAAAAGGTAATTTCTTATATTCTCCTAGTAATAACATTGATTTAAAATCAATTGCTATTATTCATTACTCAAATAAAACAATTTCAAATTTATATGGTGAATTTTTCTATATAGATAATGATACTAAAACAGTTAAAATACATTTACCTGATTTAATGTATCATAGAAGAGTCTTCAGTGGTTCAACTACTGGTGATAAAATGGGTATGACTTTTGTTGCTGAAGGTACTGCTGTATCAACTGGTGTTAATGGTTTAACATACATTCCATTAATCGAAGACTCAACGTTAGTAAATGGTACACCTAGAGAGGTAGGTAGAGTTTATACACAGTTAAAAATTATGACAATTGATGATGCTGAAATTGTAGCAGCAATGTCATATAAATCAAATAGAAATTGGACCTTACCAGCATTAAGTCTAGACCAAGTTAATCCATCAGGTGGTGTAGGAACAGGTATATTAGCGGCTGGTGAAACAATTTATGTAACTTATGTTGTTGACAATGAAAGTGGTACGGGAATTTCTGAAACATTACCATGTCAAAATTATGGAACACATGTTAATAATTCCTCAACTTCGGTAGATATTCAATTTAATATTGAAGATACTGGACTTTTCCCATATATTAGGGATGATGGTTCAAGTGGTGGGTTCTATGGTGATACATTTAAAATATTATATCAAATAACAGATGGTGAAAGACCATCAAGTGATTCATGGTTAGAAGTTGATTTCACTTCTTCAGTTTTAACAACAGGGTTTGTTGATTCAACAAAACTTGAAGTTCAAAATCCAAATGCTGCATCACCAACAATTTTTGAATTAAATGCTACTACAACAAGTGGTGCACCTATATACTCACTTATAAGTACATTAAGTATGGCTGCAACTAGTTCACCAGATAATTTACAATTTGGTGATGAAAGATTTTTCTATGGTAATGTAGAGGCTTTCATTGGGGCAACAATTTTCAAAACGATATTTAAGGTTACTATTAACGCTAGTGATTTTAGTTTCACTACAAATGTTACTAGAAGTAGTAACCCACAAGATAATCCACCAAATATTAAAGTTACTGAAGTAGGTATTTATGATAGTGATGGGGATTTAGTAATAATAAGTAAACTGAGCCAACCAGCGGAATTAACTCCAGGTAAAACAGTTATATTAGAATTAGGTATAGACTTTTAAGATATGGGATTTTTAGCAAGCGCAGATACAGTAACAATTACAGCCAAATTAACACCATTTGGTAGACAACAATTATTAACTAATAGTAGTAGTATCATTACACAATTTAGTTTGGGTGATTCTGATGCTAACTATACTGGTGAATTAACATTAGGTAGAGGTGAAGTACCAGCATTAGCTGGTGAGATAGGAACCAATAATTTATTTAGTAATGGGGTATATTCTGGTGTTAATATTAAATCTCCTATTGTAGTTAATGATTTAGGTGATATAAGAAAATTAGTTTCTGCTGGTTCTTCATCAGTGGTTATAACACCTAAACTTTTAGGTTTAACAGGTGTAACAGGTTCTACTGTAACTCAACTTATTACTAATAGAACTGATGGTGATAATGACGCATATTCAAATTTATTTAAGACATTCGGTTTACCAATAACAACTAATGAAAAATTAAATTATTCATCAATTAGTAGCCCTACAGGTTATTTAGATACTGCAATTAGAAACCTTAATCAAAATAAGATTATAGTAATGGCAATAGATAAGTGTGCTTATGGTGAAACTTTAGATGGTAAAGCAATTAAAGTAGAATTAGAAACAAGTGGTGGAACACCATATACGTTATACTCTACATTTCAAAAAAGTTTAACTCCATTAACAAGTGTTGATAATCAAGTTAAGGAATTATTAGGATTAGGAACAGCTGTTAATAACAATGTGGCGTTTTTATTTTCTGACTCAATTCAAAAACCAAATAACAACCCTAGTCTTAGTTGGGCAACTGGTTTTGGAACAACCAAACCATTTAGTCTTAATAATAAACAATTATTTAATTCAGTTTCTGTTCCATCAACAAATACAAATGTTGATAATGCTGTGGGCATTGCTTATTTAGATAAAGGTTTTATTGTGATAACAGAACCAACAATAGTAAATAATTATGACCCAATAACAGCAACTGCTACAACGGTAGTTACTTATAACCATATTTCAAATGAAGTAGCTCAAAACATTACTTGTATTGTTGAGAGAGATGAGTTTTCAACTACAAATAATTCAACATATACTACTGGTGATTTAATTAGAGTTAGTGAAGTGGCGTTATATGATACATTTAATAATGTAATAGCTTATGCTAAGAGTAATGAGCATATTATTATTGGTGCAAGTCAATATGTTGCATTAGGTGTTAGAATTTTAGTATAAAACATTTACTTTTTAAAATTTTTGATTATATTCTTTTCATAAATTAATTATATTCATGGAAAATGAAGAGTACATATTAGGGTTAGACGTTTCAACCAAAACAATTGGGATTGCATTATATAAAAATACGGGTTCTAATGGAGAGTTGATATTACTTACACATGTAACACCTAAGATTAAACCAGTACCACCGACAAAAACACAAGAACTATTTGAAAAATGTAATATTTTCGAAGAAGAGTTTTTAGACAAATATAAAGATTTAAATATAACTAAGGTTATTATTGAAGAACCTTTATTAAGGTCTAATAATGTCAACACTGTTGGTACATTATTAAGATTTAATGGTATGATTTCTAGGTCAGTATACCAAAAATTAAAAATAGTCCCTGATTTTATTTCATCATTTGATGCAAGAGCGTATGCTTTTCCAGAATTAATGGCAATTAGGACTCACAACAAGAAAGGTGAGAAATATCCAGAAAAAGAAATTCAAAAGAAGATTAATGAAGATAAAAGAACACTTTTTGGTGCTTTTGATTGGGAAGTTGATAAGAAAACTGTAGTATGGGAAAAGGTTGCTGATTTATACCCACAAATTAATTGGATGTATACGAGGAATCACACATTAGCAAAAGAAAATTATGATATGACAGATGGTGCTTGTGCGGTATTGGGTTATATGAATAAAATTGGTAAATGGCCTATTGACTGTCGAAAGTCCTAAAATAGAAGTTTTTGAGTCTTTTCCCATAAATTTACATATTTATATTAAAAGTGAATCTGTTATGGGTAAAAGAATTCCTAGAAATTTAAGTAATAAACCAATTTGTGGTGTTTATTTAATTAAGAATAATATGAATGGTAAAATATATATTGGTCAATCAATAGATATTGAACGAAGATGGGCGCAGCATAAATATGGTAAAGGTAATTTAATAGTAAGAAATGCTATTAAAAAATATGGGATAAATAATTTTTCATTTGAAATATTAGAAAAGCTCAATATAGATGGTAAAAATAAAGATGAGATTAATGAAGAATTAATTTCAATTGAACAAAAATATTTTGATGAATTCAAACCATTTGTTGGAAATAATGGTTATAATATTCAAAAAACATCAAAACCAAATTTAACTCCAAATAGGGATTCTAATTATGGTGAATTAATTAGTAAAATAAAAATTGATAATAATCATTGTGGTAAAGGGGTTAGTCAATATGATTTAGAAGGTAATTTAATTAAAAAATGGAAATCAGCGGCTCAAATTGAACGTAAATTAGGTTATAAAGCAGAGTGTATATCTGGAGTTTGTTTAAAAAAAAGACCTACCTATAAAAAATATATATGGGTTTTTACAAGCGAAGATATTTCAAAAGGAGAAATTAGAAAAATAAAAGAAAGGGTGACACCAAAAAAAATTAAACAATTTAATTTAAAGGGTGAATTAATTAAAGTTTATAAGAATAGTAAAGATGCTTCAGAACAAACTAATATAAAACGAAGTGGTATAACTAATGCTTGTATGGCTCACACAAAAACATTTAAAAAGTATATTTGGTTATACGAAGGTGATAATTTGATTTTACATAATCATATAAAAAACACGGATAGAATAATCAAACAATATAATTTAAATGGTGAAATGATTAATACTTGGGATAATGTTAAAGATGTGATTTCATCACTTAATTTAAGTAAATATGCACCTAAACAAATATTTAGGGTTTGTAATAATGAAATCAATTCTTATTTAAATTTTAAATGGAAATGGGGTAACTAATGACAGATGCGGCTTGTGCTGTATTGGGTTGTATGAATAAAGAAGAGGTATGGTTAGCCGAAAACAGAAAATAACTTAAATTTCATAGTTTTATTTTTTTTAATGAAATCGGTCTTTTAAGGTCGATTTTGTTTTTTAATTAAAAAAATGTATCTTTGCACCATGTCTATTGTTGTAAACATACTTGAAAACTTTTTAGGAACACCTCGTTCCCACTATGAGCATAAGCATCAAGTGGGTTTCGATTGTCCTATGTGTTCTTCAGATAAAGGTAAACTTAATGGTGATGGTAAAGGTAACTTAGCTATTAACTATAAAAAGGGTGTGTATAAATGTTGGTCCTGTTGGGAAAGAAACAATATGCATGGTAGTGTATTATTCTTAATTAGAAGATACGGTAATAAACAACACCTTAAAGATTATTTACTCGTAGCACCCAAAATTGACAATCGTCTAGAAGGTGAACAAGAGGTAAAACATATCACCGTTAAATTCCCAGAGAGTTTTAGAAAGTTTAGTGAATCAAAAGAATATCACACAAATTTTACAACAGCATATAAATATGTTAAAGCTAGGGGTTTAACTAATGATATTCTTAAAAGGTTTCAAATCGGTTTCACTTGTGATGGTAAACGTAAGGATAGAATTATTATCCCTTCATTTGATATTAATGGTGAATTGAATTATTACATTGCTAGGTCTTGGGATAAATACAGTAAGGCTAAGTATATGAATCCTGAATCTGGTGTTGATGCGGATGATAAACAAAATATTGTTTTCAATGAGTACTTAATCAATTGGGATTCAACAGTATATTTAGTTGAAGGTGCTTTTGACCATATAGTAACTCCTAATTCAATTCCGATATTGGGTAAGTATATTTCAGATAAACTATTTCACACTTTACAAACAAGATGTAAATCAGATGTTGTTGTTGTTTTAGATGGTGGTGATGAAGAAAAAAAAGATACTAAACTACTTTATCGAAAACTTAACTCTGTAAATCTTTATAATAGGGTTAAATTCGTCTATTTAAAGGACGGTTATGACTTATCTCTCATTTATCAGAAGAAAGGTCCAGCTGGAATCATTGCGGCTCTTAAAACGGCTAATAAGTTTAAAGAAAGTTTACTTTAATTCATGAATTGTTTTAATATAACTTCTTTATTTGTATTATTTTTAGTCATACATAGAGTTCCATGGTTATTTTTATAGCAATCAAAATTCCCATCATTACTTAATTTATTCCAAATTTTAGGAATTTCAGTTTTATTATGTTGTCTACCTTTACCAGAATATAAATGACCTAAATCATTTATTAAGGCGACATATATTTTATAACCTAAACCCAAACCTTGTACATCATTACTTATTTGTAAATGAATTTGATAAAGTTCACCATTAACTATTTGTATGTCAGCGGCTATACCACCGTTATTTAATTGTGAATCCCAAGGGAGTTTAATTATCATATTTAGAATTCTACCATTATAATCACCTTGGTCTAATAATAAATCTTCAGCTCTTAAATTTTTAATCTTAAGTTTTTCATTATCGTTAAGTTTAATATCTTTTACTAATCTGAAATTTGGTAATGAAATAGATTCTTTAACCATTCCAATTTCATATTCATCATCCTCTGGTCCTTCAGTGTCAGCATGTCTATAAGTTAATTCTTCAGATAAAACTTCTTTATCAGTTAACGTAATAGTACTAGGGTTATAAACTATGATATGTTTATTCATACCTCTATCATCGGTCCTATCTATAACAACACCATCATAACCTAATTTGGTCATATTTCTAACAAAGTTTACACCATCATATCTATAATATTCAATCCAAACTTGTAAGAAAACATCTTTTTCATTATCGTTATATTCAAACATATCTGAAATAGAACTATATATTGCGCTTTCTGGGTCTTCACCCCAATTTTGTGCATGTGACTCCCAATCTTCAGCCATTCTAATTAATTGTTCTATATGAGCTTCATTGGCATTTTCTGAAGCAGATTCATCAGTAATGAAATTACCATTTAATTTAGCTGTATATAAATTACCACCATAAGCGGCTGCATTATCATAATTTGTTGTAAAGTAAACACCTGGCCCTTCTTGGTCAGTAGCTTCTTCACCACCAACAAATTCATCACTGAATTTTTTAAAATCAGTTGGGCTACCATGATAGGCTAAAAACCCTAACTTTTCAGTTTCACCTAATACTTGCTCATATAAATTTCTTAATTTCATATTATTTAAATATAAATTCAAATCCAGCTGTTTGAAAGAATAACACAAATTCTTTACCCCAATTAGATTTATAAGCACCACTTTCTGGGTCCGACATTATTGAGTGTTTTAACCATTCTTCAGGTGATTCATCATCATCTAAAATTTGAGAAAAATCAACATTATTAATTAATGTTTGAACATTAATGGGTTTCTTATTTTTCATCATTTGATGCCAAAGAGCCTCATTTTTATTTGATAAACTTCTTATTTTATCACATTGACCAAAATAAGATAATTTATTAGCTTCTTCGTATAATTTTCTTAACCTACTTTCAAATTGTAATTCCATTTGATTTGGGTCTTTAACTTTTGGTTCTTTTGGCTTTGGTTGTGGGTCCATATCAAAATTTAATTTTATACGACCTTTATCTAAGCCCATAAAATAATCAATAACACTTAAAGGGCCATAAACTTCATTATTATCCATAGAAAATAATTTACGGTCATTTTCTTCTTCCTCTTCTTCAGTCTTAGGAAAGAAATTTAGAGGTTCAACCAATACATACATAAAGTCATTATCATCAGATGATACTGAAAAGTCAATAAAGACGTAAACAATACTGTTAGTTGAATAGGAACCCCAGTCTTGATAGTTAGCCCCACCATCCCTTCTAGAATATGTAAAACACCATAATGAGTTACAACCTAATTCTTTAATGGCATCAACATCAGTTACTTCAAGAACTAATTTATCACCACTTTTATGTACTACTTCAAGATAATGTTCATTAATAATTTTATTAATTACATCTTTCGTTAAATCTGCACCACCAATTAGATTTTCTTTTTCTTCTGCAAAATCTAACAAATCTTTAAGGGTTGTGTTAGATTTAAACATTTTACGAATAATATTTTGTTTTAATTCTTCATCACGATTATTAAGTTGTGAATATAAACCTATAAAATATTCTAAACTACTACGATACTTATTCATTTCGCTATAATCTCTAGGTTGTCTAATATCGGCCTTCATGTTTCTTTTAGCAATCTTTGGTAATTGTTCAAACATATCTAAAATAGACCTCCTATGTTTAAGTGCTGTATTAAATTGAACTAATGAACCTACATCACCTTCTTTATAATCAATTACTGGAAAAACATTTTTATTGTAGTCTTTTAATTCTTGATATGATTTTTTAATTTTTTTCCACCTATCGATATCTTTATAATCATCATCACTTTTATAAATTTTTTCTTCATCGTATTTATGGTTTTTATCGATAGCACTAAGTGCCCAATCACCTTGCCTATAGTCTTGTTGTAACTCACCCCAATAAAGGTCAGACATCATTTTGGTTAATGCATCACCACCAGTGACTTTATCAATCATGATTTTTCTAACCATGGGTGATAAACGACCAGTTTTAAAATAGATTTTATCTGCCTGTTGCAGATTCTCAACCATTAGATAAAGTTCACTTAATTTTTTCATTAAACTTTGAATTTTCTATTTGGCGTGTTAAAACCTTTCTTTCTCATTATAGTTTTATTAATTAATTGAAATTCTTTGGTATTTCTATCATAAGTTAAAACAAATGGTACGTTTATGTCATTATTTAAATCCATTATTACAGCCTCAGTTTCTTTGTTAAAGTTAGTTAATCCTTTACCATGTTTATTATATAATCTATTAAAAGTGTTGATAATTTCTTCAGATTCAATCTCTTTTCCATTTCTAGAATCATTAGCTCTATCTAAAAAGTGAGATGAGAACTCGATATCAATATGTAAAGATTTAAATAAATCATCTAAATATTGTTCAATTTTCTTTAACCCATATTCACTAACATATTCATTTAAAACTTCTTTATATAGATTAGTTAATTTCATATTTACCCTTTTTCTATAAATAGTTGTTTTTATTGTAAAAAAATAGTATATTTGATTAAATAGTATTAATATTAATGATTTATAAAGATGAACTAGAGAAAATAGGTGCTGAAATACGTGATATTATAAGTGAAAAACAAAAAGAGCTTGAATTAACGTTTGTTGAAGATAGTCACACTTATTACATTAAAACCAAAGAAGGTGACATTACAAGTAAATTTCCTTCAGTATCTACAGTGATAAAACAATTCTATGTGGATTTCCCTGAATTAGAGATGTCTTACAGTATGTCAAATAATGATATTGTTGAACAAGACCGATTGCTTAAACAATGGAGAGCTGAAGCTGATTATGCTAATTCAAAGGGTTCTAGAGTGCATTATCTATTAGAAACCGACCTATTAAAAGAATATGGTGGTTATAAAGAAGTTAGGGAACCAATTTTTGAGTGTGATGAAACACAAATCAAAGATGGTAATGCAATGATTGATGCTGGACATAATTTTATTAGAACCATGCACCGTAGAGGGGCTATCTTATTAGATACCGAAATGGTGTTAGGTAGTAATGAATTAAAATATACTGGTCAACCCGATAAAGTTTGGTTAATGTTCAATGAGAAAAAAGAATTGGGGTTCGTATTGACAGATTGGAAAACCAATAAAGAAAAAAACTTTGAGATTCATCATTATACAACCCCAATGTTACCGCCATTTGAAGATGAAATGGATACAGCATTAGGACATTACAAAATTCAACTACCATTATATGCTAGATTAATTCTAGATATGTTGAAGGGTAGTAAGTATGAGGATATTAAACTATTTGGTTGTATTATAGTACATTTAACTAGCTTGGGTAAATTTAGAGAAATTAGAGTACCTAAAAAGTTTATTAATAGAGTAATGACAATGGACCCATTACCTAGAATTGATGAAGTTTTTGAAAAGAAAAAAAATGATGTGATAGCTGAGAACGAAAGAATATCACGATTAAATAATTATAACCCTGAAGAAAAAACAAACGACAATCAAATGTGGTTTAATTAAAAAATAAATTATGAAAAATTTTACAACGGCATTTATAAAAGTGATATTTCCAGTGCTTAAAAAAATATTAGACAATTTGTTTAAATTGTTAGGGTTATTATTATTTCTATTAACATGGTATATTTTTACCTTCGAAAATGAAATGTTTAATGAAATACCAACAAATGATATGATATTTTTAGCCACGTTAATAATAATGAGTCAATTTACAGATTAAATATGAAAATAGAAGTTTTAAAATCGAAAATCTCACACATTAGAGTGAGTGAATCACATATTAATAACGAAGGTGTGATTAGAATGAGTAAAAGTTTAATGGATGACGCTAATTTAGTTAATTATGAAAAAGTCATCATTTTTAATGAAAGTGGTAGAGGTTCAGCTGAACCTAAATTCGCATTTATTGAACAGTTTGATAAAGAAGTTGAACACCATGATATTACTACACCAATAAGGATAGCTGGTGTTAATGATGATATAACAATAATGTCAGTGGGTACTGCAACGGTAGATGAATCGTTTAATAAACCTATCCTTATTAATATGAATCCAACATTTGTTTAATGGTTAAGAAAGTATTACATTTGGCTGATATTCATATTAGGACATATAGAATGCACGATGAATATAAAGAAATCTTTACAAAATTTATTGATGAAGTTAAAGAGTTTTGTAAAGACTATGATTATGAAGAAGTTAGAATTGCAATTGTTGGTGATTTGGTTCACCAAAAAATTACAATATCTAATGAACAACTAATACTTAGTACTTGGTTCTTAAGGGAATTGGCTAAAGTGGCTCCAGTAGTGCTAGTTGCTGGTAATCATGACTTATTAGAAAATAATAAAGATAGGATTGATAGTATCTCACCAATGATTCAATTATTAGATAACCCTAACATCAAATTCTATAAGGAAAGTAAGTGTTATGAGGATGATAACATCGTTTGGTGCAACTATTCAATCTTCGAAGAGAATGAAAGACCAGATATCGAGATGTATAGAGCTTCATTCCCAATTAATCCAGATAAAGAACCAACACTTATAGGTTTATATCACGCACCGATAGCTGGGGCAACAACCGATATTGGTTATGAATTTGATGATAGTTACACTGATTTATCTCATTTTGAGGGTTGCGATATAGTCATGTGTGGAGATATTCATAAAAGACAAAAATTCGAACATAAGGGAACGCCAATAGTTATGCCAAGTTCTTTGATTCAACAAAACTTTGGTGAATCGGTGGATAAACATGGGTATTTGATTTGGGATGTGGAATCCAGAACATATATCGAAAAAGATATTGAAACTAGATATGGATTCTATCAATTCAAGCTAAATTCATTGGAAGATATTGATAACGGTACTGAAAAATTAACAAATGGATAATAGAATACCAACTTTTGATAGATGGAAAGCTCATTGGGTGATAGATGTGAGTTATAACAAATACTTGTATGATAGAAAAATCTATACGTGGGATGGATTAGTGGCATTACATAAAGAAATATATAATGGTCAATAAGAAACTTCAGGGTGAAATAGAAGAATATTGTAAACTCAATGAACTTGATGTTGCTGAGACTTTAAATGAAGCTCTTAGGAGTGGTTTTACAATACTTCAGTATGGTATAGGACCCAATAAACCTAAAGTGATTGAAAAGCCCGTAGAAGTCATTAAAGAGGTAATCAAGGAAGTTGAAAAGATAGTCGAAGTACCAGTTGATAGGATTATAGAGGTGATTAAAGAAGTACCTATAGAGAAGATAATAGAAGTTGAAAAAAATATAAACATTAATGTCGATGGTCATAATGTAAGTTACATGGATTACATTGAAGAATTAAATAAAGATGTTTCCAAATTGGAAGTATCAAAGAAGCAAATAACAAAGGAGTTGACAGACTCTAAAATAGAAGTAGATAGATTAAATAAAGTTGTTACAAGTTCCGAATTACAAGTTGAAAAACTTAAAAAGGACCTTAAAGATTGTAAGAACGATGGTGGTTATGATATCTATGGTGAAAAATAAGGATGAATGGAAGTAAAAGATAGTACAGCTAAGAAAGCTGCCAAAAAAGGTTTTAGTTATCCCTCAGAAGTAGCAATATATAAAGTGATAAGAAGTGGGAGTGAATGTAAGTGGCATTGTTGTGATATACAAAGTACAAGTGATGTATATGACCTCGTTGCATATATCCCAACTCAAGTAGACCTTCAAAAATGGTTAAGGGAAAAACATAACATTGACGTTGAAATGAGTTCATGGGGTGAACTCAATTTATATGAAAAAGACGCATCATTGGTTAAACGTTACACTAGTAAAGTTTCGAATTGGAATGTAAAATGGAGTGTACATGATGGAACTGGTATTGTAATGCCAGAACATTATCATTTTGAAGGTAAAGATTATGAGAAGGTATTTGAAAAAGGATTACAAGCAGCATTAAAACTAATAAAATGAGTGATATAATTAAAGTTCCTGAGTATGCTAAAGTTAAGGTATATTGGGATGATAAACCAGAAAACTATTCAAGACAAGCAAAGTTAAAAGTAAGAGATTACTTTCATAAAAAATATGGTATTAGTAAAACTAATATTGATGTTGTTTATAGGCCAGTTAAAGTTGGTAAAAACGGTGAAGTTATTGAAATTAGCGGTGCTAACGTTGATAACATCTTAGACCCTAACTATCAAGTAGAATTGATGAAAGAGTGGTTTAAAAGGAATGGTAAAACGGTTGATTTCCCAAGATTACTTGATTTAGATAAAAAGGTTAATGGTTCATTAGAAGAGCAAGGTGAAATTAAAAATCATAGGTCATGGTCTTTGAAATGGATATATTTAGATAACTTTCTTTCATTCGGTGATAAGAATTTTGTATCGTTTAGTAAATTAAATGGTTTGAATGTTGTTAATTCTGAACCACCAAATCAAGGTGGTAAAACCAACTTTACTGTTGATGCCATAAAATTCTTATTATTCGGTAAAACTACAAAGACTGATAAAAATGAAGAAGTCTTTAACACATTTACCGATAAGAACGAATTATCTGTTAGGGGTATGATTGTGATTGAAGGTCAAGAAATGATTATTGAACGTCTATTAAGTAGACGTGCTAAGAGAACTGGCGGTTGGAACATAACCAACAAAGTAAACTATTATAAAATCTTACCAGATGGTGAAGAAGAACTTATGAATGATGAAGATTCTAAGAAAACAGGTGAGATTATAACTAATAATGTTGGAACTGAAAAAGATTTCGATATTACAATATTAGCTACCGCTAGAAACTTAGAAGATTTAATAGATGCTAAACCAACTGAGAGTGGTAGATTATTAACTAAATTTATTGGTCTTGAAATTGTTGAAGCTAAAGAAGTTATTGCTAAAAGTATGTACTCCGACTTTAATAAAAATAAAAAGGGTAATCATTATGATATAACATCATTATTAAATGATAATACAACATTAGGGGAAAATTTAACTCTATATGGTGAAAATCTTAAGTTACAAAAAGATAACCTCAAACATTCTGAAAAATCAATCACCAGATTAAATGGTGAAAAAGAACGTTTATTAAGTAGTAAGTTAAATATTGATGTACAAATAGCTCAACTAAATCCAGAAGTATTAGAACAAGAAATTAGTGAGATAATTGGAAAGGGAGTTACCTATAAAGAAAAGATTGATAACTTCCAAATAGAGATTGATAAATTAAAGGATATTCAATACGATGAATATAAATACAATGAGTTAGAAAAGAAAGATAGAGTTTTAACAATTGAGATTGGTGAATTAATTAATGATATTGCCCGTTTTGGTAAGGTAATTGACAACTTAAAGGACAGTGAGATATGTCAAACATGTCGTAGACCATTAGATGATATTGATAACACTGAGAATATTGAAGGATATGAAACCAAAATACACGAAGCTAAACAATCTATTGAAACTAAGAATCTTAAATTGACTAAAATTAAAGATTCTATATCTAAAATCAAGGAAAATAGAGAAGTTGTTGACCGAAGAGATAGATTAGAATTAGAACGTGATAAGACTGAAGTTGAAATTGGTTCATTAAGGAATAAACTTATAGCCAAAAAAGCGGATTTAAAAAAATATAAAGCTAATGAAGATGCAATTAATAGTAACATATCAATAGATGCTGACATATCGTCAGTAAAAACGGAGTTAATTGCTGAGAATAATACTAAGTCAATAATCACTCAAAAAATATTTACAACTGAACAAGCGATTAATACTGCTAATAGTCAGATTGAAATAAATAGTAAGATGATTGAAACTCTTAAAAAAGAAGAAGAGATTGAGAAGATATTTAAAGTATATTTAGAGATGATTGGTAAGAAAGGAATTAGTAAATTAGTTTTAAGGTCTGTATTACCTATAATCAATTCGGAATTACAAAGGTTATTAGATGATATTTGTGATTTTGAAATAGAGTTGGTAATTACTGATAAAAATGAAGTGGAATACCATATAATAAAAAATGACGTAAGTAAATTACTTAAATCTGGTAGTGGTTTAGAAAGAACTATATCAAGTTTGGCGTTAAGGTGTGTTTTAGGGAAGATTTCACATTTACCAAAACCAAACTTTATTACTTTTGATGAAGTATTGGGTAAAGTGGCCGCAGAGAATGTAGAGAAATTACAAATAATGTTTGGTAAAATCAAAGATATGTTTGACATAGTTTTCTTTATATCCCATAATGATTTGGTGAAAGATTGGGGTGATAAAGTTATCACGGTTAAAAAGGTTAATGATGTATCATCAATAAAAGTTTAACCAGGTCTTGTTTTTGTTTAAAAATTTTAGTATATTTGATAAATATGGAAAAAGGAAAACTTAGAGAATATTGGATAATTGGTGTAGATAATGTCACTGGGTTAGAAGATGATATAAATTTAATAGCTACAGAACCTTTAAAATTGTTAGTTGGTACTAAGGAAACAACATTAATTGCAACATTTGAATCTGAATTAGACGTTGATAAGATAAAAGAGATTTTAAATGTAGGTGGTAGGCGTAGTTTTTTTATTAGTGAAATGAACCCAGCTACATTTTCAGCACATATTGATAATGAAGCAATAGACAAATATTTATTTGAAGATTTTAATAAAAAACAAAAAATATTTGTAGATATAAAGAGAAATTTTTTAGACTTTATATCTACTGGTTTAACCAATAGTACAACATCTGTTTTAGATGTTGAATATAATGAAGAAAGATTATCTTCATTAACTGGAGCACAAAGAAGTGACTTAATAGATAAGTTATTAACTAACGATGTTGATAAACTTACAAATAACCAAAAGAAAGTTTTGAACTTTCTTGCAAGTTTATAAAATATGATTAATGAAAAATTACATAAATGAAAAAACAAATATTGTTAGTAAATATTTTAAGGATGTAAATAAACACAAATTATTGACATCTGAAGAAGAAAATAAGATTGCTGAAAGAATTACCAATGGTGATGAATCAGCAATTAATGAATTAGTAAATGCTAATCTTAAATTTGTAATTAGCATTGCTAAAGATTACCAAAACTTAGGTCTACCATTATCTGACTTGATTAATGAAGGGAATTTTGGTCTTATTAAAGCGGCAAAACGATTTGACCCATCAAGAGGGTTTAAATTTATTTCTTATGCTGTGTGGTGGGTTAGACAATCCATTATGCAAAGTCTAAACGATAACTCCAGAATGATTAGACTTCCGTCCAACATCGTTAACAAAATAATTCAACATAATAAACAGAATGAGGAATATTTTGAAGAGATGGAAGAACAATACCCAACTTGTGTATCATTAAATACTAAAATAGGTACATATACTGGGTTTGAATTAGGTGATATGTTACCTGATGAAGATATAAACACACTAGATGTTTTAGAATTTGAAACAGATAAGTTAAAAAGGGTTTTAAATAAGACGTTAGAGTGTCTTAGTAATAAAGAACGTGGTATTATCGAGTGTTATTTTGGTTTGAATAAGAACTATGAACCTATGACATTAGAAGCCATTGGAGATAGATATGATTTAACAAAAGAACGTATTAGACAAATAAAAGAAAAGGCTATTAGACGCTTAAGACACAATAACGTAGAATTACATAATTTAATAAATAAGTAATTCCTGATATTTATATAAAAGTAAAATTATGAAATTACATTTTGGACATTTATTAGGTGCAGCGGCTTTATTTATAGCTTCTTGTGCCGCATTCTTTTCAGTATACGGTATTGGTATGTTATTTTCTGGTGCTATGGTAGCTGTAATAATTATGGGTTCTTCATTAGAACTAGGTAAATTGGTAACGGCTAGTTATCTACAGAGAGAGTGGAAAACAATACATTGGTTACAAAAAACGTATCTTTGTTTAGGTGTTATTATTTTAATGGGGATAACTTCAGGCGGTATTTACGGGTTTTTATCTTCAGCATACCAAGAAACCTTTCAAAAATTATCTATTAGTCAAAATGAAATAGCTTTCCTAGGACAAAAAGAAAAATTCTTTGCTGATGACTTAGCCAGATATGATAAGGAGTTAGAAAGGATATCAAACAATATTAGTACCTTATCTGACACAAAAGCTAATTCAATACAAGTTAGAGACACTTCTTCATCCACTGGATTAAGAAATACAATATCAACGTCTGGGTTAAGATTAGCACAAGAAAGGATTAACGTTGAAGAAGAAAATCGTGATGAAATGATGATTAAACGAAGCGTTGTTGCCGATTCTTTACAAAAATATCAATTAGCTATACTAAATAAACAAAATGATACTGAAGTTTCAGCAGAGTTAGGACCTTTAATTTATGTGTCAAATTTAACTAATATACCAATGGATAAGGTAGTTAATTATTTTATATTATTATTTATTATAGTATTTGACCCTTTAGCTGTCGCTTTAGTTATAGCTACAAATAAAGTGTTTGTTAAAGAAGGTTTAAAAAGAAAAAATGAGGGTATAAATGAGGGTATAAATGAGGTGACTAAACCAGGTAAAAAAAGACCTGGTCTATTTGCTAAATTATTCACTTCTAAATCTTTAAAGAACCCCAAACCAGTAAATGATACAGTTACTGATACAGTAAAAAAAGAAGAAGTACCAAAAGAAGTGATTAAATCGGGTGTTATAAATAATCAAGGGATAGTTTCGGTAAATGCACCAGCTCCACCTGGTATGGCTCAAGCTAAACAAACACCTACTGTTAATACTGGAATAAAACCAGAAGATGTAGCACAAGTTAGGAATAACGCTAAGAATTATACTAGAAAAATACCAGCAAGACGTGGTTATTAATAAAGAGAAATATAAATTAAAAGAAGAGTCTTATAATGTAGAAAAGTTCGATAAAGATTTAATTATAATTGGAAATACCTTGAACTCTGGAATGAATCATTTTGATGTTTGGAATAATAAGATAAATGGTAAATATAAGAATACTGCCACATATACTGTAACACTTAAAGGTGAAATCTATGAGCACTTTAACCCAATATATTATTCTAACTTTTTGGGTGCTGGGAAATTTGATAGAAAGACTATAACAATAGCATTAGAAAATGAAGGTTGGTTAACTAAAGATTTTGAACATGGCTTTTATATAAATTGGTCTGGTGAGAAATATGAAAGGAAAGATAAGATAGTTGAAAAAAGTTGGAGAGGGCGTTTAAGATGGGCACCTTACAAAAAGAAACAGATGGATGCACTAGTCTTTCTATGCGAAGAATTGATTGAAAAATTTAAGTTAGATAAATTTGTTTCACCAAATAATGTAAAAGTTAATGAGTTTACTAAAAAGAAAGGTATTTATTATAGAAGTAATTATTTAAAAACTTCATTGGATGTTTCACCAGCGTTCAATATTAAATATTTAAAAGAAAAAATAGAAGAATAATGGAAAATATATTTGAAAATGACATTACCAAAAAAATGTTAAGTGAAATAAGAGGTAGTAATAATAAATCTCTTATTACAGAAGGGGCTAACGATGAAGAAGATTTATCTTCAGCTGAATTAAGTGAAGAACAAAAGAATTTTAGAGATACTGTAAGTCCAAGAGTTGATTTTACTGGCTTCAAAGTCTATCCTAAAAATAAAAATGTTGTTTTTTCAGGTAAATTTGAAAATATGGGTGGTCTTGAATGGCAATTCACATTAGAAGATGCTAACGGTTTATACATCACCGCTAACAACGTTCCTTTTAGTGATGATACAATAGCTACAATTAAAAAACTTAAAGGTTATTATGACAATTGGGCCGATGAATGGGCGCAAAAATTAGCTACGGAATATAATAGAAATGGTGAAGAAGGTGGTAGTGAGGTACAAGAAGGAGAATTAGCTTAAACCTTAATTAAATTATAAAATATAAAAAGTTGATGAAAAATTTGTTTTATCAGCTTTTTTTTTATATATTTGTTTTTAAATAGTTAAAAATGAAAAGTTTATTAAATTCCAGAGTAGTTGTAACAATCATAATTGTTATAATATTATTATTTGCTGGTCAATGGGCATATAATAAATATATGAACTTACAAACCGATTTAAGAATCGCTCAACAAAATGAAGCGTCACTTAAGGATTCACTTAGGGTAACAACAAATAAGTTAGGTCAAATTGAAGTTTCTAAACAAATACTTGTCGCAAAAAATGAAAGGGATTTAAGAAAGTTAAATTCAGATATGGCTGATAAGCTTTCTAAGTTAAGTGGTAAAATTAGTTCTCTTACTTCAACAGTTATTCAATTGAGTGGTGTTATTGAAGATATGCAGAATATTGACACTGACGTGGTAGATGTTTCACCACCAGATTCTAGTGGTACATCAATAAAAGCTTTTACATGGAGATATGAAAAAACTTTTGATGAAGATAATTTTAGGTCTATTGCTGGTAAGACTACTTTTAGTGTGGATTCAACTAATTCAATTTTTAAACCATTAAGAACTAGTATTACTGAAGATGAAATTAGATTTCAATTAACTCAAGGTCTTAGAACTACTGATGATGGTAAGGTTGAAATGTTTGCTACATCTAACTATCCTAACTTTGCAGTTAAAGAACTTAATTCAGTTTTAATCGACCCTGATTCACATCCAGCTTTAAAACAATTCACAAAACGAAAACGCTTCTCATTAGGTTTATATGGTGGTTTTGGTGGTACTGTTAACCTTAGTAATTCTACAATTATTTTTGGACCACAATTTGGTGTAGGGGGTAGTTGGCGACTCTGGTAAGACTAAATAGGTGATTATCTTTAAAAAAAGAGGTTAATCAAGGTTTTTCTTATTATTTTTCACTATTTATATAAAAGATAAAATGTGATTACATAATATTTAACTTTATGCAAAGAATAAAATTAAATGAAAGACAAATCTTGATGCTTAAAAAACTAGAACAAGAAGAGTCTAATAAAAATAAGGTACTTAGGATTACTGAGAGTCAATATAACAGACTTTTTAACAGTAAAGGTAAAGCTAGTCAAAAACTAAGTAAGAACCTTAAGAAAGCTGGCATTGGCGAAGGTGCAACCAAAAAAATTGATTTGGTTGATTTCGCTGAAGAGATTGTTGTATTCATTAAAGATATCTTATCGAATCCTAGAACTATGTCCTTTTCTCCATATTGGGAAGATTTAGGGATTAGTAAAAACCAATTATTCAATATGGTTAAGAAGCAAGGTCTTTTAGCCTTAGCTGATGACAACGCAGAAATCAAAGAATATATCGCACCTAAATTTGGTTTTAGAAAAAACGTTAAGGAATTATATAAAAATATTTCAGAAAAATATACAACATTAAATGAATTTGGTGATGGTGGTTATCCAGCGGGTGCTGAGATGGACCCAAATAACCCATGGGACCAAGAAGACGGTGAAGAAGAAACTCAAGTAGAAATTATCTCATTAGAGGATAACCAAAAGAAATTTAAACTTCTTTACATGGAACCACAAGATGGTTTAGGTATATTTAAAGCTGGTAATGAATTATTCATAGCATCTTTATCTAATATAGGTGATATTAACGAAGACCCAGAAGTTTTAGATGGTAAAGCTTATGTTTATGATTATAAAGGTAAAACTGATAATATTACTCCATTAGGTTTTGAAGATTATATCAACGATAGTTATAATCAAGGTAAACTAAAGCCAGTTAGAAACGACAAAACAAACAAGTTTCCAGTTCCAACATTAATTACTCCAACTGTAAAGAAAAAAATATTAGAATGGTATGGTGATGACCCTAAAGTTGCAGAAATGCTTGGTCAATTACCAGAAACTACAGGTGCTGCATCTAGCGGTGCTTCTGTTGGCGGTGCTTCATTCAATAGCCCAATAAATAAAGATACTGGTAAAAGTCCAGAGGAAGCAATGGGTGCGTTAATTAATGATGGTATTGATGCTGATGGCGTTATACCATTCCATTCAGATAGGAATGGTGAAGAACCATTCGTTATTAATGATATTACATGGGAATACGTTAATGCTGATTATAATGGTAAGGTAGATATTGGAGTTTATAGATATGGTCAAGACATTACTTATTCATATGACTGGTTTAACAAAAACATTCTAAAATCAATGGGTGAATCAACTACAACAACTAGTGTTGGTGGTGATAGCGGTACATTTGCTTATGATGCACCAGCTGGTGACGGAAAAGATTTTTGGACTGCTGGTAATAAGTTAAATAAAGGTAAAGGTGATAAACAACAAGGAACGCCAATAGTTAGAGGTGGTACAATGGTTAAAGAATCAGATGTTAGAACAATGTTAGATAAAAAAATCCTTAAAGAAAATATTAAAGTAGGACAAGTTTATAAAAATGGTCTTGCTAGAAGAAAAGTTAAGGGTATTCAAAAACATCCATTAACTCAATCTAAAAAAATAATCATTGTCCAACAATGGGGTGATGGTGATAATAGGGAAATTAAAATAGACCCTAAAGAATGGGGTTCTTGGGATTTACTTATTGAAAGAGTTGTGTTAAGAGTAACAGAAGCTCAATTCAATAAAATAATGGAATCAGAAAATCTTACTAAAACTGCTTACCCAAATGGTGATATGATTAAGTTTGATGACTGTACCAAATTAAATAATAATAAGGTTGCTCAAAACGGTGGATGTAGTCAAGGTGATGATGGTGTTGTTAAATTGAGTAAAACAAAAGGTTCTGTTGTCGCAGAAGGATTTAACCCAAATATTGCACCAGGTTCTATTTATGCAATTGAAATTAGACCAATAGGTGCCAAAATAGGATTAACGCAAGACAATGGACAAACAGTAGTTATACATTTCGAAGATGTCCCTGACGTTATAAAATTATTATCTAGATATTATGAATCAGGTGACGATTCAATATAATGTTTATGATATTAAGAAATAATTACATATTTATATAAAAACTAATATAATGGATAAAACAATAGTTAAAAAAGAATTAGATAAATTAGTTGCTGAAGCTGCTATCTCTGGTGAGAAAATTACAAAAAAGGCTCAAGGTACTAGTAATACTCAAAATAAGGCTTATTATAAAGATGTCGAAAAGAAAATGTCTGATTATGATAAAGACCTTAAAAAAGATGGTGAAGATAAAATAGACCCAAAGAAATTTCCAGCTGAAGATAAGGATAAGGAATATCACGATGATATGGAAATCATGAATGGTCAAGAAATGATTGAATATGATAGAGAACCAAATGAGAACTTTAAAGATAGAGCTGTAAAAGCTATTGAAGGTGATTCTACAATGGGTAATAAAACATATACAGGCAAGGATAACGGAAATACTGAACCAGTTTGGGGTGCATCTGACGCTGATTTTGGTAAAAATTTAGTAAAAAGAGCAAATGCTTCAGCTAAGAAAAGAGCTGATTCAATAACACCAACAACTTCAATGGGTGACGATATTGAAATTGACACTAAAAAAGGTGAAAGAGTTCAAGCAAAAAAAATAGCAACAGAAGGTATGAAAAGATTAAGATTTAAAACTCCATTTAATGGTGTAGGTAATGCTCTAAAATTAATTCCAGAAGCGTTTAAAGTTGATAATAAAAAATTCGAAATGACTGATGGGCAAGAGAGTTATAAAATAGAATGGCAAGGTTCACTTAGTGAAGGTAAAGCAAAAATTTTAGCAGCTGATTCATCAGAATTAGTAAACGAGAGTTTTAGTAAAATTAAACACTTAATGGGTTACAAATCAGAAACTACTTTAGGTTCTTTAGATGGTAACGCTAGAATTACTGAAAATAAAAGAATTATGGAAAATGCAACAGGCGTTGGATTTGGTTCTCAAGGAAATGGCTTTACTAGTGAGGGTGACCTTACAGAAACTGAAGTTGTTGAAGAATGTAATGAATGTTCTTGTGGTGATGGGAAATCTTGTGATAAGTGTAAACCAGAAATTGTTGATAGAGATTCAGCTGATTGGGAAGAAAAAGCTTTCGGAAATAACGAATAAATTATGGCATTAAACGAAAAAGGTTTAGGGGTTATTAAAGGTTGGGTTACTGAATTAGGTGCTAGAGATGCTGCATTTAAAATGATTAACCATAATTTAAGTAAATTAGCGATGGGTCTGGACGTAAATGACTTACCTGATACTATGACTTTAGCTAATGGACTTGATACTATAGAGGAAATGTTAAATGCTGCTGATTTTGTTAATGCTTGGGATGAAGCTAAAATGACTGCAAGAGAAATGTTAGAAGATGAGGGGTTTCCAGGTATGTTTGAAAATAAGAAATTAAAAGAAAATAAAAAAATGAAAAGAGTAAGATATAAAACAGAATTTAAGAGCATTGAAGATGCATTAACAAAAGTTCCTAACCAACTTAAAGAAAACAACGAAGTTTTCGAAATGACTGATGGTAATAAAACTATTCAAGTTAGATGGGAAGGTACTTTAGAAGAAGGTATGGCGGTTCCATTAACGGAAGTAGATAATACTTTAATTAGTGAAGATATTTCTAAGATGAAAAACCTTATGGGTTATAAATCTGAAAAAACAATTGGAACTCCAACTGCTAATAATAGAGTGAGTGAAAATAAAACCTTCAGAGATTTATTATCAACTGCTAAAAAAAAAAGCTTAAATGAGTCGATAAATATCGATGAAATTGCAGGTTTACATGAAAGTGAACTTTTAGATGAAGGTTTAATGTCTAAATTAGGTAAAATTGCGGTGATGTTAGGTTTATCTATAGCTTCATTCACAGCAATGGCTCAAGAAAGCCCTAAGAAGGCCGTAGAGGTACTTAAACAAAAAGCAAGTAAGTTAACACCAGAACAATTAGATAACATCACAAATGCTACTGGAATTGAATTTACAACTGATACTGCTAATGATTTATTTCAGTGGGATAATAATAGTTTTACACCACAACCAGTTCCAGACTTATATTTAGGTAAGTATGGTGATATTGAAGCTGCTAAAGTTATTGATAAGCAAAGAGATAATAATGGTAATATAAGTTATACAGTACAAGTTAATAAAACTTATAGTAACGATTCTAACTTCAGTACTATTAGAAGTTATATTGGAAATCAAAACAAAAAATTAAAGGGGGCAACAATTAAATTTGTTGATTATAAAGGAAGTTCATATGGCGGTAAAGAAATAACCTATAAATAAAAATTTCATAAAACTACAAAAAAAACCTACTCTAACGAGTGGGTTTCTTTTTTTACTAGATATTTATAATAAAAAAGTTATGAGTATAGAAGTATCAAAGTATGTTAGTTATGATGAAGCAGTTATTAGTAACACTGCGTTAAAAAAAAATATTGACAACACACCAAATCTAAGTCAATTAGAAAACATTAGAGTTTTATGTAGAAAGGTATTTGACCCTCTTAGAGTGTGGGTAGGTGGCCCTGTTAAAGTTAACTCAGTATTTAGAAGCCCAAAATTAAATGCGGCAATTGGTGGTAGTAAATCATCACAGCACATGGCTCTTAAAGGGGCGGCAATAGATATTGATGATAATCACAAACACAAAACGAATTTAGAGATGTTTCATTACATCAAAGATAATTTAGAGTTTGACCAATTGATTGCAGAGTTTCCAAATAATGGAAAACCAAGATGGTTACATATATCCTACAATGAAGGTGCTAATAGAAACAGAATCTTAATAGCAACCAAAATTAATAAAAAAACAACTTATTTACCATATATTGGTAATGAGCACTTAGTAGGTTAAAATTATGATTGAAAACTTAGATAAATTACTAAACCGTATGTCAAGACCTTTATCTCTTATGGAGACTGAATTAATCTATGACAGTAATCGAATCGTTTATGAAAGAAGCGATTTATATATAGATTTTATTTTAACATTAGATGACCTAATTAAAACAACTTATTTTGGTCACGATATGATGGATGAACAAGAAAGGGTTAATCATTATAATTGGTGTTGGAATAAGACATGTGATTTAGTAAATACTAAACTAATAAAATTCAATCGAAATGACAATGCATATGTGTATCTACTAGACACATATTTAGAATCGTTCTATGACGATAAAACTATTGTTATTCATTTAACAAATTTCTGGAAACATATATTTAATTATAATGTTAAAAAATCTCAACCAGAAATTGACACATATTTGAAACTTTATAAAATTTTCGAAGACTCCTATAACAAAAAAGTGTATAAAAATACATAAAATCGTACTTTTCTATTTATTTTTTTAAAATCTTATGTATATTACACATATGAGATTGAAAAATATAATATTAACGGAACTAGCTCATGAGCGATTAATTGCTTATGAAGAGTTAGAGCGTGTAATGAACGATAAGGGTGATATTCAGAAAACTAAAAAGAAAATTAGAAGATACCTCAAATCAATCGTTCAATTGAACGCTATGATTAATGAGTGGGAATCAATCAATAACGAACCACCATTAAGCATAACCGATTTAAAAGAACAGTTAAATAAACAAGGAAATGAATAATTACGAAGAATTAGAATCATTAATGAATCAACTTAAAGTTGATTTACAAAAGTTTTACCATAAAGG
>Ga0208643_1000018_pt1 | contig 103755 bp, 116 predicted proteins | sample VirMetDEL_Nov_12_FD_184516 | JGI IMG/M metagenome (GOLD analysis project Ga0208643, IMG submission 184516) | Aqueous microbial communities from the Delaware River and Bay under freshwater to marine salinity gradient to study organic matter... | ecosystem: Environmental > Aquatic > Marine >...
TTGACAATCATGACTGCTGAAAACCTACTTAATTATTACGATCAAGTAGAAGATGGAGCAGAAGATCTTCGATCATCACGTTTTGTTCTTAAACTTTATGATATATTTGGAAAATGAGTAACATTATTGAAACAACAGAAGATGGATGGGGGTGTGTCCCACAACTTAAGGATGTAGTCACTGAATTAAAATTCATCAATGATTACATTTACGAAATTGACAATTGTGTTCGAGATAGTGATTTAGCCAGTATGGTGGAGGATCTAAACGAAACAATGGATAATGTTAAATACCATCTTAGTAAGATTAAAGTTAACAGTGAATATAAAACTATTTATGATGAAAATTAAACATTTAATTATAGCCCTACTAGCATTTAGTATTAGTGGATGTGCTGTTGGTTATGCAACACGTGGTGGTAAGAAAGTAAAGGTATATCGTAAGGATGTAGATCAAAGACACGCTAAAAAAGGACCTGGCAATCGTCCTTGTAGTGATGAATGGTAAAAATGAAGAAAATGGAAAATAATATTCTAGTTACTAACCTAATTCGCTTATTCCTGTTTGCATTTTTTATGGGGGTAATGGCTGCTGTTTTTGGGCAAAAAGTATACCTCACAAACAACAAGTATGAAGCAGATCATACCTGTTATATTGTCGACAATCCATATGTAGCGGATTGGGTTATCTACATGACTCATAATCAATATGAGGCAGAAGATGGAAAATGGTTTATTACCAATAACAAATACGATGCTGATTATATTATACACCTTACATCTAATATGTATTTTGCAGATTACACCATATTTACAACGAATAACAAATACATAACCAAATTCAAACTTTAAGCAATGAGGGATTTAGACAAATTACAAGAGCTGATTGATGAGGCAATCACGATGGACAAAGTAGAGGATGTTGAACTTGGAGAAATGATCCGTAAATGGTTTTGGAGCAAGGATGATGATGTTGAATGGGATGACCTTACAGAAGACAGTGAATGGAGTATTGATGGGTGGGATGACGACGAATAATAAAGGATATGGCTAAATTAAGAAAAATGGTTACGTACACTGATTACAGGTGGGAAGAAACCGAGGAGTTAACTCCTGAACAATTGAAAAAGTGGAAATCAGGCGATGAAGATCTACAAGAAGAAGTTTTGGACGAAGTTGAATTTGATTTATCATGGGATAAATGTTTTGAAGACCATGGAGAAATCCAATTAATAGAAGAGGAGAAACCCAGCTAATAGAAGAATAAAATGAAAAAATTAGTTATGGGAGTGTTAGCATTGGCTATGTTGAACGGATGTGCTGTTGGAACTACCATGCGTGGTGGAAAACAAGTAAAAGTATACCGTAAGGACATTAAAGCAACATCTGTAAACCACCGAAGTGGAAATAGACCTTGTAGTGATGAATGGTAATCTATATAAAGTAGTAATTGCGTTAATGTTTGGAGTATGTTGTCTATATGCAATTGACAACCCAACACCACAACACGTAATGCCTAAACCAATGACTTGGGAAACCTACGTAACCCTAAACATGTTAGCCTATGAACAGGCGAAGGTGGAGGAGATAATGATGATGAATATGGCGACGAATAATAATCCAGCGACGGGGAAGAATGAATACAATACAATTAATCATACGGGGAACATTACTATACCTAATCGCTAGTACTCTAGTCTGGTATCAAATTAATAGCCAATTCATGAGCGATTGGATTAAACAACATCCACTCACAATGTCGCTCCTAGGTGTTCCCATCTCATATGTGTATATTTATGCGACGAAAGATCTGGTTGAAGCATTCAATGGTGATTTATGGCCGCAACGATTAATAGGTTTTTCAATGGGTATGTTGTCGTTTGCGTTTTTAACGTGGATACATTTTCATCAAGCAATTACCCTTAAGACAGCAGTGACGTTGGCGCTTGCAACAGCAATCGTTGTTATTCAAATTGTATGGAAGTGATATTCCATTAAGCAATTTATAGATGGTTAAACCAAATTACCATCACTTAAAACCAATTTAAAATGATAAACCCAAATGATGAATTAGTTATCTTAGGAGAGGAACCTAATAGTGTGTTAGTGAAGACGCCTGATGGGGAGGAGCAATTGTTACCTCGTGAACGGATGACAAACTATGTCCAAGTGGATAGTAAATTGATACCCAAGGACAAGGTGGAGTGGTTGTAGCGTGGTGTATGTGATCAACCGTGGGTGTGTTATGTAATACGAGAGTGCGGCACTCAACAACCTACCCCCTGCTCCTACACGTTCTTACGTACGACAAGTATATATCCCGCAAGTAAACACGATTTCCGCGGAGAAATGTGGAGAAGCAAGGATTTGTTCGTATCTTGACGGGGTAAGGTTGCGGTGGCAGCCGAGCGTAATTAAAAACCCAATTAAGATGAAAAAGTGGAGCAATGAGGAGTTAGTTATTAAGATTATCAAGAATGAGCTTGATCAAATGGGATTAGGACATTTCATCGTTGAGGTCGTTACGTGTGGAGAAGATGATCACGAACGTGCCGTTCGAGTTACCACCGATCCAGCAAAAGGAGAGTTTGGTCGTGTTTATGAAGTATTAGATAAATATTTCAGCCTGGATCGTTACTTAACCATGTTCAGCTCACGTAAAAATTATTACAAATTGCCCCAATCCAAGAAGGATGAGTTGTTTGCTCAACGCATTCACCCGGAAGCATGGGAGCAAGAGTTCCTAAAAACCGATGCTTACCACCAAACAAGGGGTATTATGAATATGGACGGTACAGTTGAGCGGTTCACAGGTGAATATTAATTCACCCGCGGAGATTTTTGGAATTGCAAGGATTCGTTCGTATATTCATGGGGTCCGGTGAGGCGAGAATCGCCTCAGGGCAAATAAGTTAAATTAAAAACCAGTTACAGATGTTACAAGTTAAAATTACCAAGATGAATGATTTGAAGTTCGAGAAGAACTTATTTCAACCATTAAAAACAGGCCGTGCTATTGATAAGTTTTATAGTGCTGAAGGCGGGGTAATGCCTGGAACAAATACCGTCATTACAGGTGATCCTGGTGTTGGTAAAACAACTGTGTTGCTTGACTTGCTTGCTGATATGAATGATAAAGGTAAGCGTGTGTTGTTCGTGTCGGGTGAGATGAATCAGATTGATATGGTGGGATACGTTCGTCGATTCCCTAAGTTTGGTGATGTGCCGATCATGTTTATGGGTGATGTTGCTGATGAGGATCCGCTTGAGATGCTCCGCAATGCACTTAATGTTGGTTATGATTGTGTGTTGATCGATTCGATTGCTGAACTTGCAGTCGCGATTCAAGATTATTACGGTGGCACTTATAAGGGTGCGACGACGAAGCTATTAACGTTGCTTGAAGAACAGAATATGGGTGAAAACGATCGTAAGATTAATACGGCGAGCCTATTAATCCAGCAAGTAACCAAATCAGGTTCGTTCGCCGGTTCAAATCGTATTAAGCATATGACGACGGCGATGGGTCATTTAAAATTCGATGGCGACGGAGGTCGTTACCTCGCATTTAGTAAAAACCGTCGTGGTGGTAATATGAATAAATTTTATTTCAATTTGAACACCAAAAATCAAGTCAATTGGATGTATGAAGCTCCTGCTAACGCTGAGTGATAAGATGCTGATGGTGTGGTGGGTATACATGCGGTATATCCATCATACTATGGTAGTACCGGCGTGCGTACGGCGTACCGTATATCTACCCACGATGCGCCGATATCCATACGCGTGCGTGATACCGGCATATATGGGATGGTATGTGTTATGAGAGCGTAAATAACTATAGTGCCTCGACAAGTATATACGAATATCCTAACCACCCCAATCCCCACATGGGTAATTTACTACCCCCCCATATATTTATACGCAACATTAAAGAACACTCATGAAAGAATTAAACAGATTTAGACAATTCCTCAACGAAAACGAGGTACTCGATAGATACGATAAGGCATCTAAAAAACTATTTGATATGACTTGGGATGAAGTTCAAAGAGAAAACGACCCACGTATGAAACAAGACGTTCACGATGAAGTTCAAAAAGATGATGATTTGGATTACATTGATGATGTTCAAGAAAACCAATCATCTCCACAAGAATTAAACACATTTAGAAAATTCCTCAATGAAAACGAGGACGATGGATACGATAGAGCATCTAAAGAACTATTTGATATGACTTGGGACGAAGTACGCAGAGAAAATGATCCACGTATGAGACAAGCAGTTCACGATGAAGTTCAAAAAGACGATGACACAAACTACATTGATGATGTTCAAGAAAGCAGAGATTTTGCACCAGAATTCTACGAAGTAACATATACCACATTAGACGGCAACTTAGTTGAAAGAGACTTTAAACACTTCACAGATAAAGGAGAAGCAATTGCTTTTCACAATTCTCTTAAAGACAATGACGAGATTGCACTAGCTATCATAGATAAGGTATATTATGACCCAAACTCATTTTTAAGTGGAAGAAGCGAACAAGCGTACTATTCTAACCCAATTCATCAATCTTTTTTAAATTCACGCTTAGATGATAAAAGATTCCAAGGGTCAGAATCTTTCAATCAATTCCTCGACAGGAAACTAAAAGGACGTCAAGAGGTCGGAACTTCACTAGCACTTAACGAAGAAAATATGCCTAAAGCAATTATCATGCGTCAAATTAGAGATGCAGAAGAAATTTTAGATAGCGGGGAAGCAGACGGTATGCCCCTCGATAATGAAACCGAAATGTTAGTTCGACAAGAATTAAAAAGACTAAAGCAAATGGCAGGTGGTGATAAGAAAGAAAAAACCATGAAATTTCTTAAATCTAAAAAATCATACAGAGAAAACCTAAACCTCGAAGAGATATATAAGGATATAATGGAGGTGGATGAAGAGGAGGAAAAAATACGTAAAAAGTACGATAGCATGAAAAGACCATCACAAGATGAGGTAAACGATGCGTTCGAAAAATTCAATAGAGAAGCACATTACCTAAACAATAAGCCAGTTAGCAAGTGGGATGCAGCAGATATGTCAAATTGGAAATCCATCCTTAGTAAAGGCGGTAAAATAAAATAAAATGAAAGAACTAAACACATTCAGAAACTTCGTAAACGAAGGATTATTCAGTAGAAGCGCACCCGATAAAGAATATGAGTCAGCAATGGCGATTATGAATGCTATTGAATCCATTGATACACTAACTACAAACGGACACCTTGATGCTAATGTTGCAGAAAAAATGGTGTTTGAAATGGGAGAACTTTATACTGCCATTATGGTGAATGCTTCAGATAAAACCAAAGCCAAATTAGGTTTTGAAGACGAGAGTGATGATGATATTGAATACTCGGAAGAGGAATTAGCAATAATCAATAGTGTAGATGAAGCTCGAACAGATATATAAGAATATCCAAGAACGACTCGATGTCGGTGATAAATTATGGGCGGATGAGGGTGGAGTTAGTGCATTAGCAAAAAGATGGAAAGGCTTTATTGAAAAGCTCTACGCACCCGATTACGAACCTAATACCGAAGATGAAGAAAAGGTATTAGAGTTATTAATGAATTACTTCCGAACTAATAAATCAAGTGGTTTAGAAGTATATTTGAAAGATTTGCTACCTTTAAAATCTAAATTTCCTCAAATTTTAGATCCTCGATCTCAAGACTACACACCTGCTGCTAGCGAAGAAACCGAATGGGTAAGTAACGGAGGGGATTACGTGTGGAGGGGGGCTACTATGCCTCTAAGTCAAGCTAAAAAACTTATCCAAAATGCTGTTTATAAGCACTCGGGACTCATTAGCTCAAGAGCTTTCATCGCCAACCAACCCAATATAACATATGTTTCCAGGGGTGAACGTGGGTTTACCTCATTCTCTTCAGATTTAAGGGGAGCACTTAACTTTAAAGGCAAAATGGGATCCGATTCCGTCACAGTTGTCTACGGGGTTAAAAAATCCAACCCTAATCTGATAATGAATCCTGATGCTTCCGATAGCATCTCTATGTTTAAAGAAAACGAGACCTTATACGTCGGAGATAACGTCGAACCTGATGTTGTTATTATTAATGATGTACGGATTTTAGGTCAAATGTACAAAGAAGCAAGCCCGTGGGTCAAAGCTATTAGAGGTGATTCCGGAAGTGATCCTACTTTTTCTCAATGGGAATCTTATGGCACTCAATGGGCCGAAAAAGCAAATCTAAAGGAGCCTAGTTTTGATAACGTGAGGGTTGTGGATTTTCAAAATACCCCAATGAAATCGCTAGAAGAGATATATACGGAGATACGATTAAATGAAGTCGGTGAAGGAACTTCCGAGCCATTCAAATATAAAAAGAATTTCGAGAGAGGTAAATCATTCGGCTATATAATTGATGGGTACGTTAAAAGTACAAATAATAAACCTGATTTAGAAGTGCCAATTAAACTTCAAGGCCTTGATTATGATCAAGATATTGAAGATCTAGAGCCTGATTTTATAGAATTTCTGAGTGCGGATGGGTCTGATCCCGAAGGTACTTTAAACGGAATTGAAGTTATTTTCTCGCATGCTGATAGGGATACTTTTGCTCTAGTTAATGATGTTAAGTTTATGTTTAGGTTGATGGCTACTATTAAACAAATCCTACAAAAAGAATTCTCTAGTAGTATGCCTGATGTTTTGTTGTACTCACCTACTAAGGAAGGTAGTGAAGCAATTGAAGATACTGGTCGGCATAGATTGTATAAAGCATTTATTCAAAAGGCATTTCCAAGTGCTCGTATGTTTGTTGACGATAGAGGTGAAGAAATCATATTTAAGCTAAAATAGATGCGTATATCGGTTATTATAATGGTTTTATTGTGTAGTATAGGGTGTAGTACCACATCAAACATGCAATGTGATGAGCTCTATGCTACGGATTACAATTGCGATATACCACAACGTACTAGCTATAATTCGTATTACCCAAATACCCAAACTATTTATTATACTCCGCAAGTTACTCGGAGGAGGCACATACCTCACACACCCCACAATCATATTGTAGTTCCTATTAAGGAAAAAAATACAATCTCCAAAAAGAGAACTCCTATTACTAGTAACACTAAGGGTGGTCGATAAAGTATATACGGAGATATGGGAGTGGAGGGGATGTTGAGGAGTTTTTGTTGATATTTATTAGTATGGCAACATCCTATACAAGATTACAATTAAGAAGTTTTCAAACCTCTTCTATTGATTTAGATGCTCTAGCATATACTTTTACTTTAGTAAATAATAATTCTACCACTGCATACTTTGCTATGGAAGGGGTGAGTTATTGGAATGGTAGTCAATTTGTTTATAAAGATGTATTTAATTCTGCTTCTTTATCATCATTAGTAAACTGTACAGTTGTTAGTGGTTCTACTAATGCGGGATTTATAATAGATCCTAATGCTACTGCTACTTTTGATTTTACTCCTACTGCTACTATAGCGAAAAGTCAAATGAAATTTTCAGCCCCTAATACTATCGTATACAGTGTAGCAGATACTACAGCTTCAGGTTCTTTATTAGGTGTAGATTTAGGAATAAATCCTTAATTTTTTAAACTCTTAGCATATTTATCAATAAAATAACATGTTTAACCCCGGAATAAATGACCCAGGACCATGGCAATGGTTTGTACAAAGAACAGATAATGTTGGTATCCCTTTGATGGAACAAAGGAGAAAGTATATGCAAGAACAACTTCTATTTGAAGATTATATAAGTACCATACATACCGTAAATACTATAGCTGCGGGTGCAGGTGGAGGACCAGCACCAGGAGGAGGAGGACCAGATGTTACTCCTGCAAAAGAAATTTTAGCTGAAAATGGTGATGCTATTTTAGCAGAAGATGGGTTGTATTTAGTAACTGAGTAAGAATTAAAAAATAAAAATAAAAAATGTCAACAGTAAAAATATCAGCATTAAACCCTTTAGTATCAGGTAGTACCTGTGCTGCTGCGGTACTTCCCATTGTAAATGATGGAGTAACCGAGAAAATTTCAATAGATAATTTAAGAGGAACCTTAAGAGGTGCTTCAAACCAAGGACCAGCTAATGCAGCTTTAAATGGGGGTATTAATAATGCTGCTTGTAGGTTAGGAGATAGTGCTTTAGGAGGACAAGATAATGTAGTAAATGTTAATATGAACGCTAGCACAGCTGCTAGTGGTAATTATAATTATAATGGTCCTACCACTATATCATCTGGATCTTTAAGTACTGTTATAGGGGGATTAAGAAATGTAATAGATGTAGCTTCTATAAATATTGCGGCTGGGTATCCGAGAGTACCTAATAGTATAATAAATAGTGTGGGTTCTTGTATTACGGGATCAGCAACTAGTGCTTATGCCGGATTTTACCCTATTGTAGGAGGGGATATGGTAATTGGGGGAAATGGTAATACTATTTCAGGACCAACTGCAAATGGAAATTATGCTAATGGGTTAAATACAATATTAGGAGGATATTCTAATTGTCTTGATTTTCAAAACTCTAACTTAAATGGTTCGGTTTCATCTTATGGTAATGCTATTATTAATTCCCGAAATTCAAGAATAGCTAGAGATAACGCTACTAACAACCCGGGAATGTCCGCAAATTTACTGATGGGGGGGTATTCCCATGATATAGCTAAAAAACAATCAGATGGAAGTGGGGTATTTAATAATAGTATTTTGGGGGGGTATGGTTCTAAAATATATGATACAGTAAAATCTACAATAATAAATGGAAATTCATCTTGTATAGAGCGGGCAAATCAAAGTTCAATTATAGCAGGTAGCAATAATGTAATATCAGGATCATCAGGAGTTGCTTATGATTCAGTCATAATAGGGGGTGATGGGGGTCAAATTAAAAATGTTCAAAGAGCAGTAGTTCTTGGTGGGGGTGGTGTAACTGCAAGTGTCGCAAATGCTGCACACGTTAACCAACTAGTATTTAAAACAGGAGCATTTGGAATACCCACATCCAATCCAAATGTAGCAGGCCAAGTTTGGAACGATGCAGGAACTTTAAAGATTTCATGAGGGTAAAATAAAGCAGAAATTGAAGCTTTATAAAAGCTTGGAAGTTTAAAAAGGTTATATTATATTAGTCACATGAAAAAAAAGTATTCAATTTTCCACATTGAGGGAGGTTTAGGCAAACATATAATGGCTACAGCGGTAGCACAATGTATAAAAAATAATTACCCCGATAGGGAATTAATTGTAGTTTCAGCTTACCCCGAAATTTTTTTAAATATAGATTTTATCGATAAGGTGTACCGCATAGGCAGTACACCTTATTTCTATCAAGATTATATAAAAGGTAAAGATAGTTTTATTTTTAGAAATGAACCTTATTTTACTACCGATTATATAAATCAAACATCACACTTGATTGAGAGTTGGTGTAATCTATTTCAACTTAAATATAATGGAGAAAGTCCACAATTAGTTTTTAATAGAGCCCAAGAATTAGAAGCTACTAATTTTTGGAATAGGGATAAGCCTATTATGGTTATTCAAACAAATGGAGGACCTTTAACACAAGATAGTATTAATTCATGGACTAGGGATATGCCCCCTTTAATATCTAATGAAATAGTTCAATTATATAATAAAGATTATCACATTATGCAAGTAACAAGAGATAATACTTTCCACATTCCAGGAGTAGAAGTAATAACTAATGTTCCTTCAAGTATGATGTTTTTATCTCTTTTAAAATTTTCTCAAAAGAGACTTCTTATAGATTCTAGTCTTCAACATGCTGCCAAAGCTTTTGATTTAAAATCTACTGTTTTATGGATAGGGAATTCTCCTAGTACTTTAGGATATGATTTTCATGATAACATAATAGCAAATTTGCCTAGTAATATAAAGCTTCCTGATTCCTATATGGATAAATATCACATTCATGGTAGCCCACATGAATGTCCTATAAAAGAAGAAGTTATTTTTAATAAAGAAGAAATAATTTCTTCGATTGAAAACCAATAAATTTTTATTATGAAAAAAATATTTTTCCAATCCTCTTTACCAAGAGCAGGTTCTACTTTACTTCAAAATATTATAGGACAAAATCCTAAATTTTATGTAACCCCCACATCTGGGGTATTAGAATTGTTATATGGGGCTCGCAATCACTATACTTCTTGTGATGAGTTTAAAGCTCAAGATAGTGAATTAATGAAAAAAGGGTTTCAAAATTTCTGTGCTCAAGGGTTAAATGGGTTTTTCGAAGGAATAACCGATAAACCTTATATTTTAGATAAAAGTAGGGGGTGGGGTTATTATTATGGTTTTACGGATTTTGTTTATCCTAATCCTAAAATGATATGTATGGTACGGGATTTTAGAGATATTTTTGCTTCTATGGAAAAAATCTTTAGAAAACATCCTGATAGAGCTTCTGAAATGGAGAGAAACCAGGAATTAAAAGGAATAACTACAGAGTCAAGGATAGATATATGGTCATCTAGTCCTCCTATGGGGTTATCTATAGAACGTTTATATCAAACAATAATGGAAGGGAATGCTAAACATATACACTTTGTAAAATTTGAGGAATTCACTAAACAGCCTCAAAAAGAACTTGAAAAAATTTATGAATATTTAGAATTACCTTACTTTGAGCATAACTTTAATAATGTAAAACAGATTACTCAAGAAAACGATAGTATTCATGGCATATATGGGGACCATAATATTAAAAGTAAAGTAAAATATATTCCTAGTGATGCTCAAGAGGTTTTGGGTGAAGTAGCTTGCAATTGGATAAGAAACAATTACCAATGGTTTTACGATTATTTTGAATATGCTTAAAGAAGCGTCATATTAACGTCATATTAAAATTTGGCTGCGCCGGAGATCGTTCGTATATTTACGGGGTAAGGTTGCGGGTGAATCGCGATCGTAATTTAAATTTTTAGTTATGAGTGATTTAATGTTTTCAGATCGTGGTGTTGATGTTCAATTTTTAACAGATGAGCAAATCCAAGAGGTTTGTCCTGTTGCATTTTCAACAACTGTCAGTAGTGAAGTTTCAAAACACTACACCCACATTCCAACTAATCGAGTAATCGATGATATGCGTAAGCTAGGTTGGGATGTTATAGATGCTAGCCAAGTAGCAGCTCGAAAGAAATCCACAGGTGGGTTTCAGAAGCATATGCTTGTTTTCCGCAACCCAGACCTAATGGTTAATGGAAAAGATGGTGATGATGTTTGGCCTCAAATTATCATGACTAATTCCCATGATGGAAAAAATTCATTTACATTTCAAGCCGGAATGTATCGATTTGTTTGTTCAAATGGGTTAGTAATTGCCGATCAAGAATTCGGTAAAATGAAAATTCGTCACATGGGTTACGATTTTGAAACCTTGCGTGAAACAATGAATACGATGGTAGAGAAGCTACCACTTACTGTTGAGTGTATGAATAAGTTTAAAGCTACTGAATTGAGTCAAAATCAAAAATATGATTTAGCTCGTAAAGCACTTGAAACACGATTTAAGGTTCAAGAAAACCAAAAGGTGGATCAGCTTTACAAAATTGATTTAAATGAATTCCTTACCCCAGTGCGTAAAGAAGACGCAGGTAATGATTTGTGGAGTGTGTTTAATCTAGTACAAGAGCGTGTAGTTACAGGAGATTTCGAGTATATTTCCGGTGCTAAATTGCGTAAAGCTCGTGAGATTAAGAACTTTAAACAAGACTTAGATGTGAATCAGAAGCTCTTTGAAGTAGCAAAAGAATTTGCTGCCTAAGAGCCTGTCATATTGTTTGAGGGGGGAGCTGCCACTCCCCCCACTTTCAATTTAATATTTACTAAATGCCTAAAAATACAAACCCATATACAATGAGAACAAAAGATGTAGTTCAAATGGTTCTAGAACAAGCCGACACATATAGTTTAAGAAGTGAAGTTAGGTCTGAAGCTATGGCTATTTTAAAAGAAAATCCTAACATAGATACTGGGTCGGCATATTTAATGGCAGCAATCGAATGGGATGTAGCATGAAAAATTATTGGACTTATAACACAACTATTGAAAATCTAAATATCGAGTATATTTATATCTCGAATGGACATAAATAAGATATTTGGATTGTTTGGTTCTAAACCTGAAGAGGGGGAGGGTAACCTCCCTAACCCCGAGTTAGTTAAAGAGTTAGAAGAAAATCATCCTAGATATTTTTTAGGGATGTTTACTAAACTCATAAATAATCATTTAAATTATCAGGAAGGATTGATCCAAATGTTTCAATCCGTAGATCCCAAATTAGATATGGAGGATGTAAGGGCTGCAGGAGAAAATTTACTTTATAATAGAGCTTGGAAATATATTGAAAATTTTAATATAGAAGATAAGTATTCCCAAGAAATTATAAATGAAAATAGTCCTTTAAAAACAGAATATGCTATAATTTCAGCATTAATATATTTTGAAAAGGAAGAAGAATATGAAAAGTGTGCTTTTCTCAAAAAATTCCTTGATTTTTTAAATCCTACTTCGTAACTTACAAATTAAACATAATAAAATCTATAAAAAATGTATTTTAGAGAACACATAGTTAAAAAGCTCGAACATCTCGAAGCAAAATTAAAGCATATCGAATTCCATACTAGTAGAGGAGACGGTGAAGAAATTATAAAAGTTAAAGAACAGTGTGAAGAACTTGTTGAAGATTTAAAAGCAACCGTAGAACGCGAACCCCGCACCTCTAACGAAGAAAATCGATATTAATATGCTTAACGAAAAACAAATTCTTGCAAATTGGGAAGAATTCTGTTCAAATATTGAACAATATGTAAGTTCTCCGCGAAAGGAATCGCTTCTTGAATTTTATAAAAAATATGAGGAACGAATTTCGATGATGCCTGCAGCCCATAAAAAAGAATACCATAATTCATTTCCAGGAGGTTATGTAGATCACGTAAATCGTGTTGTTCGTTGCTCTCTTAAACAATCCAAATTGTGGGAAAGTGAAGGGGCAGATATGTCTACATTTACTATTGAAGAATTAGTATTTTCAGCCATAAATCACGACTTAGGTAAAATGGGTAATGAAGAATATGAATCTTACATCCCCCAGACAGATAAGTGGAGAAAAGATAAATTAGGAGAGGATTACATGTTCAATAAATCTGTTCCCTTTGCTTCAGTCCCAGATAGGGGTTTATTTATGCTACAATCTCATGGGGTCCCATATACTTTCAATGAAATGTTAGCTATCCAAACCCACGATGGGTTATATGATGTAGCTAATGAAAAATACCTTAAGGCATTTATGCCCGAGCAAAAACCACGTACAGCTTTACCCTTTATTCTCCATCAGGCGGATTTAATGGCCGCTCGTATTGAATTTGAGCGTGAATGGTTACCTAAATTTAAAAATTCCGTGCCCCCCGCTAAGGAAAATTTTACATTGACGAAAGACGTTAAGAAATCTACTAAAGATAAAGCCCTTTCAGAAATTAAGAGCGAAAGCCTTAGAAATTTATTTGACAAATTATGATATCAACAATAGTAATCAGTATATTAAGTGTTATGGTTGTAATCCTAGGATTTACAACCTTTAACCTTCTACGTAAAAATGAAAGGAGTGAAGATATTTTACTCTCCTTTCAAAAATATTTAGATCAGCTTAGTAGAATCATTGAATTTTCCGATGAAAAATTAAAGAAAATTGATGAGCGTGGAATTTTTAAGAGTGATGATGAAATCGGCTTTATGTACGAACAAATCAAAGAACTTCAAAAAGTTCTATCTAACTTTAGGATGGACAAATTATGAGTACATTACCCCCAAGAAAAAGGAAAAAAAAGACTAAAAATCAATATTTTACTCAAGAAACAGAAGATGCTATTGTTAGATACAATGGCTCTTCTGATCCCGAGGAACGAAGTAATATATATCGGGATGGTATCCATTATGGTTTTTTTAAATTGACCGAGAATATTATCCATACATTTAAATTTTATTATACAGAAGTAGATAATATTGAACATCTCCAACACGAAGTAATAACATTTTTGTTGAGTAAAATTCATTTATTTGATGCTACACGCGGGACAAAGGCATTTTCATACTTTGGGACGATTGCGAAGCGGTATTTGATTATACAAAATACAAAAAACTATAAAAAACGAGTAGATAAAGCCCCAATTGAGGATTTACACCATAGTTTAAACCATTCATATGATATAGATTATAATCCTATGGAAAAAGACAATGACTCTATTTTTATGGATAATTATATAGACTATTGTAATTCAGTATTGATTGAGTTATTTCCTAAGATGAAAGATGCCCAGATTGCAGATGCTATTTTATCTATATTTGCTTCAAGAGAACATTTAGATGTTTTTAATAAAAAAGCACTTTACATTTACATAAGGGAAATGGTAGATGCTAAAACTCCTCAAATTACTAAAGTAGCTACAATATTAGGAGATATATATAAAGATAATTATATTTTCTATAAGCAAAATGGTTATACAAAATTTGAAGATAATTCATATTTATAAACAAAATAAATATGGGTCAGCTCGATAAAAAAATCTTTGGTAAGAAAAAATTTTCCGACATATTGGAAGAAATTTATCTAAATCAAAAGAAAAAGGAAGAACAAATTTCGACTCTCATATCAGAATTAAAACCTTTAATTCAAGATATTGGGGATGCTACTTTAATTGTTCCTTTACTTAAGGAATACCTTGAGATATCCGTTAAAAATGATGAACAGCTTATTAAAATGGCTACTATCATCCAACGTGCGGTAAGTCAGGAAGGGGGAGATGATGGGAATTTTGGAATGACCGAAGATGAAAAATACCAGTTACTAGAAGAGGTAAAGAAATTTAAGGACGATAAAAAGAAGTAATGCCTAACTTTCAATATGGCATAGCAGGCCTTTCTCAGGGGGCCCTAAGTAGATACAGTGATACGGTAGATCCCGTAGAAAAATTAATTTTTTCTAGTAGGGTAAAAGATATTATATTAGATGAATCTAACCCTTTATTTGAACAATATGGGGAATGGGCCTCTATAGGAGTTGTTTTAATTGAAGATGTTACCCAACCCACTAATACTAATTCTGTTTTAGCTGCTTATCCTTTATTCCCCAACATTAAGCAATATCCTTTATTAAATGAAGTAGTTGTAGTTATATCTTTACCCTCTACGGGATTAGAAACCAACACTACTTCAAATCGTTTATATTATTTCCCCCCTATAAACATTTGGGGTAGTCAACACCATAATGCTATACCGGGATTTTCCAATTTAGCTCCATCCCAACAGAAAGATTACGAACAAACTTCTGCAGGAAGTGTTAGAAGAGTAACAGATGGTGGCACCGAAATTAATTTAGGGAAAGGATTTGTCGAGCAATTTGACATAAATCCTCTCCAACCCTATATAGGTGATTACATATTAGAAGGGAGGTTTGGAAATTCTATAAGGTTTGGTGGATATGAGGGTAAGGATCCTGTTATAAAAATTCGGAATGGGCAGGGTCCTATTACTAACGAAGGATGGACAACGGTTGATGAGAATATAAATGAAGATAAAGCTTCTATTTATTTATCTACTAGTCAACAGATTCCAATACAACCGAACACCTACAATTATAATTCATACAATGTTGTCCCCGAGTCTACTTCGGAATATTCAAACCCTCAAGTATTAATTAATTCAGGTAGACTAGTATTTAATGCCAATTCTGATAGTGTCTTAATTAGCTCAGCTAAATCTATAGGATTAAATTCTCAAGATTCTGTTAACATAGATAGTCAAAATGTTTTTGTTGTAAATTCTCCTAGTATACTTTTGGGAGATAAAGATGCTACAGAACCCTTATTAAAAGGGGATGTTACTATAGAATTGCTTTCTGAATTGGTAGGTGAAATGAGGAAATGGATGACCCAATTTAATGCTAACCCTTCTCCATATTTAGCTTATTTAAAGGCTTCATCAACTCCCCTAATTGGTACTTTAGTTAAATTAAAGGCAGATTTAGAAACTAAAACTAAATCTAAAGTAAGCAAAACTATCTAATGGCTAAGATTGAAGAAAATACCATTACTAACGCTACTCCTGTAGAATCTAAAGAGCAAGGATTAGCAGTATTAGGAACTATAGTTACTAATCAAGCAATGACTTTTGCTGAAAGGATGATTCCTACCTTAGAGAGAAAGATTAAAGATGAAGTTAAAAGGCAAGCTACAGCACAAGCTACATCATTAGCACAACAACAACTCTCAGAAGTTACAGATAAATGCCCCCCTGAAGTGGAAAAATTAATAAAGATTAGAAATAATATAGTAGAGCAAGCAGATTCTATAGTAAAAACTATAGATAAGATATCTACTACAATAACTAAAGCTTCTACAGGAATTAATATCCTTGTAGGCATAATAAAAGGTTTAAAAATAGCAAAAACAGCTGTTTCAGCAGGCTCTAAATTTGCTGCTGTGGTTCCGGGGTTTGTAGCCTCTGGGATAAGCGATTTGGATGATGCAGTTACTAAGAAAACATTTGATATAGAAGGAAACTCTAAAATTACACCTATAGCGGACGCTATAAATGGGATTGCAGTTCCTATAGCTTTAATTAGTTTCTACATATCTAAATTTTTATCATTAATATCAATATTGGATGCTTTAGTAGGAGATTGTAGTGCCAATTTGGTTCTCTCCCCTATATCCGAGGATTTAATAATAATAGCAGAGACCCAGGATCAGGCAGAACAATCACCAAATTCATCCCTTTATCAGGGATTTATTCTAGAAACAGAAATAGTCCCTTATTCCCCTACAGTAGATAGAAGGAGAGCAATTGGTAAAAATCAAAGTGGAATTATAATGATTCAAACAGAACTCTCATTTACCCCCATAGATCAGGTAATGATAAACGAATTAAAATTTATTATCGACAGAGATAATTTAAGAGCTAATTAAGTAAATATTTATAAACAATGAAATCACAAGCATTAAAATCTTTAATTAAGGAGGCCGTTAAAGAAGCCATCCAAGAAGAACTAAAAGAAGTATTATTAGAGGCTGTAAGGGCTCCTAAACAAACCGTAATGGAAACCCCTACATATTCACCTACAATTTCATCACCTCAACCCGTAACAGAGGATAGAAAAGCAAAATATCGAAATATTTTAGGAGAAACTGCTCAACAATTTTCTTCCCAACATGTTCAACAGTTTAACCCTCAAGGAGCAATGCCGGGGGGTGATTTACCAAATGGAGAATTAGGGATGGACCAAATTATGGGTCTAATGAATAGTAAGTAATGGCTATAAAAGTTGGAAATATACCTGCGTTTGATCAACATCCCTCTATAGGGATAGGATTATCTGTGCCTTTCCAATCAACTGCTACTTCAGGGTCAGATTCAGTATTTAATATAAATTATACTACCGCCGAACAAATTAAATATAATATTATTAATTATTTTTTAACTAGTAAAGGAGAAAGGGTATTTAATCCCACATTAGGTAGTAATATAAGGGGATATGTATTTGAACCTAATGATCCCTCTACTCTTGAAATTTTAAAAAAAAATATTGAGAATGATATAACCTTAATTTTTCCTATGGTAAAATTGCAAGAAATTAAAACATTCTCAGACCCCGAATATTACAATATTACAGTTCAAATCTTTTACTCAGTATTTTCGAGTCTAAATGAATTTGTAGAATTTAACATGCCCCTATAATGCCATATCCTTTAACAACTAATAATAACGGAGTCAATAGAAATATTGAATATATTAATAGGGATTTCTCCGAAATGAGATCAAATCTTATATCTTTTGCTAAGACTTATTTTCCTACTACTGTCACTGATTTTAGTGCTGCTTCTCCGGGAATGATGTTTATCGAAATGGCTTCTTACGTGGGGGATGTTATGGCTTTCTACACGGATAATCAGATTCAAGAAAATTTTGTTCAGTATGCTAAACAGATAAATAATTTATACGATTTATCTTATATGATGGGTTATAAGCCATCAGTAACTAGTGCTGCTACAACAGAATTAGACATTTTTCAAACTTTACCTGCCATATATAATACTAATACCGGAGAATATGTGCCCGATTTTAGATATGCTTTAATTATAAATGAAAACTCATCTGTTACAGGTACATCGGGAGTTCCCTTTTTATTACAGAATAGAGTAGATTTTAGCCAATCTAGTTCTCTAGACCCTACTACCGTATCAGTGTATGAAATATCAGGAACCAATCCAATTTCTTTTCTTCTTAAAAAGAATGCACAAGCTATTTCAGCCACTATTAATAGTACTAATATTTCAATTGGTGATCCCGAACAATTTAATACTTTTAATGTTACAACACAGCAACCTTTAGGAATACTAGATGTTTTAGATAGTGATGGGAATGAATGGGTTGAAGTGGATTATTTAGCTCAAGAAACCGTATTTGAGTCTATTAAAAATACTAATCCTTACCCTAATGACCCTAATACTGAAGAAGATTCTGCTGAGGTGGGGTATCTTTTAAGATTAAAGAAGGTTCCTAGGAGATTTGTTTCTAGATTTGTTAGTAGTAACAATTTAAATAGTGGTTCTGCTACATTACAATTACAATTTGGTGCGGGAACTGTTAATGATTACGATGAACAGATTATCCCCAATCCCAATAATGTAGGAATAGGACTTCCTTATGGTCAAGATAGATTAACAACTGCCTATGCTCCTACTAATTTTATTTTCGATAAAACTTATGGTGTAGCTCCTTCAAATACTACTTTAACAGTAAGATATTTAACCGGGGGAGGGGTTGCTGCTAATATACCTGCTAATACTTTAAATAGCATTGGTAATACTTCTACCGTTTTATTTTCTACAGATAACCTAGATCCCACTTTAGCCCAAACTACGTTTAATTCTCTAACAACTAATAACCCTAACCCTGCAACAGGAGGGGGGGATGGGGATTCTGTTGAGGATTTAAGACTCAACTCCCTAGCAAGCTATGCTTCCCAGCTTAGAAATGTAACTCAAGAAGATTATTTGGTAAGAGCCTATAGTCTCCCATCTCAGTATGGGTCTATAGCTAAAATATACACCGAATCACCTAAACTTGAAAATACCCTCCCAGGGGAAAGCAATTCTATATTAGATTTATATGTTTTAGCTTATAATGATAGTAAGCAATTGGTAAATGCTACTAAAGCCCTAAAACAAAATCTATCTACCTATTTATCCCAATATAGGATAATAAACGATTCCGTTCGAATTAAAGATGCCTTTATTATTAATATAGGTGTTGATTTTGAAATTGTAGTACTTCCTAACTTTAATAGTAACCAAGTTCTTTCTGCATGTTTTTCTCAGTTAATATCCTATTTTAAAGTGGATAACATGCAAATTAATCAACCTATTCTTATAAATGAACTTTATTTACTTCTTAACTCAGTTGAAGGGGTTCAAAATGTAAAAAATGTTAGTTTTAATAATAAAGTAGGTGAAAGTTTAGGGTATTCTAAATATGCATATGCTATAGAAGGGGCTACCCAAAATGGGGTGGTATATCCTTCCCAAGATCCCTCTATTTTTGAAGTTAAGTTTCCTAACACCGATATAAAAGGTAGAGTAGTACCCCTATAAAATATAATTATGGCAATAGATCCTAGAAATTTCCACTTAATAAACTCTTTTAATAAAACTAGTTTAGACCTTGAAAATCCTAATCCTTTAGGAGGTCCTAATAGAACTAACTCAACTAATATTGAATCAGGACAGTATGCTAATATAAACTATACTTCAGGAGGGTCTATTAATACTGTTACCTTGCAACAATGGACACCTAACAGAACCTATTTAGATAGTTTAAAAAGTGCAGAAATTAATAGAGAACGATAAACTAGAATACCCAATACTATTAGAAAATAAAATAATATGGCTGTATACAAAATTTTTCCCGAAAAAGATGCTTCTATTTATTCTCAATTTCCCCTACTAAACACAGGGGTAGATGAAATTCTAGATGTTTCTACTTTCTACAACTCTGCTAATGCTCAGGTGAGTAGGTTTTTAATACAATTTTCTCAAACAGAAATAAATGATTTATTAGATACTAGAGTAGGAACGGCTTCATTTAAAGCTAATTTAAAAACTTATATAGCAGATATAACGGGTTTAAATTCTACTACTACTTTAGAAGTCTATCCTATATCAGGCTCATGGAATATGGGTACAGGCAGGTATTCTAATGTACCCCAAACTCAAAATGGGGTATGTTGGACTTCTAGATTAAGTGCTAATGATGGAAATTGGCCTACTACTTTCCAAACCTATGCTACATCTTCATACCAACCTAATAACCCAGGAGGGGGTACCTGGTATACAGGGTCTGCACTAGGTTTAAATATTACTCAATCCCAAGAATTAAGTTATTCAAGTGATAAAGATTTAAATGTAGATGTAACTAATACCATTTTAACTTGGTATAGTGGGTCTAATCCTTTAGGAGGATTTTTTTTCCCAAATGATGGGTTTGTAATAAAACAATCCGATGAAGATGAGTTCGTAGCCGATCGAAATTATGTTACTACAGTGAAGTACTTTTCTATAGATACACATACTATATATCCACCACAACTCGAGGTCAAATGGGATGACTATGTGTTTAATACGGGATCTAACAGTAACGGTATAATAGACACTTCTCGTATAGTAGCATCCTTAGATAATAATGCTGGAACCTATCGAAGAGGAAGTATTGAAAAATTTAGAGTAAATTGTAGACCCCAATTCCCACCACGAGTTTTTCAAACTGCATCTATTTATACTAATAATAATTACCTCCCTACAGCTTCATATTATGCTGTAAAGGATTTGGATACTAATGAATTTATAATAGACTTTGATACCACCTATACCAAAATAAGTGCGGATGATGAGAGTAGCTATTTTACTTTATACATGAATGGGTTAGAACCTGAGAGGTATTATCAAATTCTTGTTAAGACTGAGGTAGGGGGTGAGGTTTTAATTCTAGACGATAATTACTATTTTAAAGTTATAAATGGTTGATCATCCTATTACATATAACTCAGGAAGTGAATTAAAGTTAAATAAAAAACTTTATAACAAATCCGCTTACCTTAATACTATTGATACTCAATTTACTGAGTTAGTTCCTCCACCTCCTCCTGTAGTAGAGCCTGTTAGTGTTGATGAATTCTTTGTACTATACAATGATTTATTTTATGAGATACCTAAAGAAGGTGAAGTTAATTCCCATCAATATTTAATAAAAACTAGTGTAGAATATGTGGGTTCCCAATCTACATCAAATGATATTCAAGCTTTGCTAAACGAAATTACAACATTAAGAGAAGAAAATCTAGTCTTACAGCAAAGTATAGCAGACCTAACCCTACCAACAAATGATAACACTAACGCCATTAGCTAATCCTGAAGGGGCTACTCAACAAGAATATAATGCTTCTCAAGAAGTACTTATTCCAATAGTAAATTCTACTTCGGAATTTGATTCTATTACTGATCAAGTAATATTCTCTGTTGAGACTGTTACGGGGGATTTGCTAGCTAGTAAAAAAATATCTAATTTTAATATTAGAAATTATAAAAATACCACAGATGAAGAAAATATATCTTCTGTTGTAGTATTCCCTATCCAAAATATTAAGGAATTAGATTATAATGAGGGAGTATATAATGTCTATTACAATTTTTACAAATCCGCTTTAAAGTCTGATCAGTATAGTTATTTTATCCAAACTATTTCTCCTAGTAGAACAGAATTAAGGATTTCAGTTAATAATGTGCCTAATGAAGAAGTTGAAACCCTAACTCAGAATTTTAGTTCTTCACTAGATATAGAGGGACTATTTAAAGATTTTTATGTTGAAATAGGGGGTTCTTATTATATAGCTAATAATATATTACTAGATACTTCTACCGAAGAGTATAGTATTTTACTTAAATTATATCAACCTCTCCCTCCTTCTATTAATATTGATGATCAATTACAAGTAGTATTTGAGTCTGCTGAAACTGTAGGGTTTAATATTAATTTACCTCCTTCTCCTATTATAATTGAGGACGATGTACAACATATTAAAGGTCCTAATTTTAGTTACCAACTTTCGGATCAAGTTAATAATTCTACAGAAGAGCAGGATTATAATTTATTAATTAATAATACTCAATTAACCTCTTCATATAACGAATTAGAAAACATTCTAAATCAGAAGGGTATAACTGTTAATGTAGATTATACTAATTTTGATAATTTTATCCAATTTAGTTCAGCTGAACAAAGGCTGTTAAATTTTTATTATAAAGTAGGGCAGATTGAATCTTATAACAATAACATAAGTTCCTTATTGGAAATCTCCTCCCCAGGGGGTACCGTATCTTCATCAGAAGCTTCTTATCAGTCTCAAATAACCGAAATTATCCAAAATTTTGATGGATACGAAAACTATTTATATTATACATCAGGGACTTTAGCTTATCCTAAATCTAATTCTATCCAACCGTATAATCTACAATCCACAGGTAGTTTAGAGGTATTAGAGTGGTTGGGTAGTAATAATGAAGATAGCATATATTATGGAGGCATATTAAATTCAGCTTCATACTATGATGATGAAAATCAGGATAATTTATGGAATACTGTTCCTACTTATTTAAGAGAAGATCCAGCTAATTCAGGGTATGAATTGTTTTTAAATATGATAGGGCAACATTTTGACATCCTATATTCATATATAAACACATTAACTGATAGGTTTAATGCTGATAATAGGTTAGATTTTGGAATTTCTAAAGATTTAGTAGCAGATGCCCTAAGAGGGGCAGGATTAAAATTATATCAAAATAATTTTTCATCAGATGATTTGTATTCAGCTTTATTAGGTATAAATGCTTCAGGAAGTTTACTGCCTCCTACAGGGTCTGAAGTAATTACTAACTATGTTACCTCTTCTAATGTTGCATATCCTTTAGAGGATGTAAATAAGGAAACTTATAAACGTTTATATCATAACTTACCTTATCTTCTAAATAAAAAAGGTACAGTTGCAGGTTTAAGAGCACTTATAAACTGTTTTGGGATCCCCGATACTATTCTAAGGATTTCTGAGTTTGGGGGTAAGGATAAGGATAATACGAACGATTGGGATTACTTTCAAGATAGATTTAGTTATTCTTTATATGCCAACTCCTCGGCACAAGTAATTGCACCTTGGACTTCCTCCCTATTCAGTACTGAAGATGCTCCTGATATAATATTTTTTAGGTTTAAAACAGATGGGGTTAGAAACTCAGAACCCCAAGTTTTACTACAAAAAGATTCTTCTGATCCTTCAATACCTGATTTTAGATTAATTCTCCAACATACAGGATCCGGAACTTTAACTAGTGGATCATATTCGGGATCAATTCAAAGTCAAAGTGCAGATTATGGCACTTTAGAATTTTCTATTGGAAATCCTGCTGCCGGAATTTCATGTTCTCTTAACCAACCCTTTTTTAATGGGGATTGGTGGAGTGTAGGTATTTCTAAAACAAGATATGAATATACTTTATTAACGGGTCAAAACATATATGATGGAGATGATGGGTTTGAAATTGGGTATTTTACTTCTAGTATTACACCTAATGGGGGTGTATCCACCTCAAATAACTCTTGGTATAATTCTGGGAGTTTAAAATTAGGAAATGAAATACCTATAACTGTCCCCTATAATGTAAATAATACTCTATTTCAGGGATATTACCAGGAATTAAGATTTTATAATGATCCTTTATTTTATAGGGATGGAGATGTAGAGAGGGTATTTAAGGATTTTGTTATGAATTCTACTTCATTAGAAGCTAGATCACTAACCGGATCAAATTCTTCATTCAATAGTTTATCTTTTAGAGCGGCTTTAGGAAACGAACTCAGAACATCAGGGAGTTTATACATCCCTAATATGGATATTACGGTTTTTGAGGGGGGACTCCCAGTAAATGTGCCTTTTAGTTTACCATTATCTGATGATGGATTCTTATCCGCTTTATCAATCCACCCTGCAGTTACTGCGAGTTCGGCTTTATTAATTAGTCAGTCATTTGGGAATAATAGTGAATATACAATTTCCGCTTCTGTAAGTCCCGCTGCTTATTTAGTGGGAGAAAAAGATTTTATTTATTATGATCAACCTGCAGTTGGGATTAAGAATAGAATTTCAGAAAAAATCAGACCTTCTGATTTAATTCTACCTTCGGGAAATACTTTATCCCCTTATAGAAGTGTTCAACAAAACTCCCCAAAGAAAGAAAACTACACACTAGATACAAATTATGTTGAGATTGCATTTTCTCCACAAAATGAGGTTAATAACGACATAAATTCTACGTTGGGATACTTTAATATAGGTGAGTATATCGGAGACCCCCGTCAATTGTCCGAGTCCGTTGATTCATATCCTGACTTGGATAAATTACGCGATACTTACTTTGAGAAATACTATACTAACTACGATTGGAAAGATTATATAAGACTTATTAAGTACTTTGATAATTCTCTCTTTAAAATGATCAACGATTTTATTCCTGCTAAAACAGGATTAGCATCAGGAGTAGTTATAAAACAACATTTACTTGAAAGAAATAAAGTAACCCCTCCACAAGTTACCTATTCCGAACCTTATTATACAGGATCTATAGATACAGCATTTATAAGTGGAGGTACTGGAGGCACATTTAATGAATTAAATAGGAATTTTTCTAATGCTGCTACCCTTATTATGAGGGAAGCTGAATCTTATGTAGTAGATAGGTCAAATTTGGGTAGTACCGTAATTAATGGGTTTGGAGCTTCCTTTGGTAGTTATGGAATAACAGGAAGTGATAATGGACTTGAAGTTCAAGAGGTAGGACAAACTACTTATCCTTTTATAAATACTTTACCCATTCCTGTATATTTTGATTTTAGCTTAGAAGGAACAGTTTCTGGGAATAATTTAAATGAAGGAGAAATCCAAATATTTTCAGATCTTAGATTTACTACAGGATCTAATAAATATTTAGATAAACGAAATGCCGGAGCTATATATTCGGCTTCATTAGGAGATATTTCAGTAGGTAATTCTATTTCAATTAGTGCTACCAATTTAATAATATACCCTAATGAGCGTCTTTCAATAGCCATTAGTGATTCGGATAATAGTTCTGAAGATATTATTCCTTGTAGTGTAACTTTTTCCCCTACTTCGACAGTTTATGATCCTACCCTAAATAGTCAAATATGGTCATCTTCAGTAGATACACTTGTAGGCCCTCAAACTATACTTAATTCTTCTCAATATGAATTTTATAATGGAGAATTTAGCGGAAGTGAAGTTTTAGTTACTGATGGAGAATTGACTCTTCCCCCTCCTTCAGTAGGAATTGAAGATCATATAGGATTATATAATGCGGTTAGGGGATGTGTATTTGAACCTGAGTATTTAGCCCCTAATGAAGGTCTAACTTCAATAGATGGGTTTATGCAAATATTTTGGCCCTTATATGAATTCTCAGATTCTACTCCTGAGGGGTATGTAAGAAATCCTGCGGCTACCCCAGTCCAGATAGCATTTAGAAATGATGATAGTGGGAATTATAATAATAGTGAATATTTTAATTACCTTTCCTCAGGGGATACCATTACTTTAAGGCAAAAAAATCTATCTCAAGCAGGGATGCTTCACCAATTTACTATTGGGGGTACTTCAATATTAGAAACAGGTGGGGGTACCATAAAATGGTATGTATTCACTATTTCAAATTACTTACCTAGTACTAGTCCTTTTAATTTAGTTGGTGAATTAATAACTACCTATGGTAATCCACCTTATTTTATGGGTATTAACTTTGAACTTATGGTTGATGCTTCAGTAATAAATCAAGAAGCCTTCCCGGATATTAATCCTATACTCAATAATGCCCCTAATAATAGATTATCTGCTATTTATCAAGATGTAGATTATGCAAATAATTTTATAACCCCTGTGAATTTTAATTTACTTTTAAATGGAGTAGGTTCTAAGTTTCCAATTCCTGATTCAAACTATAGACAAAGAGGATGGTCTAATGGTAGGTATAACGGTAGTAGAAATAGTTCAACAGATTTTAATAAATAAAGAAAATGGCATTACCACCTCCTTCAAATCCTCAATCTCAAGTAAATGCTTCAATTGAACAACAACAGTTGAATAATTTTTTGGGCCCCGTAAACGGTGCCTTAGGAGGATTACCTGTGGCTGAAAGGAATCAAAGTTATTTTGCTGTTTTTATAGGAACGGGAGGTACAGGTCCCGAGATTATAGATCAAACCGCTGTGTTTATTACTTATCTAGTTGATGAAAATGGTAATGTAAGTAAACCATCAGAAGATTATGATTCTTTATATAATTTAATTCAAAATTTTGAAGTAGGGAAAAATGCTATCGTTAGAAATGATGCACCTACTGCTTTAAATGGTAATATAGCAGGGAACCATTTAATTACTGCTATTGGTAGACAACAACCTATTTTATATACTCAAACCGGATCAAGTGAGGGGGCTAATGTAATTACTTTGGATTTTTTTTCGGAAGTAAATGATGTTGATATTCCTCGTATGGAGGGGAACATGGTACATGGAGGATTTAATTCTACCAATGTGGGGGATTGGAATGTAGTAGATAATTATAACACCCCAAACTCCGATCCTGATGTAACTGCTGCAAATTATAATTCAGTCGAAGGTACTTATACTGTAAACTCAGCGGGGATTGGAGCAACTCAAAATTTAACATTTAAAGTGACTGCACAATTTCAAAATGACTATTATGCCTCTATACCCGTATTATTACGAATAAAACGAGATGCAACAGTTATTGCTGCTGCAACTTATGTAGTTCCAGGATTGAATTTTGGGCCGGATGCGATTGGTGACACGGTTGGATTTGGATTTTTAAACACGGGAGCTAATCCTCTTGAAATTATACAAACATCTGCGGATTTTGGAAATGATCCTATAGGTAACGATCCTGTATATACTGTTGATGTATATTTTTATTTGGACTCGATAGATGTAACATTTCTCCAATTCGAAGTCATTAACCAAAATCCATCACCTACCCAACCTGTAGTTACTAGTTTTTGGCAAAATAATAGTGGTAACAATTTATGGCTAACCGCCTCAAATGATCTTTCTATTAATTATAATAGTGTGCCGGGCCCCACCCAGGAATGTTTAGATTTTAACTTTTCTCCTATAGAAACTCCTTTTAATGTGCAAGTAGGGGATAGAATAAGATTTGAATATAACCCCAATACTGAGTATTTGGTTTATGAAGTAATCGAACCTCCATCAGATAATGAGGGTTTATTAAGATTAAGATTAAATGCTCTAATCCCCCATTCAGTTAATTTAGATAATTTTGTTTTACATAGGGTAAACACAAATGACCCTGCTTATATAATTTTAGATGTAATGAAAAATGATTTAGTAGGAGATATTCAAAACTTTAATGGAGTAATTTTACCCGAATATCCCACTAAAAGATTAAAAGATAATTTAGATAATATTATTATTGATTTAAAATCAAGAGGAATAATAACTGATAATGAAAACTAAAAAATACTAATATTTATAACCACATATTTACAAACAATGGGATATTTAAATAATTCGGTAGTAACAGTAGATGCTATCCTAACAAACAAAGGCCGAGAGCTTTTAGCAAGAGGAGATGGTTCTTTTCGAATCACTCAATTTGCTCTCTCAGATGATGAAATTGATTATACGTTATATAATCCAACCCACCCTTCAGGAAGTGCTTTCTATGGTCAAGCTATAGAAAATATGCCTTTATTAGAGGCTTTTCCTCAAGAAACTCAAAATTTAAGATATAAAATGGTAACTTTACCTAGGGGTACTGCAAAAATGCCAGTACTTGATTTAGGTTTTTCTGAGGTTACTTTAAAGCAGGGTGCTTCATTAGCTATTACACCACAAACTCTTAATTACTTAGGTAATAATCAAGTATTTGAAGCAAATGGTTATACTGCTACTATAGCTGATGTTAGAGTATTAAATACCTTTAATGGTGTTGGAATACAGACAGATGCTGCTAGAGCATTAAATCAGACTGAAACTCTTGGAACTAACGTTTCACAAACTGTTGTAGGTACTACCATTAATTTAACTGCTACTACCGTAAATACTTTATTTGGAATTAATTCTTCAATAAGTACTACTTTACAAATTGTAGGTAGAGATAGTGGAGCCCGAATTACAATCCCCGTAAGAATAACACAAACTAACGCATAATGTCATTTAAAGCCTTTGAACCCGACGATTTTTTAATCAGTGCCGATAGTATTACTGCTGGGGCATGGGTTAATAATACCCCTACATTAACAAATTTTTTTACCTCTTCAATACAAGAAGGTTCAACTAGTGGTAATTACTATTTAAGCATATTCCAAACTGGATCTAATTTAGAAGGTGCAGCAGTCCAATTTAATATTGCCTTTGGAGATTCAGCAGGATCAGGATCGGTTTTATATGATGTAGGAATTAATGGGAAATCTTATACTTCAACAGTATTTGGTCAATGGCAAAATATTGTTTTAGGAGATGAAAATAATAATTTTACTTTTGGAGGTGTAACTCCTGTTACTCAAAGTTTTTATGCTATAGCTGTAGAAAGAGCTAACTATAAAGGAAGTATCTTTCCTGGAACTTTAGATCTAAGAATTAGTGGTTCTAATGAAATTAGACTTACTGATAATAGTAATGATGTTTCTACTATAATATATAATGAAGCAGGAAGAGTATTTCAAATAGTTTCGGGATCTGCAGGAAGCGCAATTACCTCAACAGATTCAGCACCTAATGCTGTGGCTCCTGGAATGACCGTATCGGGTTCTTATGGGTTATTTTTACCTGATGTAGGAGCTATTATTTTAAATGCTGCTGCTTTAGATTTATCTGCAGTAGACGGAGGTTCAGTATTAGGAACTTTATATGATTCCGATACTGCTAATGATAATAATAATTTATTATACAACGCTATTTCTTCTTCAGGTAATTTTACATTAAACAGTCAAGAAAATATAACTTCAGACTATGTTTTTGTAAGAGCACGAAATAGTGAATTTAATTATTCAGAGAATCCTTCATTTATATCAGGTTCAACAGGACAAGTACTTTATAATAGTTTTATAAATGCTCCTCAAACGTTTCTTACTACTGTAGGAATGTATAATGATACAAATGAATTAGTAGCGGTTGCTAAATTAAGTAAACCACTTCTTAAAGATTTTACAAAAGAAGCACTTATAAGAGTTAAGTTAGATTTCTGATGAATGAGCTATTTAAAAACACTTACTACTTTAGATGTAATCATAACCCCATTTGAGGTTAATAAAGCTTTTTCCTTCTCAGGGGAGAGTGAATTAACTGGGTCTAATGTAGAAATCGATAGGTTTTTAGGATTAAAAATAACAGGATCAACATTTCCCTCAGCTAGTGAACCTACAACAGGTCAAATTTCTACTGAATATCAGAGATTAATATATGATTCTGTTAAAGAATTATATTATTCTAATAATATAGGAGTAAATGGAGAAAATTATCCATTAGGGGCACCCTCCGCAACTTCTAGTTTGGTTCCTGGGGTAGATGTTAATGGGGATAGATATATAGGAGCCTCATCTTCAACATCTCGTTATTGGAATTATCCCCAAACTACTTTATCTTATAATAGATATTTTCCAACAAGTTCGGGGGATATAATTGGGGTTATATCTATACCTTCTAAATTATACGGAAGTAATATACAACCTAATTCTTTTATACTCTCATCTGAAAGTGGGAGTATAACGGATGATGGGGAAGGAAATTTAATATTGAATAGTGATCCCTCTCTAATATGTGGAAATATAATTTACCCCCAAGGTATAGCTATTATTACAAATGGTTATGATGATGTAGCTTATGGACAATCAGCCTATGGTTTAAGTATATATGGGGGTATAACTGAAACTGGTGATAATATTAATAATTTTATTACCTCTAGTAATGCTTCAGTTTCATTTTCATCTTCATTTGATATTTTTGAAACTCAATATAAATGTACTATCAGGGCTAATGAATTTAATTATTCACTAAACCCAAGTTTATTAACTACATTTGGTCAAGATAAAATCCTTACCTCAGGAAGTAATACTTACCAAAAATTTGTAACAGGGCCTGATTTTAGCCCTTATGTTTCTACAATTGGTTTATATAATGAAAATCAAGATTTAATTGCAGTAGGAAAATTATCTCAACCTCTTCCTACCTCACAAACCACAGATACCACCATACTTATAAACATAGATAGATAATATCATGGCAAAAGAACTAGAAAATATATTTGACCCCGGAAGTGATGAAATTGTTCAAAATTTTACTATCAATTCATGGCATGTCTCCCAATCCGTAGATGCTTTAACGGGAGCTGAAGCTTATGATATTACTATAAGTGGAAGTTTAGTTGTAACAGGTAGTACTTCACTATCAGGAAGTGTAGATATCCAAGATCTTCCAGACCAAACAGGTGAACCTAAAGTATTAGTGGTTAATGGTGATGGAACTGTAGGGTATAGTACTAATGTTAATGGTTCTTCGGGAACATCAGGTTCTTCGGGAACATCCGGTTCCTCGGGTACTTCAGGAGAAACAGGGGCAACAGGTCCTTCAGGTTCTTCGGGTACTAGCGGTTCTTCGGGTACTAGTGGTTCCTCAGGTACTAGTGGTTCATCGGGTACTAGTGGTTCATCGGGTACTTCAGGTACATCGGGTTCATCGGGTACTTCAGGTTCATCTGGTACTTCAGGTTCTTCGGGTACTAGTGGTTCCTCAGGTACTAGTGGTTCATCTGGAACTTCAGGGGTTACTTATGAAGGAGATGGTGGAATGGTATTTGTAGAACCTGGGGCTTTTACCTCAGTTAGTATAGAAGATTATTATTATCCTGAAAATGATTCTTGGGATATTCAATGGGTAGGAGGACAAGATCCAACAGTAAATGGAAAAATATCAGTCAACTCTACTGCAGTTGAAAATGTTACAGTATTAAAAATTGCGGGAAATAACTTGAGTGGTACTACCATAGCTACTATTGCTGATATTGTTAGGGGGAGTAAAATTTATTTTGATGGAAATAATACCCCAGCAGTAACATATGTTGCTGAGGGTCCCGCAGTACAAATTGGTTATATTGGTTACCCTTTATATCAGGTAAATGTTTCTGTTTTTGAGATTTTAACCGGTGGAAGTTGGAATGTCGGATCCATATATGATTTTAATATTATCAATCCATTAAATATAGTAATCCCTAGGGGTTATGAAAAATATGAAATTTCATATGAATCAAATATATCTTCACCTCTTGGTGGAGTAACGGCACCTATTAGACTTATAGTTTCTGGGGGAAGTAATGTAGGAGATCTTTCTATGGTAGAATTTAGGGGAGTTAGTACTAATGGAGATTTTGATCAGTATGCTGATCTCCAATATGGCACTGTAAGTGGTTCTCTAGAGGAGAATAGTAAATATATATCACTTAATAATACTTTTGATACAGGATCGGGATTTTTAACCTTCCAAGTAGCCCAATCAGGATCTAATATAGGATTTATGTTATTAGGTTATAACGAATATAATTAAAATACAATAAATGAATTGGTTATATAATAATGAAGAAATCACAGATATATCACAATTTCCACTTGGAACATTTGGATTTATCTATGAAGTAAGTACCCCCAAGGGTAAAAAATATATTGGAAAAAAAGTTTTATATCACAACAAGAAAACAAAACTCAAAAAATCCGAACTAGCAGAACAAAGCGGTCGGGGGAGAAGAGCATTGCATAAAATTGTGAGTAAAGAAAGTGATTGGAAAAAATATTATGGATCTAATAAACATCTAAAAAACCAAATCGCTGAAGGTGAAGTTACGCTGGAAAGTTTGGGTAAACAAATTATAGAGATAGGTTTTAATAAAAAACATCTTACTTATCTGGAAACTAAATATCTATTCCAGTTTGGAGTGTTGGAGAATCCCGAAATATATTATAACGATTCAATTTTAGGTAAGTTCTTTACCAAAGACTTGGATTTTTAAATTCCTCAGCGTATATTCACGCATATGGTAAATCACCTACTAGTAACCCTAGTTGATTCTGTTTTAGGAAGAGGGAAAACGACATCGAGAGGTAATTATGCCTACCACTGTCCCTTTTGTAAACATCAGAAACCCAAACTAGAGGTTAATTTTACGGAAAACAAAAAGGGTCATAACCCTTGGCATTGTTGGGTATGTAATACCAGGGGGAAAACCATTCCTAGTCTTCTTAAAAAATCAGAGGCATATGATAAGATTGCCGAAGCTAAAAGACTTATCCCCCAAGGTGCATTTGTTGAAGAAACAATAATTAAACATGAATTATCCTTACCTAAGGAGTACGTCCCTTTTATTGATAAACCTACCAGTCTAATGTCTAGGCATGCTCTTTCCTATTTAAAAAATAGAGGAGTTACCACAGAAGATATGATAAAATACCATATGGGGTATTGTGAAGAGGGAGAATATCGAAATATGATTATTATTCCTTCATATGATTATAATGGTCAACTAAATTACTTTACAGCTAGAAGTTTTGAAAAGGAACCTTATAGAAAGTATAAAAATCCGGCAGTATCGCGTGATATAATACCATTTGAAATGTTTATAAACTGGAGTAGCCCGTTGGTATTGTGCGAAGGACCATTTGACGCCATAGCCATCAAACGAAACGCTATCCCGCTGTTAGGAAAAAATATCCAAACCAATTTAATGAAGAAAATTGTTTCTTCTAAAGTAAAAAAAATATACATTGCACTTGATAGTGATGCTATCAAATCAGCCTTAAAATTCTGTGAAAAATTCATGGATGAAGGTAAAGAAGTTCATTTGCTAGAGATGAATGATAAAGATCCTAGTGAGATGGGATTTGAACTTTTTACCAAACTAATTCAAAAGTCAACCCCATTAACTTTATCGGGGCTTTTGAGTAAAAAACTATTTATATGAGTACTTTAAAAAAGCACTACGGCCGAATTTTAGAAATTTCTGATGACCATAAACAAATTACCCTACCAGATGGTAGATATTACCAACGAAATGGAGATTATTACCCTTCAGTAACTTATGTATTAAGTCACTATCCTAAAGGTAAATTTTTCGAAGATTGGCTAAAAAAAGTAGGATACGCTTCAGAACATATTGTAAAGAAGGCAAGTGCCGAAGGCACACAGGTACACGAAATGATTGAATCCTACCTTAATGGTGAAGAATTAAAATTTTTAGAACATGGTATTCCCATGTATCCCACTCTTGTATGGCAAATGTTCCTTCGATTTGTAGATTGGTGGGAGGAATATAACCCAACTTTAATTGAAGCTGAGGTTCATTTATTTTCGGACAAATTAAGAATAGCAGGTACCTGTGATTTAGTTTGTGAAATTGGAGATGAGCTTTGGATTATTGATTTTAAAACTTCAAATAACCTTCAAACAACATATGATTTACAAACAGCTATTTACGCTCAATGTTTTGAAGAATGTTATGGTAAAAAAGTAAATAGAGCAGGCGTTTTATGGTTAAAATCATCTAAGCGAGGTTCTAAAAAAGGCGCTATGCAAGGTAAAGGATGGGAAATGTATGAATCAAAACGTACACAAGAAGATAACCTAGAAATTTACCAAGCAGTTAGAAAATTATTTGACTTGGAAAACCCAAACCATAAACCAGCATTTACAGAGTTTAAAACTACAGCTAAAAGAATTTTATAATATTTATGACAAATATTTTGCATGAAATTATATACTCTTCTTAAAGAAATTGTAGGGAAACCCAAAGCTATTATATTAGCAGGTGCTCCCGGAGCAGGTAAAGGTTATATATTACGTGGTTTAGATTTAGGAGGTCTAAAAGTATTAAATGTAGATGACATTTATGTCCCTATGTTAAAAAAGGCTAATATATCTCTAGATTTAAAAAATGCTACCCCTGAAGAAAGAAGCCAACAGGCTGTTGCTATGGGGGCAGCTAATAAAGAATTTAAACAAGATGTAGCAAATACTATAGAAGGGAAAGAATCATTTATTTTAGATGGTACGGGGGCTTCATATAAAACAACAGTAAAATTAAAAGACGAATTAGAAGGAGCAGGATATGAGGTATTTATGCTTTACGTTTATACAGATCTAGAACGTTCTTTAAAGCAAAACCAAAATAGATACGAAAAAACAGATGGTCAAGATAGAAGTTTAGCACCAGGTATTGTAATGAAAACTTGGAAAGAAGTAACTCAAAACTTTAAACCATATCAAGATTTATTTGGTTCTAATTTTACCTCAGTAGCTAATACTTTAGAAGACCAAGAGATATCAGATTTGGGAGATATAATTAACATATACCTTGATCCCTTTGCACCTAAAGGAACTAAACCTAAAACTCCTAAAGAACAAGCTAGATCTGATGCTAGAAAAGCTAAAGATGCTGAAGAAATAAAAGCTATGTTAAATGATAAATTTATACAAAATATAGTTACCAATTCAGTATCTAAAGAGGAAGCACAATCTAAAATTCAATCTTTCTTATCATGAATCTTCTAACTGCTGAACTAATTAAAGATTTATTACCTGAAGGAGTTGATCCCTCTCAAAAAAAGGTAATTGGTATGTTTGGTGGGGGTTTTAAACCTCCTACTATGGGGCACCTTGAAGTAGTAAAACGGGCTTTACAAGAAAACCCTGAAATGGATGCTCTTATTATATTAGTAGGTAGCGGTACTAGAAATTCAATTAGTCAAGATGAGTCATTAGCTATTTGGAACATATATAAAAAATATCTTCCCAATAAAGTAAGAGTAATGGCTTCACCTGAAGGTAAAGCACCTATAGCTGCTATATACTCATATGCTAAAAAAAATCCTGATAAAGAAGTCTATTGGTTTTTGGGTGCTAGAGAAGGAAATGAGGAAGATTTTCAAGATATAATGAAGCGTACCCAATCTCTTCGTAAGGGGGATTATTCAAATCTTAAGGTTAAGGAAGTAGTAACAACTGGTGCAGTTAGTGGTACTAAAGCTAGACAAGCATTACTTAACCAAGATAAGGATACTTTCACCCAATTCCTTCCAGATATTCCTGAAGTAGATGAAATTTGGGATTTACTAGTAGACATAGTTACGGAGCGCATTAATTTTGCTCCTGATTTTATTACAAAAGGTGATGTAGAATTTGTTGATGATATGGCTGATAAAAAATTAGCCCCTATTGAAGTTGATTTATCAGGAAGACATTTTTTTGATAGACTAAATGACCCTAGAAACTTCCCAGACATATCAGTTGAAGAATTAGAAGACTTTTTTGATAAATTATCCGATGAAAAAGAGGAATTTATTGAATTTCTTCAACAATATAAAGACGTAGTTGTTAAGGACACCGAAACCAATATTAATATTCCGTTTATGAAAATGGCTAATAAAGCTATTGCTAAAACGGTAATGCGCAAGAAAAATTTTCAAACACCTGACAAAATCCTTCCTCTACAAGAAATAGCTACAGGAAGTTATGATGGTGAAACTACAATTCAATCCCGTTATATAATAAACCAACTTAAGGATAACTTAGGTGTTTATTATGAAGAAGAGTTAAAACGTAAATTAAAAGATAAAAAATATACTCTTGAATTTAAATTAAATCCTGTAGAACCTAAAGGATTAGATTATGCACCTTACCTTATAGATGCTGCTGGGGGTAAAGAGGGTATAGAATTAATTATAAATTATGAACCCTCTTCATATCCCCAATTCTTAAATGATTTAATAGCTGAACTTAAAGATACTTTACGCCACGAATTAGAACATGTTGGGCAAGAAAATTTTGAAAAAGGAATTAGAATAGGGAATGTTAAAAATGCAGCTAACCTTTCACTCCCAGAATATCTTACTCTTGATTATGAAATTCCTGCTTTTATAAGAGGATTAAATAAAAAAGCTAAAACTAAAAATATCACATTAGGAAAAGCTATAGATGAATTTTTCTTAGAGCGTGCTGACGAAATATCTTATGAAGGAGAGGCATACGTAAAACGTAAATGGATAGAATGGATTAAAAATAACCTCCCAGATACCCCATTAAATGAATCTATCCTTAATGAAAATTTAGAGGAAGATTTAGAATCGTATATTACCTCTTTATCTGATTACATGTCTAATCAAGATTTAAACATCCAACCCTACCCATCTTTAGAATTTATAGACAGCGATGAAGAAAATGCGGGTAATGTTTTTGGAAAAACCGCATATTATATGCCCTCTGATAAAAAAATAGTTTTATATACATTGGGGAGACACCCTAAAGATATATTACGTTCATTTGCACACGAAATGATTCATCACCACCAAAATTTAAACGGTACTTTAGGAAATATTCAAACTACCAATACAAATGAAGATGATGAGCTAGATATTATAGAACGTGAGGCATATGAGCAAGGTAACATAATGTTTAGAAACTGGACTGATAGTTTAACCGATAGTTTAAATGAATCTTTTTATTTAGATATTCCTAAATTCAACCAACCTAAAACAATTCAACAATATCTTATTGAATCTATAAATGAAATTAATTTATCTAAAGAGAATGCAGCTGATATAAATGGAGATTTAACTGGAGGCACCTTTGCAGTAGATGATATAACCTATGAATATAGTATAAAAAATATACCTAATCCCTATAAAGATTTAGGATTATTTTATAATATTCAATTTACTCCTAGAGGAGAGGTAACTTCAATCCCCAAGGGTGGAAAAGAAAATTATATAAAAATATTATCTACTATGCGTAAAATTATAGTAGATTTTATGGAGCAAAAAAAACCTGACTATGTTGGTATATCTTCATTAGATAATAGTGGAAGCAAAAACTACCACACAGTTTATAACCGCCTAACTAGTAATCCCGCTAACTTACTCCCAGGATACTTTAGAAAAGATTCTAATCTTGAATTTGATTCCCCACAAGGTAAAGGAAGATTTATAGTTTTAAAATCCAAACAAAAAATAAAAAATGAAAACTAAAGAATTTATAAACGTAGTAAATGATGAGTTTGATATCGAAACTCTCGAATTAATGCAGGAGTTAATTAATAAAAGATTAAACCTACTTAGAACTATGTCTGATGTAGCAAATAGAAAACAAATAAAAGGTTTTAGAAGATGAGTGAAAGTAAAGGATTAGGAGATACTATAGAAAAAATAACCACAGCTACGGGTATCAAAAAAGTAGTAGATAAAATATCTGAAGTAACAGGTAAAGATTGTGGGTGTTCTAAACGTAAAGAAGATTTAAATCAAAAATTTCCATATGAACGATAATGTTTTAAAAAAAGAATTCTCTAAACAAGATGTACAGAGAGCTCGTAATTTAGTCACAGGTAACACAGGTGCCCGTACAACTGAAGGAGTAGGTTATACTAAAAAGTATGATCACCATAAAGAGGGTGATGTATGGGAACAAGATGGCCGTAAATGGACTATTAAAAATGGTCTTAAGCAAAATATTACTAAAATGGACAAATTTAAAAAAATAGGGAAAATGCCTCTATTTTGTCCGGAATGTAATACCCTCATGAAAAAACACCTTGATAAAAAAGTCTTCCCAGCATACCAGAAATGCTTTGATTGTATAGTAGATTTTGAAGCCGAACTTCAAAAACAAGGTAAATTAGAAGAATATCACAATAATATCCACAATAGTAATATTAATAATGTAATTTCTGAGTACGAATCTTTTATAAAAGAAAAATTAAACGAAAATAGTGAAGGATACGTTACAGAATCAGGAGATGTAGAAAGTTGGAAAGGTGGTTTTAAAAAAGAAGATCTTGAATCTCAACTTCAAGAAGGACTTGAATATTTAAAAAATTTAAAGATTAAATAATTTTATATATTTATCAACAACATGAATACTATACAACTCAATTCGGATGATATGGAAAAACTTCATAATGATGGAGAAATTACCATTAAAGGGGGTTATACTATAAAGTATAATAAACTTGAAGAAGGAAAACCGGGTTTATGGGATAATATCCGTGCTAAAAAAGAGCGAGGTGGAAAACCTTCTCATGGTAACTCCGATGATTATAAGTCCGCTGTAAAAGCAGGTAAAAAAATAAATAAAATGAAAAAATCTGAATTAAAAGAATATCTAAAAAACGAAGTTCTTCGAATGAGTGAAGCAACTTCTAAAGAAATAGATAGCCAGAAAGAACTTAATAAAGAACTTGAAATAACTAAAAAATTAACCTCTACTATGGAAGGTAAAATAAAAAGATCTGAATTTAAGGAATATCTTAAAAATGAAATTTTAGCAGAAGCAGGAAATATTGATCCGGGATCCGAACCTAAATCTTTTAAAAAGAAAAAACCAGACTATGTTCAACTTGAAGAAGAAGAAGAAGTTGATGTTGATATTGATGTAACTGATGATGTAGAAGTTGAAGATGAAGTATCACTTGAACCCACCCCAGATGAAGCTACATTAGATGGTATGACCGACGAATTAGTAGTAATAGCTAGACGAGCAAAAGAAGCAGGATTCGTAGAATTAGCAAACCAAATCCTTAACTCAGCTAAATTCTCTTCTAAAACACAGTTTGATGCAATTACACCTGAGGTATAATGGCTAAGGAAAAAACTAAATTAGAAAAAATGTCTAAAGATGAAAGAACATCTTTAGCATACGCTTTAGCTACTAATATAGCTAAACATGGTAAGCCTCAAACACCTAAAAATGAACGTAAGTTAACTAAAGGTGAAGAGAATAAAAAAGAGGACCATGTAATGAAGTTTAAGGATACCTTTGATTTAAAAGAACTTATGGATTTTAATGATCCTGTTTTAGTAAAACAAAGAGCAGATAGAATGGAGCGAGAAAAGGCAGCTAATGCTCCTAAATCAACTCCTAAAAAATCTATTAATCCTAATTATGCAGCAGTTAAAAATGCTTCTAAGATTAAATTTCTTGAAAAAGAAAAAGCTCAATTAATGAGAGATATGGAGCAAGAAGCTGAACCAGAAGGAGGCCCAATTGCAAATGAGTATGGTAGAAAATTAAATCGCATTGATAATGCAATTGCTAAATTAAGAGGTAAAAAAGCGATAGCTGAAGCTAAAGTTGATTATGATTTTTCTGAAAGAGAATTAATAAGAGTTCTTAAACAACTTAAACGCGGTGCTAGTACTGAAATCGATATGATAAAGGCCTTTACAAAAGCATTAGGTAGAGATATTACTAAAGATGAACTATTCAAAGAAGTAACTGCTAAATTAAAAAAATCATAATGAAAAAGTCGGAATTCAAAGAAAAAATCCGTCTATTAGCTAAGGATATTTATGCTGAAAAGACTGACCAACCTGAGTTGGTTCCTAATAAGTTTCCTATGATTGATAGCTTCCCTTCTTTAAAGGGAGTAATGGATGATTTATTTGATTTTCAATATGAACCTTTCGTTAAAGACATTCAATGGGTAGCACCAAAACCTACTACATTTAGAGTTATGCTTGTAAATGGTGCAGATTTTTATTTAATTTATGAAGGTGACGAAGCCAATAAAGGACTCTACACAGCAAACGTAGCGGGTAAAAAATATTGGCTGGAATCCCTATCAGAAGAACAACAGGCTTGTGAAGCCATTTCAAGATTATTAAGATACCAATTTGCAACTGTTCCTAAAGACGAAGAATTAGACGAACCAATTGGAGGAGATCCAATAGGAGGTGGAGAAAGTGAAGACATTAGTGTTGATATTGAACCTGCAGTACCGGCATCAGTAGAAGATTTATAATTATGGAAACCTACGGTGAATTAAAAAATACAATGAGAAAATTAGAATTAAAACAACTTATAAAAGAAGCCCTCCTAGAACAAGTATCCGAAGAAACTCCTGATAAAGGATCAGAAAAACTCTCAGGTCCTATTTTAAGTTTTACGACAAAAATGGCTGATTTAGATAGTAGCATAGATACATCTCTTCTCAAACAAGCTATTACTTTACTAGCTAATGGGAAAGGTATTACTAACATTAAACATAAAGATGAAGTAGTAAAAACTTTTAACGCTATGATGAAGTCTGGGGATCCAAGTGCTATTTCTAAAATCTTTATGACATTAAAACAGTTGAAAGTTAAATAATGGATATATTAGAAAAATTTTTAAGGAAAGTTTCATACAAATTTCCAAAAGGATATCCTGACATCAATGATGCTCAGGATATGCTTATGTTAGAGGGAATGTTAAAGGAGATGGGGATTGACTTAAATGAAGCAGACACAGGTGATGCTACTTTATTTGAAGCAGCTTTAGTCCAAGCTTGGTATAATGTAAATAAATTAACCCCACCAGAAGGAGCTATAGATCCCAAAGAAATTAAAAAATTAACCCAAAACCCTCAAATGGTTAAAAAATCAGAAGCTATAATCCAAGACCTAAACCTTTCAGGAGGAGACTCAGCTCAAGGGACTGGAAGAGGATTAGAAACTTCTATTACCCCCTTTTGGAGTAAATTTGGAGCTAAAAATACAACTCCCAAAACTGATGTAATTTTAGGAGATAAAATGATCTCAGTTAAAGTAGGCCCTTCTCAATTAATGAGTGGAGGTAAAGCTGAGTCTCTAGCTACGTTTTATGCTGCGATGGAGGATACTCCTGAATTATTAGATTCTGCTGAAGCCCAAGATGTAATAAATACTTTTAATAAATTTGTTGAATCTGGGGTAACCAAAATGGGTACTGTAGGTCAAAGCTTAAAACAAGGTGAAGACTCTATAATTATAGATGGAGATAAAGCACATAAAGAAATGCGGGGTAAACTTCAAGCTTTATTTAATAAAAGTGAAGAATTCAAAATAGCTTTTGCTAAAGAAGCTATGTCTGGGTATAAAAAATTTGGGGTAAATGATGCTGCTTCCGCAGATTGGGTATTATCTGCTGACCCCTCCTTATCTAAAGCTTCTATTAACTCAGTTAATGACGATTCATATGTGGCTAAAATAGCAGATAAAATAAATCTTACTGTAAGATTTAAATCTACATCAACTAAAAGCGCAGACCTTAAATCTTCTGAAAATCCTAAAGGCAAAACGGGTAAATATAGATTTTGGAGTGTAGTATCTCTTATTTTTAATCCTTCAAAATCTCTTCAAGAAAATTTATTAAGTAAAACTGTAAACCAAGTTAAAAGTTTACTTAATACTGGAATTGAATATATTACTAAATTTATTTCACCCTCTAATGAAGATGTTGATATTGAATTTAATAACGAAATTGATTTCAACTAATATTTATAAATAAAACTAAAATGAAAAAACTAACTAAATTCCAACGATTCCTTATAGAAGGTGAAAATGACGATATACAAGCAGACATGTTTATCAAAATACATAATATCCTTGATGCAGGGGGTCACGATGAAGAACGTGCTGACTTAGCAGAATACATTAGAGATAATTTTGAATATGATATGCTTAAATCTTTAGGATTTACAGAAATCTGATAAAATAAAATAAAATGGACAATTTCGATTTAAGAAAATACATAACTGAAGGTAGGCTATACGAAAATGATGGTAATATTAAATTTATAAATAAATTCAACCCACCACAAGAGGTAATTGATTATTATGATAAAAATCCTTTTGCCAAAAAACCATTATCTGAATTTTCTAAATATAAAAAAAATCAAATCATTCAGTCTTTAATAACCCATCTTTCCAAAGGTCAGGTAGCGTATGATTTAAAATTATCGAAGGACGATATATTTAAATACCAAAATGAAGATATGGTTGAGATTTGGGCCGATGATTATTGGAAAGATAGTGATTTTTTTACTTATGGAAAGTATGTAGATAAAGATTACTCTGAATTTTTCAATGCAAATAAAGATCTTTATCCTGGTGATACTAGAGAAGAATTACCTAGCTGAAATAAAATAAATTAAAATGGAAGAATTACATAGATTTAGACAATTTCTCAACGAAGAAATATACACTACTGAATTTAAAAACTACAGGAAGGGAAAGCAGACAATTATTCGTGTAAAAGCGGACGATAAGTTCAAAGCTAAAGAAATTGCTAAATCATATGTACAAGACAAATATGGACCTTTATTCCCATTTACAGATGATACAGTAGGCTTCATAGATATAAGTGATGAAGGGCAAAAAGAATTTGAAGGTAACCTTAAAGATGAAGGAGTATTTGAGTTAGGGAATTGGTACGTTCCTCAATTTGCTAACACTAGTGCAGGGGCAGGAGATTATGATGATAGTTTAGAAATTGATACTACACAATATAGCATTGACCCCAACCAAACTATCTTTTCTACTTCATTTAGGGATCCTATGGAAAGTTTAGAGGTAATTCTTTATGTAGCAGCAGACACTGAAGAAGAAGCCAAAATGCTTACCCAACAATACATGGATGAAGAATATGTAGACTCATTCAAGTTCGCCGGAGTATCAAATCTAGGTGTATTTAGTGACTTAGATCCATTTGGAGAAAAAGATGCTGATTTATGGAAAGGTAAAATTGCCGATTTCGGTATGGATAATTACAATTAATATTTATAAACAAAAATAAAATGAAAGAATTAAATATTTTTAGACAATTCCTCGCAGAAGGTAAGCTATATGAAGATGATATATGGTATATAGAGGCATCAGAAGATAGTGCAGATATAGAACAAGCAGGACCAAAATATAAAGAAGCAGTAATAAACTTTATTAAAGCAAAACATCCTGATATTTCAGATGAAGACCTAGAAGAATCTATAGAAGTAATGAACGATACATGGTATAATGAAGCCAGGAGTAATGCTAAAGGATCTGACCCAGAAGAAATAGAAGTTTCTGCTGAAGACTTTGCTGATGGAGCAATAGAACACTACGAAGATACAATACTATATAAACCATCTAATGAAGAAATTCCTTTTGATGACAGGTTAGAGACTGAATTGTTAAAATTTGAAAATCCTTTTAATGAAAAGCAAGAACGTGCTTTTATGGCATATGTTGATGGTCATTTAAGACCTAATAATCTATGGCAAGGTATTCCAAAAGCAATATTAGCTTTTAGTAAGTTAACAGCCGAATTACGCAGACCCGACGATTTAGTATATGTAAGGGGACGTTTTGACCCCAAAAACACAATATTCCTTTCTCATAGCAATTGGGATAATGCAAGAGCAAATTCTCTAAGAAAAAAAGTATTTAATGCTTATACGGGTAATTAGTAAATGAAATAAATTACAATTAATATGATTAAAAAATACATTCAAGAAGCAATACAGGGATATCAAATCCCACAAGAACCATGTTCATGTGGTTGTGGTGGTTGTGATACGGCACCTAAAATCGCTTTACTCGAGACTAAAGCGCCTATAAGCGAAGGTCTACGGTATCACATCGATAATGGCGTCTCATTGCAAGACAATGTATTTAGAATCGGATCTAAAAAATACCTACAATTATTTGCTGAAGCTCGTATGCTGAATGGGTGGAAAACTATTAGTCTAGATGAAAATAGTCTACACCTAATAGAAAATACTGACATTGGTAAGTTTGGAATTTATGAAGGTAAAAAAGTACCACTTGACTTACCCAAAAACATAGAGGAAGCAGAATTTAAAGGTAAAGAAGTTGAAATAGGTAAACCAAAACGTGGTGGTTCTAAAGCTTACTATGTTTATGTGATGGATGGAGACAAAGTTAAAAAAGTCTCATTTGGATCAGGTGGTTTAAGAGCAAAAATTAAAGATAAAGAAGCCCGTAACGCCTTTGCAGCTCGTCACAATTGTGACCAAAAGAAAGATAGAACAACTGCGGGATATTGGAGTTGTAATCTCCCTAGATATGCTCCCGCTCTCGGTTTAGGACCTAAAATGAATACCTATTGGTAATGGATACTTTCGATTACAAAGCATATTTAAAAAATAATCCTCTTCTTAAAGAAGAATTAGAAGATAATGGATCCGAAGAAAAAGCATTTGATAATGAATTTGATGCTTTAGGAGCTCAATTAGCTACCGCTATAAAAGGTGAATTAAAAGGTAAAGAAGAAAAATTAGATGAGGTTGCAGGTGTAGTAGGTATTATAGGTTATATCCTATTATCTAATACTGTAGCTAATATGCTTGCTAAGTTTGCCCAAAAAATGTCTAAAAAATACAATTGGGGTAAAGGTGAAGAAGCAGCAAAAAATATCTATAAATGGACTCACGATAATGAGAAAGCATTTCAAGCTCCAATTAAAAGAATAGTAGGACTGTTTACTAAGGATGAAAAAAAGAAGAAACAAATTTCAGAAATTCTTTACGCTATTGTAATTCTATTGATGGCGGGTCAAGCAGGAGGTGATGCTGCTTCCTATCTTAAAAAAGCAAGTTACCTTAAGGGAGGATTATACGGACTCAAATCAGCCGTTAAAGGTAAAGAAGTTCATTCCATTTTTAAGGATGTAATAGCAGACATAGGAGGATAATGAACCCATACACAGAAAAATTCAAGATAAATAAATAGTGGATATATTTAATGAAATATTGTGGCCCCAATTCATCAAGTTGAATGAAGTGCGTAGTTTATCTCTCAATGAGCAGGTAAACCACTACAATCAATATTTAAATGAGTTACAAAACCGACGCCAACATTATATCCAACAGTTAAATTGGCTTGAGGGTAATAGGGGAGGAATTAAACCCGAACAACCCGTTCAAGATGTAGGTTTTCTCTTACAAGAAGATGGATTTGATATTCTACAAGAAGATAATAATAAAATAATAATAACATAAGATATGGCTAACTTATCAATTTCAGGATTACCTGCCGTAACATCATTAGACGGAACAGAATTATTAGTTAATGTTCAAGGTGGGGTTACAAAACAACAAACAGTACAAGATATACTCAATGCAAATCTACCCATTACCTCTAGCGGTATAATCTCAGATTTTGTAGATTTTAATACTACAGCTTCAGTAACAGGTAAACCCGGTAGATTAAGATGGAACGATAATGACGGTACATTAGATTTAACCCTTAAAGGGGGAAACGTTACATTACAAATAGGTCAAGAGAATGTAATCTATACTCGTAATAATACAGGAGCACCACTTCTAGAATCAGAATATAAGGCTGTTTTCATTAGCGGGTCAGTCGGTAATTATCCGTCCGTAAATTTAGCTGATAATTTATCAAGAAAAGCTTCAGAAAATACTATAGGAATTGTAACCGAGAACATAGGCAGTGGAGATTTAGGATTTGTAACTACTCAAGGTTTAGTTAGAAATGTAGATATGAGTGCATACACAGCAGGTGATACTTTATATTTAGGTGGATCTAATGGTGAATTAGTAAATATACCCCCTACTCCTCCTGCCCTTACAGTAATAATGGGTTATGTTATTGATAACTCTGCAACAACAGGTTCACTATATGTTAATGTTCGAAGTGGTTTTGAATACCCACAATACGCAATTGGGTATAACCTATCCAACCATACTGCGTCTATTGCTAATACAGAAACTCTTATAGATATAGATACCCCACAGGTACAGAGCGGAATAACACTTGTAGATAATTCTAAACTTACAGTATCAACCCCTGGATTATATGAATTTACAATGATATCCCAAATAAACAGAGTTTCAAGTTCAGGCACCGCCTCCATGTATTTTTGGGCAAAGAAAAATGGAGTAGATGTTCCAAATTCAAATAACAACATAGACATAACAGGAAATACCGGTACTGCTGCAACCTTATTAGATAGAAATCTTGTAATAGTACTTGAAGCAGGAGATTATATTCAATTCTATTGGGCAACCGATGATACGGATATGATATTAAAATACACTGCAGCATCATCTACCCCTACTAGACCAGCAACACCTGCTGTTAAAATTACAGCAACAAGACTAAGTTAATGAACCCATACACAGATAATTCAAACATAAGAACATTCTCAGAAAATGTAGACCCAATGTCGTTAATTTGGCATGAAGATCAAGAAGATAGAACAATAGAAGTTATAGAAGGGAATGGATGGAAATTCCAATTTGATGAAGAACTCCCATTTGAACTCACAGAAAATCTCAATTTTGACATCCCTTGTGGATATTTACATAGGATAATAAAAGGTAGCGAAAATTTAACAATAAAAATTATAAAAAAATGAATACTCAAGAGTTATTTGAACAAATCGAAGGTTTATATGAAACATTTAAAACCGAACATGAAGGTAAATCTAAAGCAGCACACGGCAGAGCTCGTAAATGCTTAGGTGAAATTAAAAAATTAGTAACTGAATATCGTAAAGCATCTGTAGCTGAAGATAAGAAGTAAAAAACATATAGACTGATTCATAGCCAGTCGTAACTAAAAAAACATGACATCTGTGGCGTCTCCTTTGGAGACGTCACTTTTTGTTCGTATATTTACATAATATTAATACAATAATGGAAAAAATAGTAATAATTGGAGCCGGTGTGGCAGGTGTTAATGCTGCAACTAAATTAGTAGATAATGGATACGATGGAAGTTGTATCACAATTATTGATATGGGTAATGATCCGTACAATAGGAAACCTGAAGAAGTAATGACAGGGTTTATGGGTGCTGGTGGGTGGAGTGATGGTAAACTTACATACCATACTTCAATAGGTGGTCATTTAACTAAGTATACGGGCGATGAAAAAGCAATGGAGTTAATGGATCAGGTAATTACCAACTTTAAACGCTTCCACCCTAAGCCAGAAGAAGTACAATGTTCTAATCCTGTAGCAGAACCTGATTTTATTAAACCATATTTTGGACTCCGTTTATTTCCTGTATGGCACGTTGGTACAGATTACTTGCATGAAATTGGTAAAAATTGGTATGATTTTCTTTGTGATAAAGGTGTTAAATTTATTTGGAAAACTAAGGTAACATCAATTGATTTTGATGCTCAACAACTCCACACTGATAAAAGTACAGAAGATAATGATTGGGTAGGATATGATAAACTCATTTTTGGTGTAGGTAAATCTGGAATTGACTTTGGTAAAAAATTAGCTGAACAATATGAATTACCAACGGAATCAAAACCAGTACAAATTGGTGTTAGATTTGAAGCACCACAAAAACACTTCCAAAAACTAATTGATGTAAGTTATGATTTTAAATTGTATCGTAAGTTTGAAGATGAAGGTGTATCACTTCGTTCATTCTGCACTAATAACAATGCAGCTTATGTGGCCCTAGAAGAAACATATGGTGATTATAGCTACAATGGTCATGCTAAAAAAGGAGAAGAACATAGAAACAATATGACTAATTTTGGTATCTTAATGGAAGTTAAAGGTATTGATAAACCATTTGATTGGTCACGTGAGTTAGTTTCTAAAGTACAAAGGAATACTATTGTATCTAATGAAGGAGGGAGTGGTCAAAAAGCACTAGGTCGTTTCCAAATAAAGTATCAAGCAGGTCTTTATTATAGTCCTGCAGGTAAAGATAAAACACTTACATCTGAAGGTGATTGGGTTAAAGCACATTACATTGGTGAATCAGGTCTTCAAGAAGTAAGAGACGCATTTAAAGGATATTTTAAATATATTGAAGACTTTATTGGGGATATGAAAAAAGTATTCCCAACACTTGGAGATGATTGGGGAATTTATGTACCTGAAGTTAAGTACCTTTCACCTGAACCACTTGTAAACTATGAGGATTTAAGTTTAACTACATACCCTAATGTACATTTTGTAGGAGATGCATTAAGTGCTAGAGGTATAACAGTATCAGGAGCACAGGGTACATTAGTAGCAGAACAAATATTAAAAGAAAATGGAACAAAATAACAAATGGCCTAAGCCAAAACGAACTAAAACTCCTGATGGAACTATAGTACACCATTGGGATGGTAAATTACATAATTGGGAAGGGCCTGCTCTTATACGTAAGGGTGTTTACCGGCAAAGGGAATATTATATTTACGGTATCTACCATACTGAAGATGAATGGAAGGAAGTTAAAAGAGAAAAGAATGGTGTACCTTGGTACAAGAATCCTGCAATGAGAGAATCAACCCGAAACGCTGGTTAAAATGAAAATAGGTTTTTGTGGAACAATGTCAGTAGGTAAAACAACGCTTGTAAATGCGTTGAAAGAATTACCTGAATTTAAGGGTTATAAATTTGCAACAGAACGTAGTAAATATCTTAATTCATTGGGGATACCATTGAATCATAAAACTACTATTGAAGGGCAAACTATATTTTTAGCAGAACGTGTTACTGAATTAATGCAAGAAAAAATTGTTACTGATAGAACGATTCTTGATGTAATGGCTTTTACTAATTGTGCTACTTATACGAGTTATATAGATGCTGATGCCTTTGAAACATATGCTAAGCGCTTCCTTTACCAATACGATTACATATTCTATATCTCCCCAGAGGGACTAGATATTGAAGATAATGGGGTACGTGAAACAAATATTGAATATAGAAATGAAATTGATAAAACTATTCAAAAACTTTTATCTAAACATCGTCCTGTCTTTTATACTATTAGTGGAACAACTGAAGAACGCATTAACCAGGTTTTAAAAACTATTAAATATTAATATTTATAATCATGGAATCTTGGAAAATATACGTTATTATTAATTTACTTTTCGTACTTTTGTTTACTTTTATTTACTTTAAAAACAAAAAAGTAACTAAAAATCAAATAAAAGATAATAAAGAAGAAATAAAAGTTATAAAAACTCAAGCTAAAAAAGTAGAAACTAAAAAAGTAGAAACTAAAAAAGCTATTAAAAATCAAAAAATTAAGACATCCGAAATAAAAGCTAAAGTTAAGGATACTACTACTGCTAAAAAAACGGTTAAAAATTTTGAAGATAAATATCGTAAAAAAGGCCCGGGCCGTCCAAAAACTAAATCATGAAGCAATTACTAACGTTATTACTATTAGGAATATCTAGTATTTGCTATTCACAAGATACTCTTCAAATTCCTTCATCGGAACTTGAGGAGTTTTTCTTAGCCCTAGATACTTTACAAACTCAAGATTCTATTAAAACTATTTATATTTCTAATTTAGAAACTGAATTGGTTTTACTTAAAAATTTAACCACACAAGATAGTTTATTATTATCTTATAAAAATCAAGAAGTTCAACTATTAAATGAACAAATTGAATTGTATGATAAACGTTTAAATCAAGTAGATAAATGGTACAATAAACCCTGGATAGGGGTAGTAGGCACTATACTTTTTTTAAATGCTGTAGATTATACACTTCCTAAATGAGTAACCTTAAAAAAATAATAAGGCAAGAATATGTAAAGTGCGCCCAGGATCCTATACACTTCATGAAGAAGTATTGTATGATTCAACACCCACAAAGGGGTAGAATACAGTTCCATTTATACCCTTTTCAAGAAAAAGTCTTAAAACTATTTGAAGACAATCCTTATTCTATTATTTTAAAATCGCGTCAATTAGGCATTTCAACACTATCTGCGGGGTACTCGCTATGGATGATGATTTTCCATGAAGATAAAAATATTTTATGCATAGCTACCAAGCAAGAAACCGCTAAAAACATGGTTACAAAGGTTAAATTTATGTATGAAAATTTACCTTCTTGGCTTAAAGTAGATTTTGAAGAAAACAACAAACTAACCCTTCGACTAACAAACGGGTCTCAAATTAAAGCCACATCAGCATCTAGTGATGCAGGTAGATCCGAAGCAGTTTCCCTTTTGCTAATTGATGAGGCTGCCTTCATTGATAATATTGGAGAAATATGGGCCTCAGCACAGCAAACACTTGCTACTGGTGGAGGGTGTATTGCTCTTTCAACACCTTATGGTACTGGAAATTGGTTCCACCAAACATGGGTTAGAGCAGAATCCTCAGAAAATGAATTCTTACCTATTAAATTACCTTGGTATGTCCACCCTGAACGAGACCAAGTGTGGAGAGATAGACAAGATGAACTACTAGGAGATCCTAGAATGGCAGCACAAGAATGTGACTGCGACTTTAGCACCTCAGGTGACATTGTATTTTACCCTGAATATCTAGAATTTATAGAAAAATCTACACTTAAAGAACCTTTAGAAAGAAGAGGTGCAGACCAAAATTTATGGATTTGGGAATCAGCCGATTATTCAAGACAATACCTTATCTCAGCAGACGTAGCTAGAGGAGATGGTAAGGATTACTCAGCTTTTCACATTTTTGATGTAGAATCGGCTACTCAAGTAGGTGAATATAAAGGCCAAGTAGGTACTAAAGACTTTGGTAATATTCTTACAGCAATTGCTACCGAATATAACAATGCCCTACTCATAGTGGAAAATGCTAACATTGGATGGAGTACAATTCAAACTATTATTGAACGTAATTATTCTAATTTATACTACTCACCTAAATCCGATAATATAAATGTAGATTCTTATTTACAAAATTATGAAAATAATTCAAGTATGACTGCAGGTTTTACTATGTCAACAAGAACTCGCCCTATGGTAATAGGTAAATTTCAAGAATATGTAGCAGATAGAGGTGTTACAATCCAATCAAAACGCTTACTAGAAGAAATGAAAACGTTTATATGGAAACATGGCAGGGCTGAAGCTCAAGGAGGCTATAATGACGATTTAATTATGAGTTTTGGTATGGGATTATACGTTAGAGACACAGCATTAAAATTTAAACAACACGGAGTAGATATAACAAAGGCAGCTTTAGGATCCTTTTCAAAAACCACAACCAACTACCAAGGAGCTTACTTCTCTACAGGACTAGATAATCCTTATACTATGGATGATGGAAAAGGGGGAACTGAGGATTTTAGTTGGCTTTTGTAATATTTATTCGTATATTTAATATACTATGGCCGATACAAGCATATTTACAAGATTAAAGAGATTATTCTCTACGGATGTAATAATCCGCAATACCGGAGGAAATCAACTTAAAGTTTTAGACTTTGATGAATTTCAACAAGCAGGTCAATTAGAAACTAATTCCATGGTTGATAGGTACAATCGTTTGTATACTACTAACTCAATAGGAATTTACAACCCTGGAATAAATTACCAAACCCTTAGACCACAACTTTATAGGGATTACGAAGCTATGGATACTGATGCTATAGTAGCATCAGCCCTTGATATAATAGCTGATGAATCCACTCTTAAAAATTCAATGGGTGAGGTGATCCAAATAAAAAGTTCTGATGAGCATTTACAAAAAATTCTATATAATTTATTTTATGATGTATTAAATATAGAATTTAATTTATGGATGTGGGTTCGCCAAATGTGTAAGTATGGTGACTTTTTTCTTAAATTGGAAATAGCAGATAAATTTGGTGTATATAATGTTATACCTTATACTGCTTATAATATCATAAGAGAAGAAAAAATTGGAGAAAATAAACATGATGTAGAAGTCAAATTTAAATTTGATCCTGATGGGTTAAGTGGGGGTGGTGAATACGGGGGTTACTATGGAACCTCAACCTCAACTTCAGACTATAACAATCGGAATGCTATTTACTTTGACAATTATGAAATTGCCCACTTTAGACTACTCTCAGATGTAAACTACCTCCCATATGGTAGAAGCTACATAGAACCCGCACGTAAACTCTTTAAACAGTATGTTTTAATGGAGGATGCTATGTTAGTACATAGAATTGTAAGAGCACCTGAAAAACGTATTTTTTATATAAATGTAGGAGCTATACCACCTGCTGAAATAGAAAACTTCATGCAGAAGACTATTTCAAAAATGAAACGCACTCCCTATATGGATCAAGAAACTGGGGACTATAATCTCAAATATAACATGCAAAACATGTTAGAGGATTTTTATATTCCTATGAGAGGTAATGACACCACTACTAAAATTGATACCACCCCAGGCTTACAATATGATGGAATTCAAGACGTTGAATACTTAAGAGATAAATTATTTGCAGCTCTTAAAGTACCAAAGGCATTTTTAGGATATGATGAAAACACAGGAGGTAAAGCAACTTTAGCATCAGAAGATATTAGATTTGCACGCACTGTAGAACGTATCCAAAAGATCGTTCTCTCAGAATTATATAAAATTGCAGTTGTTCACCTCTACACCCAAGGTTATGATGGGGAAGAATTAACAAATTTCGAACTTAATTTAACTATACCTTCTATCATTTATGAACAGGAGAGAGTTGTATTAATGAAAGAAAAAATGGACTTAGCAGCTCAAATGATGGAGACTAAGCTATTCCCTACAGACTTTATTTATGATCACCTGTTTGATATGAGTGAAGATGAGTATGTAGAATTTAGAGATTTGGTTAGAGAGGATGCTAAACGTGCCTTCCGTAACGCGCAAATCGAAACCGAAGGAAACGATCCTCAAGAAACCGGAGCTTCATATGGTACTCCACATGATTTAGCTACTATGTATGGTAAAGGTAGATATTATGATGAACCTGATAATGTACCTACTGATTATAATCAAAGTGATCTAGGCAGACCCAAAGAAAATTCATCAAATCGTAATACTCAAGATAACGCCTTTGGTAAAGATAGATTAGGTGTAAAGGCTATGAAAGGTGTTGAAAATGAGTCTGATTCTAGAAAATCTACATATAAAGGAAATTCTCCTTTAGCTTTAGAAGCCAAAACAACATATCTGCAGAATAAAGATATGCTTAAAAAAATACCTGTTAATCGCAAACAATTAGTATTTGAGCAAGATGAGTCATTATTAGATGAAGGTAACTTAAAGGAGTGAAAATCTTTATATATTTATAAAAAAGCCCATCGATGAGAATCAAACATTCTAAGTATAAAAACACCGGCCTTTTATTTGAGCTTTTAGTAAGACAGATAACTGCTGATGCCCTATCAGGAGGTGAATCTGCCTCACTTAAAATTCTAAAAAAATCATTTGCTAAGACTGAATTAGGAAAAGAATATAAACTTTACGAAACTTTATTTAAAAATAAAAATATTAGTGAAACCAAAGCTGAAATTACACTAAATACTGTATTAGAAGCTGCTCGAAAATTAAATAGGAGTACCTTAAGAAGGGAAAAATACAATTTAATAAACGAGATTCGTAAAAATTATAATTTAGAGGAATTTTTTAAACACCAAGTTCCTAATTATAAAGGATACGCTGCATTATATAAATTAGTAGAAATCTACAACTCAGACAAACTATCTGAAACTGATGAAATTATTTCTAATAAAGTAACTATATTAGAAAACTTAACAGAAAAAATAGTAAATGAAAAAAAAGTTAAAGAAAACTTAATAGAAGAATTTGGTAAGTATGATAAAGATTTAAGAATTCTTACTTACAAAGTAATGCTTGAAAAATTTAATGGTAAATACTCTAATTTAAATGAAGGGCAAAAAGAAATTCTTAGAGAATTCATTAACTCTATTGATAATACTCCACGTTTAAAAGAAATATATAATACTAAAATTGCTGAAGTGAAAGTGACACTAAATACTCAAGCTGAAAAAGTAGAAGATAGTGTTACTAAAATTAAATTGTTGGAAGTAGTAAAATTGCTTAAAGAAATAGATAAAGGTTCAAGAATTAACAATAATGATTTAATTAACCTCCTACAGTATTATGAATTAACTGAGGAATTATCTAAAACAACTAAATAATGGCTGAAATTATTAAACCTAAAGATTTATCACCTGAATTCCTTAAAAGGGTTGAAGATCGGTATGGGGAAGTTAATGTTGAAGAAGATTTCTTTAGCCCGAACTTAGCTACTTATTACAAATATAACCCCAAATATAAATCAGAAGGAGGAGGCAAAGAACATCTAGTATTGCGTTTAGCTAGTTTTGTTGACTTATATAAAAATCTAGGACAAGCCAAAAACTCAGCTAAATCCCTTTATTCAAGCCCCGATTTAAAAGGAGATGTACCCTTTCAAAAAGAAGCTAACCAAGTAATTGATACATTTAACTCATTTAGGACTTATTTTAGAAAAAATTATCCGGATCAATACTCCTTAGTAAAAAGTAGCATTAAAGAAATGGCAGGAATGGGGTACAATACTCCTTATGCGTTTGGTAAAGCCAATACCTCTCAATACACCTCAATAGGATACAAACCCGTTAATCAAAAAGAACTTAGAAAAAAATCTAAAGCCGTTGATTATATAGATTTGTATAAAGATTAATATTTATCACCATGTCAAGCAATATCATATATAATTTTAAAAACTATTTAGCAGAAGCGGAAACGAAATCTACTAAAAAGAAAGCTACTAAAAAGAAAGCTACTAAAAAAGCAAACGAGCAGGATACTAAAGGGTGGGATTATGAAGACCATAAACTTTTTAATAATCTAAACCCTGGCCAGCTTCATAATGGGGTATCTTTTGAAATTAGACAAAACCCTAAACTCCACAAAGATGAAGCTATAGACATAGTAGTTAAAAAATTAGGAGAAGACCCTACATACTATATGAAAAATGCAGCATTTCAAGTTGATGGTATAGGTTATGAAGAATCTAAATTACAAGAAGAACCTAAAGGTGAACATAAATCCTCCGGCTATGGAGATATAAAAGAAAATAACATGAAAAAGTCCGAACAATTAAAAGAACTATTAGAAGAAGCAGTAGCAGGTATCCCCTCAATAGGAAACCCATTTGCAGAACGCAAACAAACCTCTTATGAAACTAAATTTGAAGCTTATTTATCCGAGAATGCTAGAACAGATGCCGAAGAAGAGGGCTATTTAGATGGCATGAAAGACGAAAAGAAAGATAAGAAAAAAGAAGCTAAGAAAGAGGGCCGAATGGGTATGAAAGACATTATGAAAGAAGCAAAACGTCTAGGAGAAGTAGCTAAAAAAAGAGTTGAAGCTAAAATCTACGAAAGAGCTATTGCTGAAAGAAAAAGTGCTCTTATGGTAAACGAAGATGAATCTATTTCTGAATTCATTAACCAATCAGCAGTACAATCAGTCCAAAAAGAAGTTGCTTTATTAGAAAAAAAGTTAATGGAAGTAACGGCTGACGCTAATACTATGGGATAATGAGACAGACCCTCATAGATACTCAGTTTTTTAAAATTGCACCCCAAGCAATTACCGAAGCCCTTAAAACGGATAATGGTAATTTAATAGTTGAGGGTAGACTACAAACCGCCGAAACAAAAAACGGTAATGGTAGGTACTATCCTAGAGAAATTTTAGAAAGAGAAGTAAAAAACTATATTGATGGTCCTATTAAAGAAAATAGAGCATTAGGTGAATTAGATCACCCTGATTCCTCTATTATCAATTTAAAAAATGTTTCACATAATATAAAAAATATCCGTTGGGAAGGTGATGATGTAGTAGGCACTATTGAAATCCTCCCCACCCCATCAGGTAATATTCTAACAGAGTTATTCCGAAACGGGATTACAGTCGGTGTTTCATCTAGAGGAATGGGTAGTTTACAACCTAATTCTAATGGAGTCCAAGAAGTACAAGATGATTTCGAATTACTATGTTGGGATTTTGTATCAACTCCCTCTACCCCAGGAGCATATGTCCACCCTATAAGTGAAGGTTTAGACCCCTCTACTACGGTTCCCAACACATATCATAAAATAAACGAAATTATTACAGAGATCCTTTGTAATAATGGACAGTGCCCTATTATATAATTTTTTCTAGGTATAGAAGAGTAAGAGAGATGCAAGAAATTGTGTCTCTCTTTTTTTCTATATATTTATCACAAGAATATGTTGTCAGTCTATACAACATTTGATTTAAATTATTAATCACTATTACGCTTCTACAGAATAAGCGTATTTTCCAAAAAAATTTAGGAACAATGGCAAATAGAAATTTGTTAGAAGAAGCTATTGCTGATGCAAAAGCTGTCAGAGAAACTGCTATCGCTAATGCGAAAGCAGCTTTAGAAGAAGCCTTCACACCTCATCTTAAAGACATGCTTTCTGAGAAAATCCACGAAATGGAGGAACTCGACGAAAAGAAAGAATACATGACTAAAAAAGAAAAGGCAGAAGGAGATGATCGCACTTACGATAATAAGGCGGAAGCCGAAACTATGAAGATGCGAAAAATCAAAGAGGAAGAGGAACTCGATGAGGAATTCAACCTTGATGAAATTCTAGCTGAGCTAGAAGGTTTAGATGAGAATGCTAGAACAGATGCCGAAGAAGAGGGCTATTTAGATGGCATGAAAGACGAAAAGGAAGATTTATCAGAGGAATCAGAAGCTGAACGCGCTGACGTAGACAAGTTTGAATACGAAAAGGGCAAAGAAGCAGGTGAGGACGATGATGAAATTGATCTGGACGATATGAGTGAAGAGGAATTAAAAGCTATGATCGAAGATGTAATCGAAGACATGGTATCCTCAGGCGACTTAGAAGCAGGCGGAGACGCTGTTGAATTTGTTGATGACGAAGAGGAAATTGAAGATGTAGACGTAACAGTTGATGTTACTGATACTGAAGAAATTGAATTGGAAGAAAATGCTAGAACAGATGCCGAAGAAGAAGGCTATCTAGATGGAAAGGCTGATGAAAAGAAGAAGCTTGAAAAAGATCTTAAAGAATCCCAATCCGCAATTTCTCATTTACGTTCTGAACTTAATGAAGTCAATTTATTAAATTCCAAGTTACTCTATACTAATAAGATTTTCAAGGCTAAAACCTTAACAGAAAATCAGAAAATTAAGGTTTTAAAGGCTTTTGATAGAGCCGAAACAGTAAAAGAAGCTAAAGCTATTTATTCTACTCTTAGCGAAAACTTAGTTGTTAAATCTCCTAAGTCTAATATAAGAGAAGCAATGGGTATGGCTTCCAAGCCTGCAGGTGTAGCTCCAAAACGCCCTCTAACTGAGAATATCATTCCAGAGGATGCTATGGTGTCACGCTTTAAAAGATTAGCAGGTATTAATTAATTTTAAACTTTAAAAACAAACAAAATGTCAAATTTAAATTCTCTTTTAGAGAGCGCAAATCAGTGGAAAAACGTCCAATCGGACTCCGCTAGATTAGCTAACAAATGGAATCAGACAGGATTGTTAGAAGGACTCAATAGTGAGACTGACAAAAACAATATGGCTTTGATTCTCGAAAACCAAGCTAAACAGCTTGTTGTTGAATCTTCACAAACTGGTGGTGGTGTAGCAGGTGCTTCATTTACTCCTGGAACAGGTGAACAATGGGCAGGAGTTGCTCTTCCTTTGGTAAGAAAAGTATTCGGTATGATTGCTGCGAAAGATTTCGTAAGTGTTCAACCTATGAGCTTACCTTCAGGACTTGTTTTCTTCCTCGATTTTCAATATGGAACAGCTAAGTCTGGTTCTAAATTCAATGTAGGTGGTGATGTATTTGGTGCAGGCTCTATGTATGGTGTTACTAACACTGAGGGTGCCCCTACTGATGGTTTATACGGTGCAGGTAAGTGGACTTACTCTACCAATGTAACTTCATCAGGCCCAATTGCAACCGCTGCGAGTATCAGCTCAGCCTCATGGGCCGAAGTTGGATTCGACTCAGCGTTATCTGCTTCTATTGCAGGAACTGCTAGTACCTTAAAGAGACTAGTATTCAACTCATCATCATTCGCCTTCCCAGACCTTGATGGTGTTAGAGGATTCGTTGTAGACGGTACTAGTGTTGGAGTTAATATTCCTCAATACAATTATGCCTCAGGAAGTGCTAATGATATTGTTTTATACGTTCAAGGTACCGCGGGTGCCACTGACCCAACTGCCTTTACTATCACTTATGTACAGGCACCACAGGATAACCGAAGAGGTGATTTCGAAGATGGTAACACCACTTTGAACGGAAATAACAACCCGATCGATATCCCAGAAATCAACATTAAGATGAAGTCTGAAGCAATCGTTGCTAAGACTAAGAAACTTAAGGCTGTATGGACTCCAGAATTTGCTCAAGATTTGAACGCTTACCATTCTTTGGATGCTGAAGCTGAATTGACAAGCATCATGAGTGAGTACATTGCTCTTGAAATTGATTTGGAGATCCTAGGTATGTTAATTGAAAATGCTCTTACTACTGACTACTGGTCAGCTAGGAACAATGAAACATTTGATGCTAATGGTGAAACCAACAATGGTACTTTCTATAATACTCAAGGCCAATGGTTCCAAACTCTAGGTACTAAGTTAAACAAGGTATCTAACAAGATCCACCAGTTAACTTTGAGAGGAGGCGCTAACTTTATGGTATGTTCTCCAACAATCGGTACTATCTTGGAATCAATCCCAGGATTTGCTGCTACAGATGGAGCGGATGCTGATACTATGAACTACGCGTTTGGTATCCAAAAAGTAGGTAACTTAAACACCAAGTTTGATGTTTATAAGAACCCATATATGACTGAAAACACTATCCTATTAGGATTTAGAGGTTCTCAGTTCTTGGAAACAGGTGCTACTTTTGCTCCTTATATTCCATTGATCATGACTCCTCTTGTATACGATCCACAGACCTTCACTCCACGTAAAGGCCTCTTGACTCGCTATGCTAAGAAGATGTTAAGACCTGAATACTATGCTAAGATCTATGTGAACGGTTTGAATACCCTCTAATTAGACTTTAGAATATACTAAGAGAAAGCCCCGCTTATGCGGGGCTTTTTTATTCTCTAGTAGTATACTATATGTATACACGTAATTAAAAATGTTATATAAAATGAAAGAGACCCCCTCACAACTGCCTATACCGGCATTCGTTATGAATTTTCCCTTCACATTATCTACTGCAAACCCCAATAATATTTGGATGCAAGAAATGGAAGAAGAAGCACTTAAAATAAATAAAGGAACTGCTTATCGTCAATTTTTAGATTTATATCAATTTGTAGCAGGCAATAGCTTAGCTTATGTACTACCCGCTGATGGAGATTTCCAAGATTTGGTATATGTAGCAAATTTAGGTATTTATTTACCTCATATTAAAGATTCAAATAATATTATTATGGCAAACTTTACTTCTGAACCTCGACAAGGGGAAGAAGAAGTTGGAAAACCATTTTTTGAATCCATGGGTTATAAAGTTCATATGTGTCCCTTTAAATGGGAAGGTGAAGCAGATTTAAAATATCTCTATGACAATGTTTATGTAGGGGGTTATGGAATGCGCTCAGATATTCAAGCCTATGAATGGATGGAAAAAGAATTTGGTATGAAAATCATTAAACTTGAGATGGTTGATGAATATCTATACCACTTAGATTGTTCTATTTTCCCGTTAACTAAAGAAAAAACATTGGTTTGCACGGAACTATATGATGATGTTGAATTAGCTGAATTATCACAATATACTGACGTAATAAACATAGAAGGTGACGACGCCCTTAACGGAATGGCAAATTCAGTACGTTTGGGCAACACAATTTTATGTGCTTCAAATATTTCTGAAATGACTAGAGCAGATGAAAATTATGAAGCAGAAAAACATAAAATTGAAAGCTTAGAAAAAATCTGCTTTAACGAAGGACTCGAACCAGTATTTTTCAATATCTCAGAATACATGAAGTCAGGAGCTATGTTAAGCTGTATGATAATGCATTTGAATTATGTAGATTACGATAAATCCCTCCTATAATGGCTCAATATTTAGAAGACTGGTTAGAGGGGGAGGTTGCAGAATTATCAAAATTGGAAGTAGGTGAATTATCAAATACTTTCTTTTTTAGAGACCCAATGCGCCCTAACTATGTAGACCACAGACACTTTTACTCCCCAGCCGACGGAACAATTTTATATCAAAAGGTAGTTCAAAACGCTACTGACCCTATAGTAGAAATTAAGGGTATGAATTATACAATTCAAGATGTACTTGGGGATAAAACTTACGATAAACCTTCTCTTGTAATTGGCATATTTATGTCATTTTATGATGTTCATATAAATAGAATACCCTACCCTGGTATATTACAATATAAAGGTTTAGATCCTATAGAATCTACTAACAAACCTATGTTAGCTATAGAAAAAGATATTTTAAATGCTGCTATTAACCCTAATAATTTAGAATATCTTAAGTATAATGAAAGAATGTGGAATAAAATTTACTCTCCACAATTAGATTATACTTATTACTTAGTCCAAATAGCAGACGAGGACGTAAATGTTATAGCTCCCTTCATTAATGACCAGAATTCACCTGTATCACAAAATGAACGTTTTTCACTTATAAGATGGGGCTCACAAGTTGACCTAGTTTTACCACTGGATGATAGATTTAACTTTGACCTTGTTTTAGAGAATGAAATGCATGTAAACGCCGGATTAGATAAACTAGTTAAAATTAACTTTAATAATGACCCATTTCAATACGACCGAAGAAGCTAAAGAAATTTTTAGAGAAAAAAAAGTAGCAAAAAACCCTATAAAGTTTAAAATACAATTAAACGATGAACAGAAAGAAGCAAAACAACTAATACTAGACAACACAATTACACTATTAGCGGGTCAAGCAGGATCAGGTAAAACCCTATTAGCTTGTCAAGTAGCTTTAGATGGTTTACTTAGAAGAATCTACACCAAAATCATTATTACTCGTCCTACAGTAAGTAAAGAAGAAATCGGTTTCCTCCCAGGTGATTTAAGAGAAAAAATGGACCCCTGGGTGCAACCTATTTATCAAAATTTATTTATGTTATATGATAAGGCTAAAATCGAAAAACTTATAGCAGATGGTAAAATAGAAATTGTACCTGTTTCATTTATGAGAGGTAGAACATTTTTAGATGCATGTGTTATTGTAGATGAAGCTCAAAATGTAACCCACGATCAAATGGAAATGATTACAACACGTCTGGGTTTAAGGTCCAAAATGATGGTATGTGGTGATGCTCACCAAACAGATTTAAAGAAAAAATCAGACTCTGGATTTAAATATCTTTACAAAGCATCACGAAAAATTAAAAATCTTGAAGCTATTACACTCCAATCTAACCACCGCAATGAAATTGTAGAAGATTTACGTGATTATTATGAAGATAACCCCATTTTCTAATATTTATAAATAAATCGACTTAACATGGCAAAAATTGAATGGGCTAATAGAGCAGACTCTGGATCTAACAGTGAGGTTAGTGCATCTATATTTAACGAAACCAAAACCTCAGTTAACACCTTATATGATATAATAGAGGCCCAAACTGGAAACACAGGCTCTTCCCCAACAGGAAGCCAATTTATCTCAGGCACTATTTATATCTCAAGTAGTATAATACCCAATACCGCACCGGGTGAAACCGTTTCTTCTTTTAGTTTAGGGGGACCTAACTCGGCATGGAGCGAAATTTATGTATCCGATGGATCTATAAATTTTGTATCGGGGTCAAATATATCTTCTTTTACTAAAGCGGAGTTAGACTCAATAAAAGAAGGTAAATCCGCTTCTACAGGATCAAAAGGGGGAATTAATTCGGGTTCATGGATTACAACTCAAGCAATATTTTCTGAAGGGGTTGATACTAGCTACTTCAGACTAGGCCCAGATAGAATTTATACATCTATAGGATCAAACCTTTTATTAGACCTTACAGGCTCTCAAGTTTTAATAGGTTTAAGTGGTTCTTCTAGTACTAACACACTTTATGGAAATCTTCATATTCCTTCTGGGAGTATCGAAGTAACAGGATCTATTATAGTTAAATCTAATTCCCCAGGCATTTTATCTTTAGGAGACCTTGTGCTGGGAGCAGGAGAAACAGGATCAGGGGGAGGTATCTTTCCCTTAAGTCCCTTTGCAGATGAAACCTTTTTGGGTGCCCTTGCTTCAGGAAACGATCAAATATGGATGTACAATAACGGAACATCTTCTTTTTCTTCTTTTGCTAACTTAGGTTACCAAAGTAAAATCTCAGGATCTAACTCTCTAACTACAGGATTCCAAACAATAGCAGGATACTACTCTCATGCTGAAGGACATCACACAACAACTAATCCTTCTACGGATGCAGTCTTAGGCCCTACAGTATATGGATTTGGTGCTTATGCCCACGCTGAAGGATCATATAGCACAGCTTCTGCATTTTATTCACATGCTGAAGGTCTAAATACTCTAACCACAGGCTCATCAGGAGGAGGACAGCATTCCGAAGGTAAAGAAACTATAGCAAGTGGTGAAGCTTCCCATGCTGAAGGTTACTTAACTATAGCATATGGGGCTACATCTCATACCGAAGGATTTGGAACTATAGCACTAGGAGTTTCCTCTCATGCTGAAGGATTTTATACCATAGCATCGGGGTCAGCTCAACACGTTCAAGGTAAATATAATACCCATGATAATACTACTTCCTTAATGATTATAGGAAACGGTGTTAGCGATGGAGCTAGAAGTGACTTAGCTTTATTTAATTCTAATGGCATTGAATTTAAAAACGACCTTACAGCATCTCTCATCTCAGCTAGTGGTGCTTTATATGCCGCTATCCCTGAAGATACTAATAGTAGTGGTACTAATGTTGTAGTATATGATCCTACAACAGGTCAATTCGAATATACAGGTTCATATTCTTCTGGGGGGAGTGGAGGGGAAGATACTGATTGGTATATAACCGCTGATAATTTAAATGTTACTTCTTCCCGAACTGTAGTTATCACAGGAAGTTTAGCTCAAGGCCAATTTAACATTGTTGGAGGTTTATACTCCCATGCACAAGGATATGATACTATAACACAAGCAGGATATTCACATGCTGAAGGAAATGGAACCGTAGCGGGGGCTGAAGGATCTCATGCTGAAGGACGCACTACAAAAACTAATGGAGTTTACTCCCACACTGAGGGCCGTGAAACCCAAACTTTAGGGAACTACTCTCACGCTGAAGGTTACCTAACTACAGCATCAGGTCAATTCTCTCATACTGAAGGCGAAGCCACACTTGCCTCAGGGAGGGGATCTCATGCTGGAGGTTATAACACCCATGCAACAGGATCATTTACCCATGCTGAAGGGTACGATACATTTGCCTTTGGAAGGGGATCCCATACCGAAGGATCTTTCACATCCGCCTCAGGTGATTTTTCCCATGCTGAAGGTACCCTTACACTAGCTATAGGAGAATCATCACATGCTCAAGGATTCACAACTCTAGCAAATGGTTCTTACTCATTTGCAGCAGGTTCTGGATCAAGAGCCCAAGGTACCGGTTCATTTTCTACAGGTGATAATACAATTGCCCAAAGGGATTACTCAACTGCGGTAGGTAAATTTACAAAATTCGGTGATGCTGATGGGATAGGAAAAATCGATGAAGCTTTATTTATTGTAAGTAATGGTACTAACGATGGAAGTAGAAAAAATATTGTAGTAATCAATACGGCTTCAATATTCTTAGATGCTCAAAGCTTACCCACATCAGACCCCGAATTTATAGGCCAAGTATGGAGAGATGGAGTTAACTTAAAAATTTCATTAGGATAATAATTAATGTCTTCTAGAATACCATTTGAATGGGGTAATGCTAATTTTGCCTGGAACACTAACCCATTTGGAGCAAGACAAAGCCGTAACCCCTTTACATGGGACGATTGCGCTCTAGTTGAAGAAGTAATACAAGCCGGAAGAGCTTATGGTGAAGTATTTAAAGATAAAAAAAAGAAAAAACGCTTTATAAAACTCATATGCCAAATAGAAGGCGTAGAATACAAAGAAACTAAAGAGGTAAAGGAAAGGCAAATACGTATTACGGATGTAGCGCTAGTTGCTAAGGAAGTATTAGGAATAGATTTAAAAATAGACATATAATGTACAAATTATTTACTGACAAAACCGAACTCTTTGAGTGTAATATAAAATTAGAAGGGGCTTCTTTAAAGAATAGTCAAGCACGTCTATTAGTAGAATCTGAAGGCTTAAACCTTATGTTTAAGGGCACTATAAGTTCAACAGGCAAATGCCAAATTCCTATTAAAAAATTAAAAGGTCTCTTAGATGAAAACATCAGTGGAGATATCAAATTGGAAGTAATTGCGGATGATACTTATTTTACCCCATGGAAATCAAAATTTACAGTAGATACTTCACGAAAGATTACCGTAGAAGTTAAATCTCAAGAAGATTTAGAAGTCTTAACTGAATCAAAACCTACAGTCTCTGTAGAGAATGTTAAAAATAGCGTGTCTCTCCACGAAAGGGAACATATCATTACCCTACTACGGTTGTTGATTAAGGAAGATATTAATTTAGAAAATCTCTCTATTAAAAAAGATAAACTCAACAATCTTGTTGGTACTTACTTACAAGAAAATGAAATTGCCTCTAATCAAAAGGAAACCATCATTGAAGGAGTATTAACAGGGTTGTCTAAAATAGGTTAAGAATGGCATTACCTGATTTAACAGGGCAAAATATAGAAAATACTTATCAAAGGGTATTACAAACTGATGGCACTGTTATATATGATGGTACTGGGTCAGTTTTTCTCCCTATAAGTGCTTCTTACGCGGTAACTGCTTCTTATGCTGAATATGCTGTATCTGCTTCCCATGAGATTATAAAAGAAGTATCCTCTTCTTATGCCGATTACGCCAAAGAATCAGGATTATCCACCTCCTCCATATCTGCCTCTTATGCTTTAACAGCTTCTTATGCTTTAAACTCCCCTGATACATTCCCATACACAGGGAGTGCTATAATTAGTGGTAGTTTAGTAGTTACTGGATCTACAGAAATACAATACTTAACAGCCTCAGGACTTAACTACCCTGCTATTGATGGGGGTGAAAAACAATTTATTACTACTGATGGTAGTGGTAATCTAAGTTTTGATTGGTCTGATAGAACTAACATAGATGTAAAAAATACATATGGGATAACCTTACCTATAGGAACACCTGTATACATAAGTGGCTTCCAGGGAGCTTCTATATTTCAAATTGCCCCTGCTTCTGCTTCAGAAGCTAACACCATGCCCTCTATTGGTATTTTAGACCAAACATTAAATGCCAACGATCAGGGTTATGCTACTTTATTAGGTGCCGTAAGAGGGGTTGATACTAATGGGTATTCAATTAATCAAAGTTTATATGTAGGTGAAGGAATCTTAACTCCTAACAGACCAACAGGTTCTGCTTTAATCCAAAAAATCGCTAGAGTAGGAAGAGTTGCCAATAATGGAGAAATAACAGTATTAGGAGCGGGGAGAAGTAATGATATACCTAACCTCCAACCAGGTTATGCTTGGGTAGGAGATAGTACCTGGAATGCGGTTGCAACACCTACATCATCATTTAATGAAGATCCATTCCCATATACAGGAAGTGCTATAATTAGTGGTAGTTTAGAGGTAATAGGAGATACTAACATTACAGGTTCACTTATCACATCAGGTTCTATTGTAGATTTTTCTTTAGCATCTTCTATTAATCTAGGTTTAGAACCTGCATTTAAGTCCGCAGGACTTTTTTTTATAAATACTTCAGTAAACTATAACGTAACTACCCCTATAAATGTTCAGTTTGACCAAATTGAATACAACCAAGGAAGTTCTTTAACCCCTTCAACAGGGAGTAATACATCAGTAATTACTATTTCTGAAGCAGGATATTACCAAGTAGATGCTGCAGTTGCCTTTAATACAGGTGGGGCAAGAACTACTCCTGGAATGAATATCTTTATTAATGGGGTTGAAGTACAAGGTAGAGCTTATGGTTATATAAGAAATGCTAGTGGGGCTGATGAGGCTAGTTGTACTCTTTCTAGAATTATTTATTGTCCTGGCGGTAATGAACAAATAGAAATTAAAGTAGCTAACTATGCAGCAAGCGGTACTTGCAACGCCCAACAAGGATATTTTCAATTAACTAAAGTAGATAATCCCGCTTTACAAGGTCCTGCTGGACCAGCAGGCCCCGCAGGGCAAGCTGGTACTTCTTTTTCAGTTTCTTTAGAAAGTACAGGAAGAACACTTGCTTTAAGTGATAATTTAACCTATATAAAATGTTCTCCTTCCTCCCCAGGAGCTACTTACACAGTCCCTCCCCAATCAGATGTTTCATGGCCTGATTCATGTGAAGTAGCTTTTGAACAGGGTAATGCCTTTCCTATTACTATAGCAGCAGGGAGCGGAGTTACAATTAATTCCTCAGCAACTCTTGTAACGTCAGGTCAATATGCTGTTATAGCTTTAAAAAGAGTCAGTACTAATACATGGACTTTAACAGGTGAACGAGCAACTACTTGATAATGGCTTTTCTTTTTGAATTATCTGCTGCCGCTTATCCAAGAACATCAACAAATGTTTTACCTTTTAATTTTACTATAGATACTAGAAATACTGAAGTTGGAAGTACCACAATATTTCAATATAGACTTCCCACAATATCTACAGGAACTTATGATTTTAGTGTTTCTTGGGGTGATGGTACCTCTGATAATATCACTTCTTGGAATCAATCTGAAGTTGTTCACACGTATAATTCTGTTGGGATATATGATATCATTATTTCTGAAAATATTTCTAATGGGGTTGACCATATTTCATGGGCAGCCCAAGATGGCAGTACAGCAACTGCTGCTAATGATAGGCTTAAATTAATAAATGTAAAATCTTGGGGTCCTGTAAAAATATATCTTTCTGATAAAATTTTTCAAAATTGTGAAAACTGGTATATGACTGCTACGGATGTTCCTAATTTTGGATCTAAAGATATTCCTCGAGGTGGTAATTATCAAACCTTTATAAATAATAATTCTCTTGTAGGTGATTTTACTTCTTGGGGTACTTCTGGGAGCCCTATAACAGGAGACTTTAGACAATTTGCACAAGGATCTGACAACCCAAATATTAATTTTCATGCTACCATAGGACTTTCAAGTACTTCACCCCCATACGCAATGGAGGGAGTATTTCAAGATACCCAATTTACAGGATCTATATCTAATTGGGACATTAGTAATGTAACTTCATTTAACTCACTATTTGCCGGAAATACTGTTTATAATAATCCCGAGATTGTAAATTTTAATACAAGTTTAATAACTAGAATGAATGCGATGTTCAACGGAGCTACTTCATTTAACCAGGATATTTCAGGTTGGGATGTAAGTAGTGTAACGGATATGAGGTCCATGTTCCTAAATGCCTCCTCATTCAATCAAGATATTAGTAGTTGGGATGTGGGTTCTTTAACAGCTATGAGTTACATGTTTGCAGGAATATCATTCAATCCTGATGTTTCTTTATGGGATGTGAGTAATGTTACAGATTTCCTAAGATTTATTCAAGAAAATCCTATATTCAATGCTGATATATCAAATTGGGATGTCAGTAGCGCGTCAACCTATGAATTTATGTTTAATTTCGCCCCCGTATTTAACCAACCCATAGGTAATTGGACTTTAAGTTCTACTGCTACTTCTATGCGTAGAATGTTCCAAGGAGCTACATCATTTAACCAAAGCCTTTCAGGGTGGGATGTGAGTAACATTACTAATTTTACTGAAGTTTTTACAGGTGCCACTGCTTTTAATGGAAATGTTACAACTTGGGATGTTTCTAGCGGAACTACATTTTTTGAAATGTTTGAAAATTGTTCTAGCTTTAACCAAAATATTGATAATTGGAATATTTCTGGGGGTTCTCTTTATGGAATGTTTAATGGTTGTACTAATTTTGATCAACCCCTCACAAGTTGGTCAAGTTCTATTAGTAATGTTTCTACTATAGATACTATATTTTTTAATGCAACATCTTTTAATCAGGATATATCAAGTTGGGATGTAAGTAATTTAACAAGTATGCAACGGGTATTTTATAATGCCGATGCTTTTGATCAAGATATTAGCAGTTGGGATGTATCTAATGTTACTAATTTTACTAGTATGTTTTATGATTGTCGTGATTTTGATCAAGATATATCTAATTGGAACACAAGTGCCGCTACTACATTTCAAGATATGTTTTTTAGAGCAGGATTTGGTGCCCCTACAGGAACTGGATTTAACCAAGATTTAGGAAGTTGGGATATAAGTGGTGTAACTAATATGTCTAGAATGTTTAGAAATGTACCTAACCTTTCAGACGAAAACTATAGTAATATTCTTATAGGATGGGCTGCCCAAGCTCCTAATATACAATCTAATGTAACCCTTGAGGCTAATTTAACCCAATACTCAGGATCCATTGCAAGTTCTGCACGAAACACTCTTACCGGTACTTACGGGTGGACTATTTTAGATGCGGGTGATAATGGTCAATAATCTTTAAATTAAAAAATGCAATTAACTACTACTACTTTCCAATGCACAGAAGAAACAGGACCCAAATTTTGGGTTGCATATTCTAATGGAATTGAGCTAACACCCCAACAAATTGGTTATATAGAACCTGAACAAACATTAACCACAGGTCAACAATTTTTAAGTATTTTTAATGATGAACAATCCCTTGCTGATTATATTGAATTGATTAATGGGATTAGTGATTGGTATTGGAGAGATGACGTACGTATCCCTTACCCTCCTAATCCTAATGAATGGTACCCTATTTAATTTATAAATAATTAAAACCTAACCTCCTTTAAAATCCTGCTATATTTATAACAAAACAACATGCCCAATACTCCCATCTGGCCCGGTTCATCTTCATTTGCCCCGGGTGAAACACCATTCGGTTTTTATGACAGTGATGTTGAATTCCAAACTGATGCTGATGCCGTATCTGTATTTTGTGCTCGCCGTTTAGGATACCCTTTAACAGATGTTGAATTGCAAGATATTAGCTTTTATGCTGCGTTTGAGGAAGCAGTAACCACGTATGGTAATGAAGTATACGCGTTTCAAGCGAGTGAAAACTATCTCTCACTAGAGGGGTCGACAACGGGATCACTATTAAATTATAAACTACAACAACCTAACTTAGCAGGAATTGTTCGTTTATCTGAACAATATGGTGAAGAAGCAGGTGTAGGAGGTACTGTAACTTGGAGAGATGGTAGCCTCGATCTATCAGCTAATGTTCAAACTTATGACATGACAGCCTGGGCAACGGGTTCAGGTATAGAAGCAGGCAATTTAGAAATTAAACAAATATTTTATGAATCTACTCCCGCTATTGTAAGATTCTTTGACCCCTACGCAGGTGTTGGAGGTTCTGATGTAGGAGGGATGATGGACCAATTCGGATTTGGAAACATGTCTCCGGGTATCAATTTCATGATGATGCCCATTAACTATGACTTACAAGTCTTACAAGCTATTGAGCTTAATGATACTATTAGAAGATCTAACTATAGTTTTGAATTAATAAATAATCAACTAAGAATATTCCCTATTCCTAATGGTCCCGGAAAGCTACGTTTTAAATACATTTTAAAAACTGATAGAAATAGGGCAGTAGTATCTGGAAGTATGGGAATAGGAGTAGTAACAGATATCTCCACAGTACCCTATACAAATCCAACTTATTCATACATTAATTCTATTGGCAGACAATGGATATTTGAATACACTTTAGCTCTATCTAAAGAAATATTAGGTTATGTAAGAGGTAAATATACAACAGTACCTATCCCGGGAGCTGAAGTAACCCTCAACCAGGCAGATCTAATCCAATCCGCCACTACAGATAAAACAGCTTTAATTGAAAGATTAAGAGCATATCTAGAAGAAACATCAAGAAATAGGTTATTAGAAAAGAAAGCAGCAAACGCCGAGTTTATACAAAAGGATCTTAGTGCAGCACCCTGGACAATCTTTATAGGCTAATGGCATTTTTTGGACGAACACGAGATGTAAATTTATTTACAACTGTCAATAGAGAGTTGTTAGGGAATATTATAACCCAAGAATGTGCATTTTACAAATATAACCTAAACCAGACTACTATAAACATATATGGTGAATCTGCTGAAGATAAGTATTACGATGGGCCGGTTTTATTCAATTGTTTAATTGAAAGACAAGTCCAAGCAAACCCCATAGATGATATGGGTCTTCCTGATTTTGAATGGCCCATTACCTTTAGATTTCTTCGTGAAGATTTACAAGATGCCAAATTAGTTCCCGAAGTAGGAGATATAATTTTATATTATGGAGGTTACTATGAGATAGAAAACACTAATGCTAACCAATTTATTGTAGGTAAAGACCCGGATTACCCATATAATGTAAATCCACTCAACCCAGGCTTAGAAATTTTTGGATCTAATTTTTCTATTATTTGTGAAACTCATTATGTCCCTGGTGATAAACCCGGCATAACTAAAGAAAGATTATAATGGCTACACAAGGAAGAATACCAATACCAAAAACTCAAGCAGAGATAGCTAATAGCTTTATTGAACCCTTTGATACTGCAAGGGGTAATCCAAACCAACCTCAAGATTTAAATAGAGGTAATAAAACATCTCTTAGAGATGACACTGCTAAGCCTTTTTCAGTAGGCATTAAGGATATAGATGAGTCTATAATGTATTACTTCCAAAACGTTATTAAACCTTTTGTAATGCAAAATGGACAACGTATTGAAGTTCCTTTAATATATGGTTCTCCTGAAAGATGGAAAACAGTCCAACGTGATGGATACATGAGAGACCAGAGAGGTAAACTTATGTCTCCTGTAATTATGTTTAAACGTAATTCACTTACTCCTATTAAGGGGCAGTATAATAAATTGGATGCTAACCACCCGGTTAACGTAGCTTATTCGCAAACTTCTTATAATAAACAAAATGCGTATGATAAGTTTAATATTCTTAATAATAGGGTTCCTGTTAGAGAATTTCATACTATTGTAGTCCCCAACTACGTTCAAATGACTTATAGCTGCATAGTATACACATATTATGTAGAACAATTAAATAAAATAATTGAATCTGTAAATTATGCTGCAGATTCATATTGGGGAAATCCCGAAAGATTTAAATTTAAAGCAACTATTAATTCCTTCACTACAGTAACTGAAGTAAGTGCTGGGAAAGATCGTACTGTTAGAGCTAATTTTGATGTAAATCTAATGGGGTATATCATTCCTGATATCCCTCAAAAAGACCTTACAGTAGATAAGAAAAGATTCAGCCAAGCTCAGTTTGTCGTACAACAAGAAACTGTAGCTAATTTAAATGATCTTAATCAAGCCCAAATCAACCAACCCATCGACACCAGAAATCCTCAAAATACTGATACAAATATTTTTCTTTAATGTTTTTTTAGAAAAAAGTTAATATTTATGACAAACAGTTTCAATAAAAATTTAATATTTATCAAAAATGAGTGAACAAATTAAACTATCTCAAGAAGAAATAAATTCTATTAAAGAGTTACAATCCCAGCAACAGAATCTTATTACCCAATTTGGGCAATTAGAATACCAAATGCAGTTGTTAGAGTTGCAAAAAGACCAATTAGTAGAAGCTATGGGTGAGTTACAAACTAGAGAAACAAAAACAGGACAAGACTTAACAGAAAAATATGGGAACGGAACCGTCGATTTAGAATCGGGGATGTTTTCAAAAACGGAATAAAATATTTTAACAATATATCAAAATGGCAGAACAAATAGTATCACCTGGAGTATTCACAAGAGAAAACGACCAGTCATTTATCACACAACAACCTGTAGAAGTAGGAGCTGCAATTGTAGGCCCTACTGTTTTAGGCCCTGTTGAAATCCCAACTATAGTTACTTCTTATAGTGAATACCAAAATAGATTTGGCTCAACTTTTGTAAGTGGTGGGCAAGTTTATTCCCATTTAACAGCGGTATCAGCATATAATTACTTCCAAAACGGAGGTAATACTTTGTTGGTAACTAGAGTTGTAACAGGTTCATTTACGTCTGCTGAATCCAGGATTGACGGAGACTCATCTACATCTCTTATACTTAAAACTATTTCTGAAGGTACTATTATGAATAGTGGTGGGGGAGTTGAAGGAAATGATGGGGATTTACCAAATGGAACTGATAGCAATGTAAGATGGGAAGTATCTTTTTCAGACACAGGATCTGGAACTTTTAATCTTTTAATTAGACAGGGTAACGATTTAACCAACGACAAATCTGTATTAGAAACTTATGCCGGAGTATCATTAGATCCTTTCCAAGATAATTATGTAGCTAAAGTAATAGGTGACAGTTCTCAACAACTCCTATCTGATAGTGATGGAAATAAGTATTTACAAGTAACTGGATCTTATCCTAATAAAAGTAATTATGTTTATGTAAGTGAAGTATTGCAACCTACCCCTAATTTCTTTAATAACACAGGGTCCGCTGCAAGTGTTGCTTATGAAGAATCTATCCCTGTAGTTGCAAGTGGATCTTTCTTACAAGGCTTAGGTGAATTAACAGGCAGTGAACAAGCTTTATTTAATGAAAAAATTGATACTAATACTCAAGGCTTAAGAGCTGAGGATTATAGCGACGCATTTAGTTTGTTAACTAACAACGACGAATACCAATACAACGTAATCACCGCTCCTGGATTGTTCCACGGTATAGCAGCACATACTGGCGTATTAAACACATTAATAGCTAATACTCAAAATAGAGGAGATGCGATCGCTGTAGTTGATCTTACAAAATATGGATCTACTATTACTTCTACCACAAACCAAACTTCAGGCATTAACTCTAGCTATGCAGCTTCATACTGGCCTTGGTGTCAGATTATTAATCCTAATACAGGAAAAACTAATTGGGTTCCAGCATCAACATTAATCCCAGGTGTATATGCCTTTAATGACAATGCTTCTGAACCGTGGTTTGCACCTGCAGGTATTAATAGAGGAGGTTTATCTCAAGTAATCCGTCCTGAAAGAAAATTACAAAGATCACAAAGAGATACTTTGTACGAGAGCAATGTAAACCCAATTGCTAATTTCCCTGCAACCGGAACAGTAGTATTTGGACAAAAGACATTACAAAAGAAAGCATCTGCACTTGATCGTGTAAATGTTAGAAGGTTATTAATTGCCCTTAAGAGCTATATTGGTCAAGTTGCTAACAACTTAGTATTTGAACAAAATACTGCAGCTACTAGAAATAACTTCTTAGCCCAAGTAAATCCATACATGGAAAGTGTGCAACAAAGACAAGGTGTATATGCCTTTAAGGTAGTAATGGATGCGTCTAATAACACTCCTGATGTAATCGATAGAAATCAAATGGTAGGCCAGATATTCTTACAGCCAACCAGAACAGCAGAATTTATAATCCTCGATTTCAACGTATTGCCAACAGGAGCTGAATTCCCCGCATAATAAGAAATTGAATTTGTAATATTTATAACAAAACACGACAATGGCAGTATTAGATCCCAACGAAATATTTTTCACCCCGTTTGAACCAAAACAACAAAATAGATTTGTTTTGTATGTAGATGGATTTCCCGCTTACCTTATTAAAGGATTAGGAGCAGTTTCAGTATCCCAAGCAACAATTCCTTTGAATCACATTAACGTTCAAAGGTTTGTAAAAGGCAAAACCACTTGGGGTACCATATCAATGACATTATTTGATGCAATTACTCCTTCTGGAGCTCAATCAGTAATGGAATGGGTAAGATTACACCACGAATCAGTAACAGGCCGAGATGGTTATTCTGATTTCTATAAAAAGGATATGACAGTAAATGTCTTGGGTCCTGTAGGTGATGTAGTCTCAGAATGGATCATTAAAGGAGCTATAATTACCGAAGCAACATTTGGTGATTACAATTACGATAGTGAGGGTGCTGTTGAAATCTCAATGACAGTACAACCTGATTACTGTGTATTGAATTTCTAATACAAAATACAAAATATAAAGAAAGAGCGTACGAAAGTGCGCTCTTTTTATTTTATTATATATTTATATCAAACAAATAGTTATCCATAATGGCACTCGACAACCTAAAGTTACCTACAGAAACTGTAGAACTCCCTTCAAAAGGTCTTTTATACCCAAAAGACAACCCCCTTTCTTCCGGAACCATAGAAATGAAGTATATGACTGCTAGGGAAGAAGATATTTTAACCAACTCTGCTTACATTAAAAACGGAACAGTAATTGATAAACTTCTTCAATCTTTAATAGTTTCAAGTATTAAGTATGATGACTTATTAATTGGGGATAAAAACGCAATTTTAATAGCAGCACGTGTATTGGGGTATGGTAAAGACTATGAGTTTACTGTAGGAGATACTACTCATATTGTAGATCTTACCCAAATTGAAAATAAACCCTTCGATGAATCTCTTTTTACCTCCGGAGTAAATGAATTTAGTTATACCTTACCTCATACAGATACCGACATCACTTTTAAATTACTATCCCATGGTGATGAGAAAAAAATCCAAAAAGAACTTGCAGGTATTAAAAAACTAAACCAATCTAATCCCGATGGTTCTACAAGATTAAAGTATATCATTACTTCAGTAGGGGAAAGTAGGGAACCTAAGGATATAAGAGAATTTGTAGATAATTACTTACTAGCTAAAGATGCCAGAGCTTTTAGAAAATATGTTCTTGAATTTCAACCCGACGTTGATTTAACTTTTTTTCCCGATGATGGAGGGGATTCTTTCCCCCTCCCAATTGGTATCCGCTTTTTTTATCCTGACTTCGAGTAAGGCAGCTTATTTAAGAAAGTCTACATTTACTCAAATACATGAAATAGTATTTCATGGGCAAGGGGGATATGATTGGGAAACTGTGTATAATATGCCCTTATGGCTTAAAAAATTTACTTTTGAGCAAATTAAAGATTATTATAATCAAAAATCTAACAATGCTAAAGAATCCCAATCTAAAACCCCTAACCAAACCACAGTAATAGATTCATCTGGAAAGGTCAAATCCCCAGAACATTTAAAACGAACCACATATCGATAAAGGTTTTATTTTTAAATATTTATAATAAATCCTTAACATGGCAGCAGGAGACGACATCAATAGAGCTAGAGAAGAAACTCAAAAATTAACTCAAGAAACCACTTTTTTAATTGATGCCTTTTCTTCATTAGGTGTTACTATTACGGATGCTATTACGGATGCTATTGACTCTGCTCAAGGGTTAGATAAAATTAGCCAAAAAATAGCTAAAACTTATGAAAGGGATTTAACTAAATCCGTTAAGGGAATAGTCAGTAGCCTGGATACTCAACTTGATCTTCAAAGAAAGATAAACAAAGGTCAAGATATAAGTAAAGAAATTCTTTCTATTAGAGAAAAAAGCGAACAAAACATAGTAGCACTCCAATCCCGTATTAATTTACTTCAGATGAATGGAGTAGGAATAAGCGAAGAACTTACAGTAGAACTTCAAAATCAAATTAAGTTAGAACGTAAAATTTTAAAGGATTTAGAAGAACAAAATGATGAAAGAGGTAAATCTTTAGGCCTTGTAGGAAAACTTACGGGGGGGTTAAATGGAATTCTAAAAAACTTTGATAAGTCTGGAAAATTATCTTCTATTTTAGATATAGAGGGGGCTACTAATCAAACATCTCGTATGACAGATGTTATGAGTCGTAGATTAAAAATAAGTAGTAAGGAAATTTCAAATTCTAAAAAATTAGGATTTTTTATTAAACAAATAGGTAAAAACTTATTATCAAACATTAAACCCACTGATATATTTACTGCTCTTTTAGTTAAAAGTTCCCAAGCTCTTAAAAAAATAGATACTAGAGTAGTAGGTTTAAGAAAAAATTTAGGATTAAGTGCTGGTGAAGCTACTAACCTAAATGATAAACTTGCTATGACCGCTTTCACGAGCAACAAAATAGGAGTTAATGTTGATACCCTTACTAAATCCGTTAATGATTTAAACTCATCATTAGGAGGTACTGCTATAATATTTGATGAAGATTTACTAGTATCTGCTACCTTTTTAAGAGAAAGATTTAATATGTCTGAAGAAGCTTTAGGTAATGTTACTAAAGAAGCATTAGCTACGGGTCGTTCTTTAGAAAGTATAAAAAATTACCAATTAGAATCTTTAGTAGCAGCTGAAAAAACCTTAAAAGTTAACTTAAACACAAATGCCGCTTTAGATAAAGCTAACAAAATATCAGGAGCCCTAAGACTAAACCTAGAAAAAACCCCTGGAGGTTTAGTTAAAGCGGTAGCTCAAGCAACTGCTTTAGGTTTAGAAGTAGAGCAAACTGCTAAAATGGCTGGAAAGTTACTTGATTTTGAATCAAGTATTGAAGCTGAAATGCAAGCTGAACTTTTAACTGGTAAACAACTTAATCTTGAACAAGCTAGATTACTAGCATTAAATGGAGATACAGCAGGAGCGGCCGCTGAAATAGCTAAACAAGTAGGTAGTGCTGCTGAATTCCAAGCTATGAATGTAATTCAACAACAAGCGTTAGCGGATGCTGTTGGATTAACTGCTGATGAATTAGCTAATTCTCTTAGAACTCAAGAAAGCATATCATCAGAAGCAGATAAATTTACGGAACGAACTGCCGAAGGAGCAGAAGAAGCAGCTACAGCATTATCGGTCCAACAAAGATTAGCGGGTGCTGCTGAAAAATTGGCAGGAATATTAGAATTTTCTGCTATAGCTGCCGCTGTTTTTGCAGGAGCTTTAACAGGAATTTTCTTTGGTCCTATAGCTGCAATTGCTATGGCAGCCACTGCGGGATTAGCAACAGCAGCACTTTTAGGCACATTCCAGGGAGACGATATTATCTCTCCATCACAAGGAGGATCAGGATACGGTAAACGTACCTTATTTGGTCCTGAAGGTGCAATTTCCCTAAATGATAAAGATACTATAGTAGCAGGTACTGATTTAAAAATGGGAGATGATATAGTATCACCCCCACAAATGGGTATAACTGAAACTATTACAAATAATAACAATACTGAAACTGTTACTAATAATAATAACAATACTGAAAGTTCTCCTACCTCAATAAACATAGCTCCTTTAGTAGAACAAATGAATAAAATGAATGCTACCTTAAATGCTATTTTAGGTAAAGAGGGTACGGTTACATTGGATGGTACAAAAGTAGGAACTGCCTTAACAGTAGGATCTTATAAATTACAATAATTTAATATTTATAACAAAATCACAATCATGTCAATTATTAACCTATACAACACATCACCTTCTGATCTTGCAAGTAGACCCCCAACGGTTCCTGCAGGCTCATTTTTTGGAACTAATTTATCAAAACTCCATGATGAGTATTCTTTAAATGCTAATCCTAAATTACCTAGTTTACCCTCTCCAACCTCTCTAGGTTTGCGAGGCATTACTCCTGCAGATAATTATAGGGATAACGCTCCTGAAAATAGATCATTCTAATAGATGCCCTTAATTGATCTTAAAACAGACCTTAAGTCTCTAACCTATGGAAAGGATCGCCCTGGTGGGGGTAGTAGTAAAGAACCTTTTATTACAGAACCTATTCCGGAAGGGGAAACTCCTGGGGCTTCTAACGACTTTCTCCTACGCCAAGGAGCTATCGGAAGAGGAGTTGAAGATGTTTCAAGATTAACTAAATTACTTTTTTCTACTACTAAAGGTCTTAACTTTACAACTACTACTAATCTTCTATCTAGAACATCAGTAAAAACAGAAGCAACTACCGGCCCTGCTTACGCTGCAGGTACCATTAATCAAGGAGTTTATGTTCCCTCTTCTACCCTAGCTCAAGTTGTGGCTGGATTTGGAGGCACTCATTTAAATTTATTAGGCTTGGATCCAACTTCTCCCATGGCTGGGATAGTTGAAGGAGGGTTATTCCCTGGAGGGGGTCTTATTAGATATGAACAAGCGGTCCACGACCAAAATAATCAATTAGGAGATAGTAGTAATAATAGATTAGTATCTTTATATGATACTAAAATTTTAGGTTCACTATTTCCTAAAAACCCTCTAGTTGCTTCTAGTGACCTTAATATACTATCTTATAGTGGGGGGCCGGGATCCACATTAGGTGTAGGTAAGACTATAACTAAAAGAGCAACCTATACTACAGGCAAAAATGAATACGGGTGGACTACTGGATCTTTTTTAGACAATTCCTTCAACAAAGTATCAGCAGCTCAAACTTATTTTAATACTAATTACTCTTCTAAAGAACAAGAAATTAATACACCTTTAGGTCCAATTACTTTAAAGGGAATTGAAGCAGGCACATACAATAGTGCTGAAAACTTTCCTAAGGGGGTAGTTAATTCTGGCTCTATTGTAACACTTACTACGGCATACAAAAAACCTGATGGAAGCTCTATTGAATACCATCCAAACTCTCCTAATGAGTTAACTAATGACTCTGTCACTAGTTATACCCAACGTTCATATCAATCCAACCCAGATTTTATACTTAGAAAGTATGGTAACTTAGCATCTCCTGTAAGTGGGAGTAAACAATATACTTACACAGGGGATAAATTTAGTGCAACAAATACCAACTTATTAAATGTTAGTAGTGGGTCAAGCGCAGAAGAACTTGGAGAATCCCAATTATTTAAATTTTATTTAAATCTTCTTAACCCTGATAACCCCTCTGATAACGAATACCTTTACTGGCAAGCTTATGTAGACAACTTCTCAGATTCTATAGGAGCCCAATATGATGAATACACTTATACCGGTAGAGGATATCCTTCATATAAGTATAAGGGGTTTAGTAGGGCAATAAATTTAGACTTTACAATAGTAGCCGAAAATCCAAATCAAATAATTCCTATTTATGCTAAATTAAATAAATTAATACAAAATTTAGCCCCTAACTACAGTAATAGCGGTTATATACGTGGAAATTTTGTTAAATTGACATTTGGAGATTATTTGAATGACGTACCCGGAATTGTAACTGGTTTTACATTATCTCCAATATTTGAAGCTGGGTTTGATATAGATAAGGGGAAACAACTCCCAAAATCCATTAAAGTAAGTGGGTTTAATTTTACTCCAATAACTGATAATAGTAAAGGATTAGTAAGCAGTGATAGCAAATTTATTTCATATCAATAATGAATAGATATAATAATATTCCCATATTTCGTACTCCTGTAGGGAAAAGATATAGAGCTAATGTAAAATATCCTGAAATTCCCTTTAGCGATAATGATTTCTACGTTATAGCCGAAGAAGGGGATAGATACGATCTATTAGCTTATCAATACTATGGGGATGTTACTTTATGGTGGGTTATATCATCCGCAAACCCTAGATTCAAACCTAATAGTTTGTACCCTACATTGGGCCACCAAATAAGAATACCCTCTAATATTTCTGATATTATAGAGGCATATAAAGTTTTAAATAAATAAATTATGGGGAAAATTATAGGTGAAAATTTCGCTCCTTTTGTAGATAAACAAATAAAAGTTAGACAAGAAAAATTAGGATCTACTACTTACGATAACGAACTTATTTCATATACTACAAGTAAAGATAGTTGGTTACGCCTAACATCAGGAGTTAACATAGACCAAACTAGACTTAACAACCTCCCCGGCACCCCCATCGGAAAAGGTGGAATTCCTGAGGGATCTGGGTTAGCTGAGAGATATGTTTTATTTGGGGGGGCCAATAATACTACAACTTCTTCAAAACCTAAAGGAGGAATTGTAGACAATTATACTGATTCTATATTAAAAAATGCTTCCTATGGATTTGATTCAACTGCAAATTATGGCTTAACTCCACTCCCAGGTGTTACTTCTTTTAATATTAAACCTAAAAATAATGGTTCTTTAATAGAAGGAGAAATTAAAATTAAATGCTATAACGTACAACAATTTAATCATATTGAAGCTCTTTACTTGAGATTAGGATATACTTTACTTTTAGAATGGGGACACACTATATATTTTAAAAATGATAAATCCCTCGAAAGTGATGTCACCTCGGGTAACCAGGTATATAAAGAGTTTCTTCAAGCTAAAAGTGGAAATGATGAAGACCCTCAAACTTACATACAAAATAAAATAAAACAAACTAGATCAGATTCCTCAGGTAACTATGATGGTATGTTAGGTAGAGTGCTCAATTATAATTGGGAAGTTACTCCTGAAGGGGAATATAATATAACTGTAAAAGTTCTTTCCCCAGGAGATATTATAGAATCTCTTTCTATATCTACAAATCTACCCGGTGACAAACGTTCAGAACCCGATTCCCCTTCTTCGGGAATAGAAAATAAAATTGAATCAACAACTATAGGAAGAATATTGGGAGACTTTAAAAAACGTCTTGATGGTGTCTCTATTTTTTCAAGCGATGATTCCCCTCTTGGAGAACTTAAAACTGAAAATTTGGGCGTATATAGTGGTATTGTTGTTCCAACCCCACGTAAGGCATCTTATTTTAATTCTAACCTTACCAATGACTCTATAAAATTAAGTGCCAACCTAGAAGATTTAAATCCCTACAAAGATGAAATTATTTCTCCCCCTTCATCTCAACCCCTTAAAGAATTAATAAAACTTGAAGGAGAAAACTCAGACGAAGCTTTTTATTATATTAAATTTGGGGCGTTATTAAGGATAATTCAAAATTTTCTTCTATTATATAATACTACCGAAAATTCTACTCCTATAATAGGTATAAATTGGGAATATGATGAAAATCAATGCTTTATCCCCCTTGAAGATTTATTTTCATCAGATCCTCGTACTTGCTTAATACCCTCTAGATTTAAAACCGGAGTAGTAGAATTTTCTCTTGAAGGTTCCGATGAATTAGGATTTGAAAATACTTTTGATTTCAAAAAAATTAACCAGATTTTAGGATCAGATTTTTTAACTAGTAAAGATAAAAAAAATGATAAATTTACTTATAATTTTATGCATATTCATTTAAATATAGATTTAATTTTTAATATACTTGATAAAAACATAAACAGCGCAGGAAACTTAGCTTTAATTGACTTTCTACTAGCTTTGTGCACCCAAATAAATTCATCTTTATCTAATGCAACCGAATTAACCCCATTCCATGATACCGATGATAATATTTTATATATAGTTAATAAAAGAAACTCGAATAACATTTTACCTGATTCTGAAAAGGAAGCTTCAAAATTCCAAATAGGATTTTATAATAGTGGGCAAGGAAACATAACAGGTATTCAAAAGGGTAGTTTTGTAAAAAATATTTCTATAAACTCAACAATCCCTCCTAATTTTGCAACCCAAATAGCAATAGGGGCTCAAGCTAACAACACTAGCGTAGACCAAAATTCCTTTTCTTTTTCAAATTGGAATAGGGGATACACAGACAGAATAGTTTTAGATAAAAAAACTTCTGCTGAATCAACAACAGCAAAAGAAGAACAAATTAGGCAGGATAGAAGATTAAAATATGCTGAAACTGTAAAAAGTACAGAAATAGCAGTTATGCTTAATAGTACCTTTAGTTATAGTGCGAATCTTTACAAACTTTCTACAGCCATAAATAAATACTTTGAAATACGATCTTCTGAAAATATAAAAAAGGATAATTCTTTAACATCTCCCGTTTTAATTCCTATTTCATTATCTCTTACTATGGATGGTCTTTCTGGAATGAAAATTTTTCAAAAATACACTATCACAGATGAATTTCTCCCCCAAAGTTATAGGGATAATATAGAATTTATTATTAAAGGCATAAACCATACCATAGATGGTTCAGGATGGATTACTAATGTTGAAGGGCAGTTTATGCCCAAAGCTAGACTAAGTGAACCTATTACAGAGGATAATCCCCTCTTTACGGGCCCCCAAAATCAGTTTTAATTAATATTTATCAATATGCCCTATGTTCCCAAAAGTAGAATTCAAACTAATCTGTATACTGCGGGAAAGAACTATGTAATCAAAGGAACAACCCAACCTTACATTGGGTACTACTACAAAACATATAAGGGCCAATTATTTACAGGAAAAAATCCTGATAATAAACCCAATAGACTCCTAATCCCAATTCCTGAACCAGTACAAGCTAACCAAACTCAAGTCTATATTAAAGACAATGTTGAAAATGAAAATTATAAACTCTTAAGAGGAATCTCAGGAAATAATTTACGAAATTCCCCCCAACTATTCTTTACACAACCCACTGAACAGGATTACCAACTTGGTGAATTTAGAAGATTTTTTTGTAAAAGTAGAAATGAATTTATTTATTTAGAAACTTCCGAATCTGACTATAACGCATTAGTTCAAAATAGTCCAACTATAGATTTCCAAAACTGGGTACCTTTTAATATACCTTGGACATTAACAGGAGATGAAAATCAAGTATATCGTACAAATCATAGTATAGTAAAATTAAAAGAAAAAAATGAAGGTTTTTATGGATTAGGAAAATATCTTCAAGAGAAATATTTAAGGTACTATAAACCTTGAATATTTATAACGAAGAACCACTAATCTATGGCACAAAAATTTATTATAGATAGAGATTTAGGAGCATTTTGTATACCTTACAAGGTTTCAACTCCCTCTACAATCCCCTCCCCTGGTAGATTAAGTCTTTATAGTAGTTTAGATGTTAGAAATACAACTCGTGTTGATATTAACATATCGGACCTTAATAATATTAACATATCGGATTACCTAAAAGATAGTACTAAAGGTAATTTAACAATACACAGTAAAAAATATCCTGCTAACTACGCAGTTTTTCCTTACACAGCTGTAACGGATAATACTAATTATATATCTTTTACAATAACTGCAGGAGCTAGTGCTCAATCTGGTAATTTTCCATTAAATGCTGAGGAAGAAGTTTGTATTGTATTAGATTATAATGACGGAACAGGAGGAGGAGGAAGCGGCTCATCAGGTACATCAGGATCATCGGGTGCCGAAGGCTCCTCAGGTACTTCAGGTACTTCAGGCACTTCGGGTTCATCTGGTGAAGATGGTGACATATATGCCGATTGTAGCACTCAAACCATTACCGATCCCCCTGGAGACCCCCTTAATATAAACATAGCCGCAGGACTAGCATATACAGTAGGTCAAACTGTAATACTAGCATATAGTGCCACACAGTATATAGTAGGAATAGTTAATTCATATAACTCATCAAATGGGGATATAGAAATCGATATTACTTCCCAAACAGGGAATTGGCCTACCCCTACTTCTCTACAATGGTGTATAAACCTAGAGGGAGCTCCAGGAGCAGCAGGATCATCAGGCACTTCAGGCACTTCAGGATCATCGGGTTCATCGGGTACTAGCGGTTCATCAGGTATGACAGGTGCTTCAGGTACATCCGGTTCTTCAGGTACTTCAGGTAGTTCGGGCACATCTGGCTCCTCAGGCTCATCTGGCACCTCAGGCTCATCGGGCACTTCAGGTATATCGGGTTCATCGGGTACTTCAGGTTCATCTGGTACTTCAGGTTCTTCAGGTTCTTCAGGTACCTCAGGCATAGACGGTTCCTCAGGCACTTCAGGTTCTTCAGGTTCTTCAGGCACATCAGGTTCATCAGGTACTTCAGGTTCATCTGGAATATCAGGTTCATCAGGTACTTCAGGTACATCTGGAGAATCAGGCTCATCAGGTACTTCAGGTTCTTCAGGTATGACAGGTGCCTCAGGTACCTCGGGTTCATCAGGCTCATCAGGTTCGTCAGGTACCTCAGGTTCCTCAGGTTCCTCAGGCACCTCAGGTATAGATGGTTCCTCAGGTACTAGTGGTTCTTCGGGTACTTCAGGTATAGATGGCTCTTCAGGTACCTCAGGTTCTTCAGGTACTAGTGGTTCTTCAGGCTCATCAGGTACATCAGGTACATCCGGCTCATCAGGCACTTCAGGTTTTTCAGGCTCCTCAGGCACCTCAGGTAGCTCAGGCACATCGGGATCATCAGGCATCAGTGGCTCTTCAGGTACTAGTGGCTCATCAGGCACATCAGGTACTAGTGGTTCATCAGGCACTTCAGGTACTAGTGGTTCATCAGGTATTAGTGGTTCATCAGGCACTTCAGGTTCATCGGGCACTTCAGGCATAGATGGCTCTTCAGGTACTGCAGGTTCATCAGGTACTTCAGGTTCTTCGGGTATGACGGGTGCATCAGGTACTTCAGGCTCTTCAGGTACTAGCGGTTCGGCAGGTACTAGTGGTTCTTCAGGCACATCAGGTTCTTCAGGCACCTCAGGTTCATCAGGATCGTCGGGTACCTCAGGTATAGACGGTTCTTCGGGTACTTCAGGTACTTCAGGCTCTTCAGGTACTAGCGGTTCTGCAGGTACTAGTGGTTCTTCAGGCACTAGTGGTTCTTCAGGTACATCAGGTTCATCAGGTACTTCAGGCTCATCAGGCATTAGTGGTTCATCAGGTACCTCTGGTACATCAGGCTCTTCAGGTGCCTCAGGTTCTTCAGGTACTAGTGGTTCTTCAGGAACCTCAGGCACCTCCGGCTCTTCAGGATCATCAGGTACCTCAGGTATAGATGGTTCTTCAGGTACCTCAGGTTCTTCAGGTACTAGTGGTTCTTCAGGTACCTCAGGCACCGCCGGCTCTTCAGGATCATCAGGCACCTCAGGTTCCTCAGGAATGACGGGGGCTTCGGGCACATCAGGTTCATCAGGTACTTCGGGTATCGATGGTTCATCTGGCACTTCAGGATCTTCGGGTACCTCAGGTTCTTCCGGCACCTCTGGGATAAATGGCTCTTCAGGAACTTCAGGCACTTCGGGTTCATCTGGCACTTCAGGTTCTTCAGGTACATCGGGTATTAGTGGTTCCTCAGGTACATCAGGTACTAGTGGTTCCTCAGGCACTAGTGGTATCTCGGGTTCCTCAGGTACTAGTGGCTCTTCAGGTACTAGTGGCTCTTCAGGTACTAGTGGTTCTTCCGGCACTAGTGGTTCTTCAGGTACTAGTGGCTCTTCAGGCACATCAGGCTCATCTGGTACCTCAGGTACAGCTGGCTCATCAGGTACTTCAGGTTCCTCAGGCACATCAGGTTCTTCAGGTATGACAGGTGCCTCAGGAACATCAGGTTCTTCAGGTACATCAGGTTCTTCAGGTACTAGTGGTTCTTCGGGTACTTCGGGTTCATCAGGTGAGGATGGTGACATATACGCCAATTGTAGTACCCAATCCCTCACTTCCCCCGCTTCGGGTACCCTTAATCTTGTTATAGGAATTGGATTAGCTTATACAACGGGACAAAGTATAATATTGGCTACCCCAGGTAATGTTAATAACCTAATTGAAGGAACGGTTGGGTCCTATAATTCGGGAACAGGGGGCATTAGTATTATAGTTACCTCTTCTACAGGGACTTTTAGTGGTTCTCAACAATGGTGTATAAACCTAGCGGGAGCCCCCGGAGCATCAGGTTCTTCGGGTACATCGGGTATCTCAGGTTCTTCAGGAACATCAGGTATCTCAGGTTCATCAGGCACTTCAGGTGCTGCAGGTTCATCAGGTACTTCAGGCATAAGTGGTTCTTCAGGCACATCAGGTTCTTCAGGTATGACAGGTGCCTCAGGTACTTCAGGTTCTTCAGGCACATCAGGTATTAGTGGTTCCTCAGGCACCTCAGGTTCATCAGGTTCATCAGGCACCTCAGGCACCTCAGGCGCCATAGGTATTAGTGGCTCCTCAGGTACTTCGGGTACATCAGGCTCTTCAGGTACTAGTGGTTCATCAGGTATGACAGGGGCCTCAGGCACATCAGGTTCATCAGGTACTTCAGGCAGCTCAGGTTCTTCAGGCACCTCAGGTGTTTCAGGTTCTTCAGGAACTTCAGGTAGTTCAGGCATTTCAGGCTCATCAGGTTCCTCAGGTACTAGTGGTTCCTCAGGTTCATCAGGTACTTCAGGCTCATCAGGCATTAGTGGTTCATCAGGTACCTCTGGTACATCAGGTTCATCGGGTACATCGGGTACTTCAGGTTCATCAGGTACTAGTGGTTCTGCAGGCACCAGTGGTTCATCAGGTATTAGTGGCTCTTCAGGCACCTCCGGTTCATCAGGTATGACAGGTGCTTCGGGTACATCAGGCTCCTCAGGTATTTCGGGCTCATCGGGAACTTCAGGTACATCAGGCTCATCGGGTATTTCAGGCTCCTCAGGTACTTCGGGTACATCAGGTTCTTCAGGTACTAGTGGTTCTTCAGGTACATCAGGTTCATCGGGTACTTCAGGCTCATCAGGTATTAGTGGTTCATCAGGTACCTCTGGTACATCAGGTTCATCGGGTACTTCAGGCTCATCAGGTACTAGTGGTTCATCAGGTACTAGTGGTTCATCAGGTACTTCAGGTACTAGTGGCTCCTCAGGTTTTAGCGGTTCATCAGGTACTTCAGGTTCTTCAGGCACTTCAGGCACTTCAGGCTCTTCAGGTGTTAGCGGTTCATCAGGTACTAGTGGTTCATCAGGTATGACTGGAGCCTCAGGTACTTCTGGTTCTTCGGGTACTAGTGGTTCCTCGGGTACATCAGGAGCTACAGGGGATAGTGGTTCTTCAGGCACATCAGGCTCATCGGGTACTTCAGGCTCCTCAGGCACTTCAGGTATAGATGGTTCTTCAGGCACTAGTGGTTCTTCAGGTACATCAGGTTCGTCAGGTACTTCAGGGGCTACAGGTGAGGATGGCTCATCAGGCACATCAGGTTCATCAGGTACGTCAGGTTCATCAGGCACCTCAGGAGCTACAGGTGAAAGTGGCTCTTCAGGAACTTCAGGTTCCTCGGGTATAACAGGTGCTTCAGGTACTTCAGGTTCTTCAGGTACTTCAGGTTCTTCAGGCACCAGTGGCTCTTCAGGCATTAGTGGTTCTTCAGGCACATCAGGAGCTACAGGTGAAAGTGGCTCTTCAGGTACCTCAGGTTCCTCAGGTATGACAGGTGCCTCAGGCACATCAGGTTCTTCAGGCACTTCAGGTTCCTCAGGTACTAGTGGTTCTTCAGGTACTTCAGGTATAGATGGTTCTTCAGGTACAAGTGGTTCATCAGGTACTTCAGGTATAGACGGCTCTTCAGGCACCTCAGGTTCATCGGGTACATCAGGTTCATCAGGTACATCAGGTACTTCGGGTTCTTCAGGTATTAGTGGTTCTTCAGGCACTTCGGGTTCATCAGGTATGACAGGAGCCTCAGGCACTTCAGGTTCTTCAGGTACATCAGGTACTGCAGGTTCATCAGGTACTTCAGGTATATCGGGTTCATCAGGTACATCAGGTTCTTCAGGTATGACTGGAGCTTCAGGTACATCAGGTTCTTCAGGTACTAGTGGTTCATCAGGCACATCAGGCTCATCAGGCACTTCAGGTATAGATGGTTCTTCAGGCACTTCAGGCACTTCAGGTTCTTCAGGAGCTGCTGGAGCGGATGGTGATGTATACGCGGATTGTGCAAATCAAACTATTACTAGTGGTACCCCTCCACCATCACTTACTTTAACTTTTGCTACTGATTTAGCTTATACCGCAGGACAGAATGTAATATTAGCACATAGTGCTACCCAATTTATTGAAGGAACAGTAGATAGTTATACTCCCAATTCAGGGGTAATAGTATTAATTAATTTAACTTACACGGGAACATTCTCAGGTACTATAGAATGGTGTTTAAACTTAGCAGGAGCCCCAGGGGCATCGGGTTCATCAGGAACCTCTGGTACATCAGGCTCATCAGGCACTTCAGGTATAGATGGTTCATCGGGCACCTCAGGTTCTTCAGGTACATCAGGCTCTTCAGGTACTAGTGGTTCATCCGGTACTTCAGGTATAAATGGTTCATCAGGTACCTCAGGTTCTTCAGGTACATCAGGCTCTTCAGGTATATCTGGTTCTTCAGGTACATCAGGTACATCAGGTATATCGGGTTCATCAGGTACATCAGGTTCTTCAGGTATGACTGGAGCTTCAGGCACATCAGGTTCTTCAGGTACATCAGGTTCTTCAGGCACCAGTGGCTCCTCAGGTACTAGTGGTTCTTCAGGTACATCAGGTACATCAGGTGTATCAGGTTCCTCAGGTACCTCAGGCTCTTCAGGAACATCAGGTATAGATGGTTCTTCGGGTACTTCAGGTGCTGCAGGTTCATCAGGTACTTCAGGCATAAGTGGTTCTTCAGGCACATCAGGTTCTTCAGGTATGACAGGAGCCTCAGGAACATCAGGTTCTTCAGGTACATCAGGTTCTTCAGGCACTTCGGGTTCATCAGGTACTAGTGGTTCTTCAGGCACCAGTGGTTCTTCAGGTACATCAGGTACATCAGGTTTATCAGGTTCCTCAGGTACCTCAGGCTCTTCAGGTATGACAGGAGCTTCAGGTACTTCAGGTTCCTCAGGTACTTCAGGTTCCTCAGGTACTAGTGGTTCTTCAGGTACTTCAGGTATAGATGGTTCTTCAGGTACAAGTGGTTCATCAGGTACTTCAGGTATAGACGGCTCTTCAGGTACTTCAGGTTCATCGGGTACATCAGGTTCATCAGGAGCAACAGGTGAAAGTGGCTCATCAGGCACCTCAGGCTCTTCAGGTACTAGTGGTTCTTCAGGCACTTCGGGTTCATCAGGTATGACAGGAGCCTCAGGAACATCAGGTTCTTCAGGTACATCAGGTACTGCAGGTTCATCAGGTTCTTCAGGTACTAGTGGTTCTTCAGGCACTAGTGGCTCTTCAGGTACCTCAGGAGCTACAGGTGGAAGTGGCTCTTCAGGTACCTCAGGTTCCTCGGGTATGGCAGGTGCTTCAGGTACTTCAGGTTCATCAGGTACATCAGGTTCTTCAGGCACCAGTGGTTCTTCGGGTACTTCAGGTATTAATGGTTCATCAGGTACTAGCGGTTCTTCGGGTACTAGTGGTTCTTCAGGTACTTCAGGTTCTTCAGGTACCGGTGGTTCTTCTGGCACCTCAGGTATTGATGGTTCTTCAGGCACTTCAGGTTCATCAGGCACCTCAGGCTCTTCAGGTATGACCGGAGCTTCGGGTACTTCAGGTTCTTCAGGCACTAGTGGTTCTTCAGGTACTAGTGGTTCCTCAGGTTCATCGGGTATTTCAGGTACTTCAGGTTCATCAGGTACTTCAGGTTCATCAGGCACATCGGGTTCCTCTGGCACATCGGGCACTTCAGGCACTTCAGGTTCTTCAGGTATGACAGGTGCCTCAGGTACTTCAGGTTCTTCAGGCACTTCAGGTATAGACGGTTCATCAGGTACTTCAGGCACTTCAGGCACTTCGGGTTCATCAGGCACTTCAGGTTCTTCAGGCACTTCAGGTTCATCAGGTATGACAGGTGCTTCAGGCACATCCGGCTCATCGGGTACCTCAGGCTCCTCAGGCACTTCAGGTATAGATGGCTCTTCAGGTACTAGTGGTTCTTCAGGCACATCAGGCTCATCAGGTACCTCAGGCTCATCAGGTGCTTCAGGAACCGATGGAGATATCTATGCTGCATGTGTTAATAACCTTACAATTTCAAACCCTCCTTCATCCCCTCTTACTATTGCTATAGGATCCGGATTAGCTTATACTGCGGGGCAGAACATAATATTAGCAATTGATTCCTCTAATTTTATTGAGGGTACCGTAAACAATTATAACTCAGGAACTGGAAATATTGAAATTAATGTTACTTCTTCCACAGGGTCTTGGTCTTCAATTACCTCTTATACATGGTGTATAAACCTAGCAGGAGCCCCAGGAGCATCAGGTTCTTCAGGTACATCAGGTTCTTCAGGCACTTCAGGTACTTCAGGTATAGATGGTTCATCGGGCACCTCAGGTTCTTCAGGTACTTCAGGCTCTTCAGGCTCTTCAGGTACTTCGGGTTCTTCAGGTATGACAGGGGCTTCAGGTACTTCAGGTTCTTCAGGTACTAGTGGTTCCTCAGGTACATCAGGCTCATCAGGCACTTCAGGTTCTTCAGGAACAAGTGGTTTATCAGGCACCAGTGGTTCATCGGGTACTTCAGGGATTGCAGGTATAGACGGCTCTTCAGGCACATCCGGTTCATCAGGTATGACAGGCGCCTCAGGTACTTCAGGCTCTTCGGGTACTAGTGGCTCTTCAGGTTCTAGCGGCACCTCAGGAACAAGTGGTTCTTCAGGTACTTCAGGTTCATCAGGTACATCAGGTATAGACGGTTCATCGGGTACCTCAGGTTCATCAGGTACATCAGGTATAGACGGTTCATCAGGTACAAGTGGCTCATCAGGTACCTCAGGTATAGATGGTTCATCAGGTACAAGTGGTTCATCAGGTACTTCAGGTATAGATGGTTCTTCAGGTACAAGTGGTTCATCAGGTACATCAGGTATAGATGGTTCTTCAGGTACTTCAGGTTCTTCAGGCACTTCAGGTATAGATGGTTCTTCAGGTACAAGTGGTTCATCAGGTACTTCAGGTATAGACGGTACTTCAGGTTCATCAGGTTCATCAGGCACAGACGGTTCATCGGGTACTTCAGGTTCTTCAGGTACTTCAGGCATAGACGGTTCTTCAGGTACAAGTGGTTCATCAGGTACTTCAGGTATAGACGGTTCTTCAGGTACTTCAGGTTCATCAGGTACATCAGGTATAGATGGTTCTTCAGGCACAAGTGGTTCATCAGGTACTTCAGGTATAGACGGTTCTTCAGGTACAAGTGGTTCATCGGGTACCTCAGGTATAGATGGTTCATCGGGTACTTCAGGTTCATCAGGCACTTCAGGTATAGATGGTTCTTCGGGTACAAGTGGTTCATCAGGTACTTCGGGTATAAGTGGTTCATCAGGTACAAGTGGTTCCTCAGGCACCTCAGGCTCTTCAGGCACTTCTGGCTCCTCAGGTATGACAGGTGCTTCAGGCACATCAGGTTCATCAGGTACTTCAGGTTCTTCAGGTACTAGTGGCTCATCAGGTACCTCAGGCTCTTCAGGTACTTCAGGTATTAGTGGTTCCTCAGGCACTTCAGGTTCTTCAGGTACTTCAGGCTCTTCAGGTATGACGGGAGCTTCGGGTACATCTGGTTCTTCAGGCACATCAGGTTCTTCAGGTACTAGTGGTTCATCAGGCACATCAGGCTCATCAGGTACTTCAGGTACATCAATCACAGAAAATTGGTCTATATTAGATAGTGTACCTGCAGGATCCGTGGGTAACCCAGGAACTGATATTTTTAATACGGGGCTTAGCTTTGGCACATTCGATGTAGTTGAATTTGATGGAATGGTTATATTAAAAGGAAATAATAGCGGAACAGGAACCGTTGCTGACCCCTTCATCAGAGCAGGTGCTACATTGAAATTTACAGGTACCCTTTGGGCATTTTTAAGTAAAAACTATCTATATGATTTTACTATTACTGAAGTAGATGGAACATTCGTTTCACAAAGTGTAACTACTGAAATTGCTCAAACCCAATTAATAAGTATAGTAGCCACAGACCCCGGAAATAAGACCCAAGGGTCCTATGGTCCTGTTGGTATTACAGGAGGAGGAACAGGAGCACAAGCCACAGTTGTAATAGGAAATACAGGACTTGCTACTTCAATAATAGTAACAGATGGGGGAAGTGGATATTCAACAACTACAGCAATCACAATTGATGGGGCCGATATAGGAGGAACAACATCCACCGATGATGTAGTGTTAAACCTTACGATCCCATACTTAGTTCCTGAATACACTAAATCCAGACTAAACTTGGAACAAATATACATTCAAGCAGAGGATGTTGATGTTACAAACAACATTCTAAGATTTAAAGTATACAATACTCTTGATTATAGCTTATTCTACAAGCATTCATTAACATTTAGAATTTTTAACGATTTGTAATAATTAAAAAATGAATACATTTAATCAACAAATCATAACATTTGAAGATGAATTTTTTAATGTAGAATTTCCTGTAATTCCTATTCAATATAATATTCAATATAACTTAGCAGCAGATGATAATGTTTGGTGGGGATGTTCTACCACTTTTGGAGGTGTTTCTATTTTAGAAAAGGCAAATAGTAACTGGGATGGAGGGATCTTTACAGGAAACATATTAAGTTCTATTACTACTAATACAACAGATGCAACCATCAATCTTTTTCAATACACCATACCCACTCTACCCGGAGAAGATGGTGGTGGGGCTAAAATTACTACTCAACAAACTGCGGGTGTGATCACTTATGCTTTTATAAATGATGGAGGAGTAGGATATGAAGATGGAGACACTTTAACCCTACCATCATCTGCTCTTGGAAGTACTACAGATGCTATTATAACTTTAACATCCAATAATCTCCCAACGGAAATACCTCCCTCTACAGGAAACATATACCTTACTGCTACAGATAATGGAACGGGTCCTGCTCTTGTTACTGTAGAATTTACCCAAGATGATTACGAAGCTAGTGGAGGCCCCTTAGAAACAGGCGAAACTTATTATTGGGAATTGATTGCAGGTGAAACCTTAAATTATAGTGCTATCTACAATGTACCTACCCAAGTAATAGCTCAAGGTACTTTACAAGTAAGACCCTCAATTTTTAGTGCTGAAGGATATAGACCCTAATCATTACAATATTTATTAATATAATATAAAAAATAAAAAATGGCATCTTTTAATCAAGACTTTATAAAATTTGAAGACGATACTTTTCTTTTACTATATACTTTCACAGATTTAACTTCCAACTTTGATACTAACTGGGATGCATGGTGGGGGTGTTCTTTAACTGAAGGAGGAGTATCAGTATTAGAGAAATGCACAAGTGTATGGGTACCAGGTATGCCTTCTTCACCCTTCCAAGTTGTTATCCCCAACGGAGGAACTCAAATCCAAGTATTTTTTACCCAAGCGGATTTTGTAAATAGTGGTGGAGTCCTAACAGAAAACGTAACATATTATACCGAATTAGTAGTTAGTCCTACGGGTGATGAAGATACAAGTTTAGTAGCAGCCGTAGGGACCTTCATACCTAAGAAATCAATATTTACTTCTGATGGGTACAGACCAATATAATGAGTTGTAATCTAGATGCAAGTTTAACAGGATCCATTTTAACAGGTATAGTTGGAGGTCCCCTTTTAGGATCTAACTTTCCTACCCTTACAATAGATTCTACATTGTGGAATGTTGAAGAACTTAATGCTTCTTTAACTGCTTCTCTAGATGCTTCTTTAACTACTACTTTAAATGCCGCTTTAACTGCTAGCTTGCTTGCTAGTTATGAACCTGTTAAATACCTAACAGCTGAATATTGTATTAAAATTGCTGCTACTTAAACTATTTATATTTATAATCAATGGCTACAAAAACTAATTATAATGTAAAAGTAGAACTAGATCCTACCGAATTTCCCTCTGTAGATAGAGCGGTTATATGGGACGCTTCAAGTGGTAGTTTTGCCTTAACAAGTTCTATTGGAGGAGGAGGAACTTTAATTACCAAAACTACCCCTATTACAGCTACTGTTAACCCTACAACTACACTTAATTTTGTAAATGGTGACGTCAGTGATGCCGGTAGTGGAGTAGCAGATGTCGAATATACTCTCCAAGGAGTAACGGATAATGGGTTTATTACTACTAACACCTCTCTCTTTTTATCAAACCAACCCTTAGATTACAACGGTTTAACTGGAATTAATGCTACCTCAGGATTTAGAGAACAAGGATCCTTAGCATACACGTTTGTAACCCCCCAAGAAACAGAAAAACCTATATTCTTATTAGGAGTTCTACCTCAAAGTGAATACCCTAATAATTATATAATTTACAATAAAGACATTACAATTTACCCCTCAGGATCTGATGGTGACGATACTCATGAACCTACCGGAGGAGGAGGGAATGACCATGGTCCTAATCTTGTAATAGGAGGGGGTCAAATTACTTTAAGTAGTGTTACTTCATCCTCCCCCGACCCTCGAAGTGGAGTATTACTTACCCCTGTCCCCAACATATATTTTTTTAATACAGACGCTAGTGCTTCAATCTCAGGATCCCTACAACCTGTAAGCGCCTCAGCCCAAATAAATTATGATACAGCTAGTAGAGCTATAAAATTTTTAGTAGGAGAAACTAATGAAGTTCTTAAAGAAGTCCTTTTTATTTCCAAATCAGGGGATGATGCGAGAATAGGCATAGGAACTGATAAACCTGCTTCTACTTTTGAACTTAAAACAGGACAAGGTTCTAGTAAAGAGGCCCCTGATTTTATATTATCAGTACCTAGTGGCTCCGTTACTGAAGGAGCTGAATCTAGTAGATTAGCATTTGTTATAGAAGATACTGCACTTAGTGGAAGTAAATTATTAGTATCCGGAAGTACCGGAGCTATATATTCTAGAGTATTAGGAGAACAATCATCATTTCAATATGGGTCTTTAGTATTGGAAGTAGATGGACCTAACCTCCCTGAAAGGGATTTAAAAGCTATTGAAATAGGGCACGGACTTTTTGCTAACGATAGCCAAAATATTGGAATAGCTGTTAGTTCTAGTATAGAAATGGGGGGTTTTCAAAATCCTCGAATTTTTATAAAAAATGAAGCGGATGAAAATATTATTAAAATTGGAAATGATACACAAGCACCTCCTGATACAAATGCTGGGGAACTTCGTATCTTTGATAATGATACAGAAAAAATAGTATTTAGAACTTATGCCTCAAAGGATAGTTATATCAATACTACAGGTAATTTTGGTATAGGTACTACTTCACCTAGTGAAAAATTAGAAGTATCCGATAATATTAAAGCTGGAGGATTTATAACAGCATCAAATGCTCAATTTACTTCTATTCCTGTGGGTAGTGAAACTACATTCCTTACAGTAGATAGTAGTGGTAACGTAAAAACTAGAACTAGCGGTGCTGACGGTTCCTCAGGTACTTCAGGTACATCAGGTACTTCTCCTACAATAGCAAATGATGCTAATAATAGAGTAGTAACAGCAGTAGGTAATGGTACTCTAAATGCTGAATCTAATTTTACATTTAATGGCTCAACTATGTCTGTTGTCGGAGATATTACTGTTACAAGTACCATTTCAGGTAATGGATCTGTTTTAGAAGTAGGTGAAATAGCATCCTCAGCGGGTCCTGCATCATCTGCAGGCGATAAGGGATTTAATGCTGAAACAGTTACTTTTTATAGTAACACAGTTGTAGCAGGAGGAGTTTATTATCTTGGTAGTTCTGCTTGGACTTTCTCAGATGCCGATGCCGTATCAACTTCTAAAGGATTTATGGGAGTATCAACCTCAACCAACTCTAATACTGGTATGGTAATACGTGGCATTGTCTATGTATTTGCTGATCCTGGAGGGTCAGTAGGAGATGTAGTATATCTATCAACAGCTACAGGAAGATTAACTACAACAGCCCCTACGGCAGCGGGTGATGTAGTTAGAATAATGGGATATAAAGTAGGCACAAACCTAGTATTCTTTAACCCATCCAACGATTGGGTAGAACTATAAATTTAAGACTCTCCTATAATAATTTGTTTTCCTAAATTAGATTAATTATATTAATTGTTATGTCATTACCTAAATTAAAGGTTCATTGTTCTTACATAGGAACCACCGGATATAATCACCATTCTAGAGATTTTTTTAGAAAATTATCTGAAAAAGTAGATTTAAAAATTCGTAATTTTACTGTAGGAAAAAGTTGGAAAGGAAATAATGATGAACCCCACAACGGTGAATTATACCTTGATAATTTAGATAAAAAATTATTAGTAGAACAAACCCTAACTACGGGAAAGAACACACGAGATGAATTTCCCATATACCCCAATTATAAAAATAAGTTTGAGCAAGATATTGATTTAGTTTTAGTAGAAACAGACCATCACTACTTTTATAATTCTTATAACAAACCCAAAATTGCCTATAATGTTTGGGAATCTACCCTCCAACCTCCTCATTTTTTTAAAAAGTTATTGGAGTATGATCAAATATGGGTTCCCTCAAAATGGCAAGCTGAATGTACTATAAAACAAGGAGCAGATCCTGATATGGTTAAAGTAGTACCTGAAGGGGTAGATATTAATACTTTTAAGCCTTCTTCTTTTTCTAAAAAACTAGATTACAAAGATAAAAGATTTAAATTTGTTTTATTTGGGAGATGGGACTACAGAAAATCTACTAAAGAAATTATAGAGACTTTTCTTAAAGAATTTGACCCATCCGAACCTATAGACTTAATTATATCAGTTGATAACCCCTTCTCAGGCGATAATCACGGCACTACAGAAAAACGTTTAGAACACAATGGGCTTGTTGATAAAAGAATAAAAATTAAACATTTTCCCTCAAGAGAAGATTATATTACTTATTTAAAAAATGGTCATGTATTTGTATCCTGTGCTAGAAGTGAGGGATGGAATTTACCCTTAATTGAGGCTATGGCTTGTGGTACTCCTTCAATCTATTCAGCATGTAGTGGTCAAATGGAATTTGCTGAAGGAAAGGGTCTTCCTGTAAAGATATTAGGAGAAAAACCCGTAATGGATGCTGATTATAACCATTTTAATTCTTCAGTAGGTAATTACTATGAACCCGATTTCCAAGACTTAGCACGTGTAATGAGAGACGCTTTTGAAAACTACACAGACCATAAAAAACGGGCTTTAGAAGAAGCAAAACTAATCCATCGAGATTTTAATTGGGATAAGGTAGCAGAAATAGGCATAGATACCTTAAAAGATTTTAAAACTAAAAAGCTTAAAAACGAAATTCTCCTTGACTTTACAGATGGAGCAAAGTGTGAAATTCTAGGCCCCCTAAATCAAGATTACCAAATTAAATTTTATAATGATATTAATAATAAGTTAATCCATGAGGGTATTATTACCAATAATATGTGGACTTCCCCCAATTATAAATCTTTTATAAAATGGAGAGTAGAAATTTGGGAAAACGATACTAAAATTCATGAGCATATTTTCGATCTAGCTGATAAAAAAGTTTACATACACTTAGATAGTAAATCTATAGGTGACACCATTGCATGGTTCCCTTATGTAGAAGAATTTAGAAAAAAACATAACTGCAAAGTCACTTGCTCTACATTCCATAACGATTGGTTCCAGTCAAAATATCCCCAAATAGAATTTGTATCCCCTGGCACCCCTGTAGGAGATTTACATACTTCTTATGGAATAGGGTGGTATTATGAAAATGATAAAATTAATACTTCTTATCACCCCCATAATATTAAAACCCAACCTCTTCAAAAAACATCATCTGATATTTTAGGACTAGAATATAAAGAAATTATACCTAGATTTAAATCTCCCAATATTTCCCCCATAAAAGAAAAATACGTAACTATTGCTATCCAATCTACATCACAATGCAAATATTGGAATTATCCTGGGGGTTGGGAACAAATTGTAAAGCATCTACAAAACAAAGGATATAAAGTAATAGCAGTAGACCAACATAAAAATTTTGGAATTAAAAATTTTATGAATAGTTCCCCTCAATGTGATTACCACTTCCACAACAAACCCCTAGATGAAGTAATGTCTATAATTAGTGGGGCAGAATTCCATGTTAGTATTAGTTCTGGTCTTTCCTGGATAGCATGGGCTCTAAACATCCCTACAGTTTTAATCTCTTCATTTACCCACCCAAATCATTGTGAGTTCAAATCAAACACCACCCGAATATACAATGACACCTCCCCTTCAGGATATTTTAGCACCCATAGAATGGATGTTTCAAATTGGAATTGGTATCCCTTCCAAAAAATAAATTTAATGGAAGATTGGTATAAAATAGAGACTATTACTCCTGACTTGGTAATTGAAGGAATCGATCGTATCTTGTGATGTGTTTTGGCTCATAGAAAATAACAAACAACTAAACGAATTTAAAGAAAAGGGATTTAAACGAGTATTCGTTGAACCCCTTTTCTCTAATGACAATCAACACCCCTTTTTAAGGGGTATAGTAGGATTCTATATTAGAGAAATTAATCATAGAAAAGGTTTTATTCTTAATATAAATCATAGTGAAGCTACTTCATGTGACTCATCTAAAGTATACGAATTATTAGGAGGATTTAAAGAAATATTTGTAAGAGATAGAAAGGAATTTCTCCATATAGTACCTTTAAAGCAGCTTAGCGACATACATTTCATATCTCCTACAGATATACCCGACTCGTTCCCGTGCCACGATTTCTTCTATAACAAATACCCCCACATAGCCAACATAGGTAGCATCATACCGATAGTAAAGCATTATGAACGCTGTGAAACGCTATACAACGCTGTTAAACATGTGTTCGCTATGGATAAACCACCGCACTTTGAGTTTTACAACCACAAGGCGACAAATGTATTCTATTGGATTGAAGCAGAAGGAATTAGAGTTGATCCTAAACTCTTTGAAGAACATTTTGGTGTAGAACGAGATTGGACTTACTCCCAGTTTAACCTAAAAACGACAACTACGAGACCTTCAAACTCATTTGGGGGAATCAATTATGCTGCTTTAGATAAAAAAACAGGATGTAGGGATGCGTTTATTCCCGATAATGATTTCTTAATGGAGATCGACATTAGTGCTTACCACCCTACACTAGCGGCACAATTAGTAGATTATGAATTCGAACACGAGGACATACACCAAGCGTTTGCTGATATGTACGGAGTAGATTATAAGAAAGCTAAAGAACTAACGTTCAAACAGCTGTACGGAGGAGTATTTGATAACTACAAAGACTTAGAATTCTTTAAGCGAGTAGGAAAATATATAGATGATATAAGTAGGAAAGAAGAAGTTGTCTGTAAGTCTGGATACGTCTTTAAAACGGATATGAAGAAGGAGAAACTGTTTAATTACATACTTCAAAATACGGAAACGTATTATAATGTTCTTATTTTAGAGAAAATTATATCTATATTAAAGAATAAAAATACCCGTATAGTTCACTACACATACGATTCATTTCTTTTAGATGTGGATAAATCCGAGAAAGAGGCAATAGAGTGTATTTTGGACACGTTCAAAGAATTTAAATTTAATACAAAAGTTGACGCAGGTAGCACCTATGGTTCTTTAGGGAGGGTATAATATTTATATACATGAATAACAAGCTATTTTGCACCTTTACTACATTAGAGGAGTTGGAGAAAACGCTAGTGGAGGTGAAATCTAGCTACGACATTCTTTATAAGAAAATTTTTGTGCTCCATATAAAAAGTAATGACGAGTATGTCTGTACTTATAATGTAGAACCTTCTAGTATAGAAGCAATTTTACCCAACACTATTTTAGTACATAGAAAAAAAGAGTCCAATACTCTTTACACAATAAATGCTCTAAATGAGCTAATAAAACTGTTAAATGGAGGAGTAGTAGATGTACGATATAAAGTCAATTGGCAACATTATCGCAATACAATTTTACTCACCCAGCACAACGAGTTGAATCAATTAAAGACAAAAATTCATCAAATTATTGAACTATAATTTGGTATTTTGAGTTAGCGTTCGTATATTTACGCAATAAGTTACATTTTTAAAATTTTAGTTACACATGGATTTAAATGCAATTCGCAGTAAGCTGAACTCCTTGCAGCAAACAAACAAGGGAGACGGAAACAACAGCAAGAGCTTGTTTTGGAAACCAAGTATTGGTAAACAAACAGTTCGTATTGTTCCCAACAAATTTAATAAGTCTAATCCTTTTACGGAAGTATACTTCCATTATGGGATTGGAGAACGTACAATGATTTCACCAATTAATTTTGATGAAAAGGACCCAATCGTAGAGTTTGCGAAACAACTTCGTACAACAAGCGATAAGGAAAACTGGCGTTTGGCTAAGAAGCTTGACCCCAAAATGCGTGTTTTCGTTCCCGTAGTTGTTCGGGGGGAAGAAGACCAAGGTGTTAAGCTTTGGCAGTTCGGTAAGAATACTTACCTAGAATTCCTTTCATTAGCTGATGATGAAGATATTGGTGATTACACCGACATCCATCAGGGACGAGACATTACAGTAGATACTGTAGGCCCTGATGTTACAGGTACCGCTTATAACAAGTCTTCGGTTCGTGTTAAAACGAAGCAAACACCACTTGGCGAGCCTGACCAAATCCAGAAATGGTTAGAGGATCAAGCAAATCCAACTGAAGTCTTCAAGCGTCACTCATTTGAAGATATGAAGAGTAATCTTCAAACATTCCTAGCTCCTGAAGAAGAAACTACTAACGAAGGAAGCTCTAGCGATCTCCCTTTTGATAAAGGGGGGTCTCAAAACAATTACACTGCAAAGGCCCCCCTTAAAGAGACAAAAGTTGATAAATTTGACGAATTATTCAGCTAATGCCTAGAGGAAAGAAAGCATCACTAACAGCTGCAGTCTCCCAGGAATTGAAGTCAAACTTCGATCTTGGAAAGTTTAAAGAGAAGAAAATGCTTAACTCAAATGTTAAGTTTAAAGACCAACAATGGATTCCTCTCTCACAAGCATTCCAAGACGTAACTTCAATTCCTGGGATTCCTCAAGGACATATTGTCCTATTAAGAGGACACTCGGACACAGGTAAGACAACGGCTTTAATTGAAACAGCCGTAGCTGCTCAAAAACGTAAAATTCTTCCAGTATTTATTATTACTGAGATGAAATGGAGTTGGGAACATGCTCAACAAATGGGATTAGAATTAGATACTGAAGTCGATGAAGAGACTGGTGAAATTCTAAATTATAGTGGTCAGTTCATTTATGTGGATAGAGAAACTATTAATTCTATTGAAGACGTAGCCGCATTTATTTTAGATTTATTAGACGAACAGAAAAAAGGTGATTTACCTTATGATTTGTTATTTTTATGGGATTCAATTGGTTCAGTACCTTGCGAAATGTCCATTAAGTCTAATAAAAACAATAATGAGTGGAATGCGGGTGCGATGTCTACACAGTTTGGTAACAACGTAAATCAACGTATTACTCTTTCACGTAAAGAAAGTAGCCCTTATACTAATACTTTAGTTTGTATCAATAAGGTTTGGACTGCAAAGGCAGAATCGCCTATGGGTCAACCCAAATTGATGAACAAGGGTGGATATGCTATGTGGTTTGATTCAACATTTGTAGTAACATTTGGTAATATTATGAATGCAGGTACCTCTAAAATTAAAGCAATTAAAGATGGTAAGCAGGTAGAATTTGCTAAACGCACTAACCTACAGATTGATAAAAACCACATTAATGGAGTTACTACACGAGGTAAAATTGTTATGACACCACACGGGTTTATTAACGATGATGATAAAGAAATCAAACAATATAAAACTGACCATTCTCAAGCGTGGGTTAAGATTTTAGGAGGTACTGATTTTGATATTATATCTGAAGACCAAGAAATACAAGATATTTCACACTTCGAAAAAGAACCTGAATAATGATTAAAAAAGATTACTTAAAGATGCTCAATAACATTGAGCAAGGGGAAAGTTCTGCCAAACCCGGGCAACACGATAGAGTTATTTTCATAGATGGTCTCAATTTATTTTTGAGAAACTTTGCCGTACTAAATTTTATAAACGGGAGCGGTAACCACATAGGAGGCTTAGCAGGCTTTCTCCGTTCTTTAGGTGCTCTTATAAATCAAATCCAACCAACTGCCATGTACGTTGTATTCGATGGGGTAGGTGCCTCCACTAATAGGAGGTACCTACTTCCCGAATATAAATCTGGAAGACATACTAATCGTATTACTAATTGGGATGCCTTTGATAATATTGACGAGGAAAATGATTCTAAAGTAGACCAAATCACAAGGCTTATCCAATACTTAAAATGCTTACCTATTAAAACTGTTTCTATTGACAAATTAGAAGCAGACGATATTATAGCATATATGGCTAAGGATATGTCTAAAAGATTTGATTCAAAATCATATATTGTTTCTAGTGATAGGGATTTCCTCCAATTAGTAGATAAAAACATTACAGTCTATCGCCCTATAGAAAGAGAATTTTATGATGTGGCTACTGTGAAAGAAAAATTTGGGATTGTTCCTGAAAATTTTATTCATTATAAAGTTCTACTAGGAGATGCCTCAGATAAAGTACCAGGTATTAAAGGATTGGGTAAAAAAGGAGTGCTTAAAAGATTCCCTGAATTAGCAGAAGGCGTAATGCCGTTTGATAGGTTATATGATTTAAGTGTAGAACGCTTAAAAGATAGTGTAGTATTTGCCAGAGTAGTTCATGATTGGGAAAGATTAATTAATACTAAAAAAATTATGGATTTAGAAGCCCCCATGGTCTCAGATGAAGAAAAGGAATATCTTTCTCAATTACCATTGGAACCGCTTAATGAACTTCGTATCTTGGAATTCATGAGTTTATACAGTGAAGATGGGTTAAACCACCATATTAAAAATACAGAGTTTTGGTTAAAGGATACATTTACACGATTAACACATTAAAGTTTTGACTCTCAACTCTCTTTCCACATACGGCACAGCCTTTCAAATAAAGGTTTTATCTTCACTCCTTACGCATAAGGAGTTTCTCCAACAAATGCATGATGTATTGAGTGAAGAATATTTTGACAATCAAGCACATAAATGGGTTGTTAAACATATTTTAGATTACTACGAACAATACAATACTACTCCTACAATGGAAGTATTGAAAGTAGAAATGAAAAAAGTTGAAAATGAAGTATTACAACTCTCAATTAAAGAACAACTTCGTGAGGCTTACCAATCCTCAACAGCGGATTTAGAGTATATTGAAAAGGAATTTTCTTCATTTTGTAAAAATCAACAACTTAAAAAAGCCCTCCTTAATAGTGTAGATTTACTTAACTCGGGTGATTTTGAATCTATTAGAGGACTTATTGATAATGCTTTAAAAGCAGGTAATGATAAAAACATAGGACATGAATATCTTAAAGACACTGAAGCTCGTTATAGAGAAGATGCTAGAAAAGTTGTCCCTACTCCTTGGGAAAAATTTAATGAATTTATGCAGGGGGGTCTTGGTAACGGAGATTTTGGTCTTATATTTGGTAATCCTGGAGGAGGTAAGTCATGGACTTTGGTTGCTCTTGGTGGGTACGCCGTGAAAATGGGTTATAATGTACTGCATTATACTTTAGAACTTGGCGAAGATTATGTAGGGCGACGCTACGATGCATTCTTCACAGGTAAGCCGGTAGATACGCTATCTAAACATAGGGCTAGAATTGATGAAGTAGTAGAACAACTCCCAGGCCAACTTATTATTAAAGAGTTCTCACCTGGAATGGCCACAGTTAATACTCTTCGATCGCATATTCAAAAGTGTCAAGATTTAGAATTTGCACCTGATTTAATTCTTATTGACTATGTTGACTTACTTTCATCTAAAAAACGAGTTAGTGATAGAAAAGGAGAAATAGACGATATTTATCTAAGCACTAAAGGGCTCGCTAAAGAATTACAGTTACCAGTTTGGTCTGTTTCTCAAGTAAATCGAGCTGGAGCAAAAGATGATGTAATTGAGGGTGATAAAGCTGCCGGTAGCTATGACAAAATGATGGTTACCGACATTGCTATATCTCTTTCACGTAAAAAGGAGGATAAAGTAAATG
>Ga0208643_1000020_pt1 | contig 101404 bp, 93 predicted proteins | sample VirMetDEL_Nov_12_FD_184516 | JGI IMG/M metagenome (GOLD analysis project Ga0208643, IMG submission 184516) | Aqueous microbial communities from the Delaware River and Bay under freshwater to marine salinity gradient to study organic matter... | ecosystem: Environmental > Aquatic > Marine >...
CTGAACCTTCTAAGGGAAGCATTCCAGCGAAACAGAAAAGAGCTTGGATGAAACCTGAATATTTAGAATCGGTTCTATTAGCAGGGTTGCAGCTGGACGAATTTTAAACACTCATGCGGTTGCCCTGGCGATTTGTGCCTTGATACACAGCAATTGCGATACCTGTGATCCCCGCCAAAGGTAAGGCGATAAACGTCACACTCGAAATCTTAATACAGGCGGCAATGAGTGCGAGGTCATCGGTGAACATACCAAATACTGAGGTCGGTAATGCCATAAATAAGATAGTCACTACACTCAGATAACTGCAGGCCAAAACGATTCCCCATTTCGCACACGCTAACACCCGAGAAGATGCCATCGCCCCACAGTTATAGGCACTGATCGTTTGTGCTGCACTGGTGAGAGCCATGAGCGGCAGGGCGATAAAGATATTAAAGCGTCCGATCAAACCATAAGCGCTAATCATGTACGCGACCTCATTCGCTGCTGGCGTATTGGGCACTACATTGGCTAAATGACTGACTAAAATATGATTTACCAATGAGATCACGCAGGCAATCCCAAGATATGACAATAATATCGGGCTACCCAAGCCAAGAATCGCTTTTATCTCAGTGAAGTTGAGCTTTATCTGCTCCATTCTAAAACAAATGGGCTGGGCAGCTTGCCTATGAAGCGCCTGCTTATTGGCAAAGCGGTTATTGGGGACAAAATAGACGACGGCGATAAATAGACTCACACACTGGCCCGCTACCGTTGCCCACGCCGCACCACTCACGCCCATCTCCAATACGGAAATAAAGAGTGTATCGAACAGGATGTTCATGACCGCCGACAACAAGATAACCAGCAGCATCTCCACGACTTTGCCTTGTGCTCTGAGTAAATCGCCGCTAAGGGATAACAAAAAGGTGAACAGGCTAAAACAGAGAATGGGTTGTAGATACTCTGCAGCAGCTAAGGCAAGTGTTGAGCTTACCCCAACAAATGCTAATAGATTATCGAGCTGGGCGAGTGACACGACAGTGACGATCACGCCGCAACATAGGGCTAACGCGAAACCGGTATTCGCGATTTGACTCGCCTTATCAAACTCGTTTGCCCCTAAAAATTGGCTCACTAAGGTCGCCGTCCCATTTCCTATCATGCAGGCTAAAGCGAAAATCATCATTTGTAACGGGAAGGCTATCGTCACCCCAGCCAATGCATCGGCGCCGATGTATTTCAAAATAAAATAAGAGTCGACTAAGTTGTAGCTGCCACTGAGCATCATGGCGAGGGCCATGGGTAATGCAAAACGCAAATACAAAGTAGGGATAGCTAATGTACCTAAGGACTCTGTTGACTGAGAGCTTGAGTGAGATTTCCCGTGGAAGGGTGTTTCGGTGACTACCAAGGGCACAATGTCAGAAGGTTCAACATTGATACTGGCGGGCTTTAAAGTGTTAGCTGTTGCATGTTTCACAAACAATTCTCCTAAGTTTATTGGCATTCCGCTAAGCCAAACTTATTTGATTGCTGTGGGTTCGATATGAAATCGATTCGCAACGCTATTAATTTATCAGAGTGATATCATCTTTTGCGGACAGGCTTCTCTGCAACCTGCCGCGTATTATTCTCACTCAACCGTCTGATGTCAATTACCAGATTCGAGTCGGGAGGCAAGGGCGCATTGCAGTGCTGTATAGTCAACAAGACCAATATTTAAAAGTGCGCGTAAAACCAGATACAACATCAAGGATTTGCAATACACCATCCAAAGACGGCAAACTTGTGCGAACAATTTACTGTCCAAATTAAGCTACAAGTCGAAGATCCAACGTAGTGAACAACTTTGGCAGCCTTGTACTAAAACGCTTTGGCTTAACAATCACGCCAATAACGTCGTTAATCGCATCGGCACCAAGAACGATGGCAAATCCACACAATAAGGATGCTTGAGCATGGACGAATCACTAATCAATAGCGCAATCCAGCTACGTAACGGCATACAGGCCATCAACGAGTTTTTACTGAAAGGCTTAGCGCCTGAAGACGCTCAATTGCAATTAATCGCTAAATCTTGCGTGTTACTGGGCGAACTGGACGACACACTTATGACGGCGGCTACAGCATGGTTGAACGTCAAGATAAGCCCGAGCTGCAATGTAACAACTGTAATAAGCCTTGGTGGTATGATGATTTTGACTCGATATTTATCCAGTGCCCACATTGCCAAGGCGAACTGCGAAGAGTCACGCCAGAAGAACCATTTAGACATCGCTAAGGCATAGCAAGGAATGCCGACGAGCGAAGGCTGAGCCGAGGAGAAATGACGCGCTAATACCGATAACGACACATTATCGGCATCCCTAATCCCACCCACACAAAACTGCGCACAATGTATATTATGTTAAATGAAATTAATATTCTTTATATTCCCCCGTTTGTTCGTGTGCACTCAGAATAAGGATCTCGGGCATATAAGAACCTTCTCTTATGTGCTTATATTTAGGACTCAATATAACTTAGGGCTGAGTTACTCGATGCCTTTTAAATGGTCGATTGGTTTATTGAATGCACTTTCATGGCGTTCGATTTGGCTTGTGTGCAAATACTGTGACGTGGTGTCAATGCTCTCATGGCCAGCGTCGGCTTGTACGTGGGATAACGGTCTGCGGTTAATATTGATATCGTGTGTGATGCCTGTGTGACGAATATTATGGGCTGTAAGTTTGCGCATCTGCGCGGCGTCTTGTGCAAAACCATCGGCCTCAATACTATCTGCTGCCAGATTGATAATACTTTGAATTTCATCGCGGACTTGGCGAATACCGAGATTGGCATTGAGGATGCCTACATCTCGACCACGACCAGCAGCTTTGTGCCGCACAAACAGTGGATGGTTCTCGTTTGGCCTTGGATAATCCGTTAAGCCTAGAAACTGGCGGTATTTGACTAAGGCGTCGAGTAAAGCTTTTGAGATTGCCACGCTGCGCCTTTTACCGCCTTTGCTCAATGGAATATGAAAACTCCAAATACCCGTTTGTTGATTGTGCTTAAACTGATCCATCACCGGTGAATAACCTGCGCGTGCAGACACATCTGAGATACGTAAATAGCAACAATAAATCAATGAAATCAGAAATAAGCTTCTTTGATGTAAATCGGGCGATGTTTCTGCCAACGCTGTTACGGTCGCCATAATGTATGACCACTGTAATTCAGTGAATGCGAGACTGTTATCATCTTCATGATGTTGACGCTGATATTGCCGATTGGCCGCGAATCGACTGTGATTCAGCCAAATTTGTGCCGGATTACGCTCACAATATTCTTCACTTGTCAGGTACGAGTAAAACGAAGACAAAATGGCCATTTTCGTTTTTAACGCATTGTCACTTAACGCATAAGGCTGGATTTGCCCGAGTCGCTTTTTACCGACAAATGGCCGCCACTGTGGGTTTGGAACCCGTTCATCACGCATTTTATCGAGCTTGAATTGTGGCACATTAAAATAGCCAATTAGTGCTATGGGCGGCGCTTGGCAGTAATCCACGTAATGGCTCATGTCTTTGCGAGTGACTTCTATAGGCGACATTGAAACCACATCAAAACACCAATGAAGAAATGTAGTGAGCTCGCTGCGATAGGCTTTATAGTTGTTTTCGTTATGCTTTTGCTCAAACAACCAATCACTGGCGTGCTCAATCACTAAACCCGCATCGGCCACCTTTTTCATGCTAATTTGGGTGATATATTGGTTAACGACACTATTGCCAACTTGTATGAATTCAAATGAGTCAAATAACGGGATTACGGGAGGAAGTTGCATATTGCATCTGAATTATAAGGGTTTCTGATATGATAATACTTAAACGCAAATGCCGATAACGTTATTTATCGGCATCAACTAGGGTCAGATTTTGAGTACAACTGGACAATGTACATTTCTGGCATGTAATACGCTTTTGACAACAAATTAAGCATAACTGCCACACTTGCTGTTTAGACTGACTATCCAAGCACCTAAAATCTGCCGCACAGAGGTGCCCATCATGTATAAGCTGTGCCAGTTTATGCGTTGAAATCGACAAATTAATTTGGTGGCTCATGCCCTTACCCGCTAATTCAGTGTGTGATATGAACAGAATACACAAATGATAACTGTTATCAATAACTCAATTTAAGGTTTGCCACTCACCTAGCTATTTAATGTAAGAATTTGCACTGCATTGAAATGTGTCTACTACACTGATTATGTGATCATTATTTTTATTTGAATGAGGTATCGAATGCTGATTGATCTTGCAAAGAAAAATCCGCTGTTTTCCGGTAAAAAGCTTACCGAGACAACTGCATCAGGTATCCCTTGGAAGGTATTAGTGGTCGATGATGAACCTGATGTTCATACCGTCACTAAGCTTGCCCTCTCCCGCTTTAAACTCGATGGCCGCCCGCTTACTTTTATCAATGCCTACAGTGCCGAACAAGCAAAAGAGTTGATGAATCAGGAACATGATATCGCCATCGCCTTTATTGATGTTGTGATGGAGAGTGATCATGCGGGCTTAGAATTAGTAAAATGGATCCGCGAAGAACTGCAAAATAAAACCACTCGACTAATCCTGCGTACAGGCCAGCCAGGTCAAGCACCTGAAGAAGACGTTATCGTTAATTATGATATTAATGATTACAAAGCCAAAGCTGAACTCGATTCCCGTAAACTGATGACCAGCGTCTACTCTGCCCTACGTTCTTACCGCGATATTATGGAAATTGAACAAGCAAGGCGCACCCAAATAAATCACCGTAAAGGGCTAGAAAGGGTGCTAGAAGCTACATCTGGATTATTTGAGCTGCGCACCCTGCATAAATTTGCAGATGGTCTGCTAACTCAAGTCGCCACCCTACTCAATCTGGATTCTGAAACCTTATTGCTAACGTGTAATGCCATTGATGCCATAAGCGGTCATCTGGATCCTGTGAACATAGAAATCCTCGCAGGCACAGGCCAATTCTCAAATAAATCCCATATTACTCAATTACCAGAGCATATCGACCGCTTACTGCGCAGTGCGATCACGCAAAAACGCTGCCTGTATGAAGACAATTGCTTTATCGGTTACTTCCCCACAAAAAGCGGGTTAATCAATCTACTGTATATGGATGGTATCGATAAAATTGATGATCTTGACAAGAAACTTATTGATATTTTTGCTATCAACGTCGGCGTTGCATTTGAAAATTTACTGCTCAATCAAGAAGTCGAAGATACCCAGTCTGAACTCATTCTACGTTTAGGGGATGTGGTTGAAAGCCGCTCAAAAGAAGCCGCAAACCATGTGAAACGTATGGCAGAATATTGCTCTCAGTTGGCCTTACTCGCTGGTTTACCTGAATACGAAGCTGATTTACTACGCCGTGCTTCACCTATGCATGACATAGGTAAGATAGCGATCCCCGATGCGGTTCTGCTCAAACCTGGCAAGTTAGATGATGAAGAATGGAAAGTCATGCGTCAGCACCCTACAATTGGCCATCAGATTTTGGCAAATTCTGAGCGACCCATACTAAAGGCGGCATCAATTATTGCACTACAACACCATGAAAAATATGATGGTTCTGGCTATCCTGCCAATTTAAAACAAGACGAAATTCACATTTTCGCGCGCATTGTTGCCATTGCAGATGTATTTGATGCACTTTCCCATGCCCGCTGTTATAAAACGGCCTGGCCTTTAGAAGAAGTGTTAGCTGAAATGCGTAAAGGCGCTGCGAAACACTTTGACCCGCACTTATTACAGCTCTTTATTGATAATGTGGATATTTTTGTCAAAGTAAAAGACAGTTGGAAAGATAGTTAATCCTTAATCACCCGAGTTAACACTCTCTAATAATACGCTGAGGACGATTCGAATAAATATCTAGCCAGTCTTAACCATTGTTATCCGCAAGAAAATCAAACACTGTCGCTTTGGTTTCGCCATTTACTTCAAAACTTACAAAACCGCGCCAAACCATATAACCACTGCTACAGGAGCCATATACCATCTGACCAATATAGGTCATTTCATCGGTTTGCTTCACATTTACAGGAATAACCCCCATAAACATATCTCTTCCTTCTAAACGAATTTGCACATTTTTGATAGGCGTTGAAGCTAACAGCCTTAATGTTAATGGCTTTTCGCTCGGGGCATTCGCTGGCGATAGGCTAATAGAGAGTTTGATATCGTCCACTTGTTTAACGCAATCCCCTGCCGAAAATTGACAGAGAGAAGGATCAGAGCTGCTTTTATGTGTGACTTGCTTAGCATCTTCAGTACAAGCTGTGAGATTGATGAGAATTAACGCGATGAATAAATAGAGATTAGGACGATTTAGCACAAAGATTAACCTTATGACGCAATATGTTAACATTCTATGGCGTAGGTTGATCTAGATCAACTTTCTACACCCCTTCTTTGGTATCTTTTTTGATATTGCTCAAGTATCATTGCGAAACCTCATATTTGAGCAAAAATATGCAGGGTAACGCATTGACATAGCTCAGCAACCTTAATAGGGAAGCTGAGTTTTATGTCATTTTATAACAGGTAAAGCTTGTCTTTACTAAAAGTAAAAGTAATAAGCAGTGGAAGCATTATGATGAACCATTCCCAGCCAACAGGCGCTGATTACAATTACGCCATTGTCCGCCAATTTGCCTTAACCACAGTTTTGTGGGGTATTGTTGGTATGTCAGTCGGCGTATTAATTGCGGCTCAGTTAATCTGGCCTCAGCTGAACTTTGACACTCCTTGGTTAACGTATAGTCGCTTGCGACCATTACACACCAATGCTGTGATCTTCGCGTTCGGTACATCAGCCCTTTTTGCAACATCCTATTATGTAGTACAACGCACCTGTCAAACCCGACTATTTGCACCTAAGTTAGCCGCATTTACGTTTTGGGGATGGCAAGCCATCATTCTGTCAGCAGCTATCACTTTACCAATGGGTTTCACTCAAGGTAAAGAATACGCTGAATTAGAATGGCCTATCGATATCGCAATTACTATCGTTTGGGTGTCCTACGCTATTGTGTTCTTCGGTACTATTATCAAACGAACGACTTCGCATATTTATGTGGCGAACTGGTTCTTTGGTGCCTTTATTATTACCGTTGCTGTACTACACATAGTTAACTCTATGGCAGTACCAGTCAGTCTGTTCAAGTCATACTCTCTGTATAGCGGCGCTGTCGATGCTATGGTGCAGTGGTGGTATGGTCACAATGCGGTAGGTTTCTTATTAACCGCAGGCTTCTTGGGGATGATGTATTACTTCGTACCTAAGCAAGCGGGTCGTCCTGTGTACTCTTACCGTCTATCTATCGTCCATTTTTGGGCTTTGATCGCACTGTATATTTGGGCTGGTCCTCACCACTTACATTACACAGCTTTACCTGACTGGACTCAGTCTTTAGGTATGGTGATGTCACTGATCCTATTCGCACCTTCTTGGGGCGGTATGATTAACGGTATCATGACCTTGTCTGGTGCTTGGCATAAACTGCGTACTGACCCTGTACTGCGTTTCTTAGTCGTTTCTCTGTCTTTCTACGGTATGTCTACCTTCGAAGGTCCGATGATGGCAATTAAGACAGTTAACGCACTATCACATTACACAGACTGGACTATCGGTCACGTTCACTCCGGCGCGCTAGGCTGGGTTGCAATGGTGTCTATCGGTTCTCTGTATCACTTGATCCCTGTATTGTTCGGCCACGGCCGTATGTACAGCATCAAGTTAGTCAACGTCCATTTCTGGTTAGCGACTATTGGTACTGTACTTTACATCGTCTCTATGTGGATTTCAGGTGTAATGCAAGGTCTAATGTGGCGCGCAGTGAATGCTGACGGTACTTTGACTTATAGCTTTGTTGAAAGTCTTGAAGCTTCATATCCTTTCTACTTTGTACGTTTCCTTGGCGGTTGTTTCTTCCTGACCGGTATGCTGATCATGGCATACAACGTGATCCGTACTGTGAAAGCCTCTAAAGATTCATTGCCAGCATTGGCTGAACCAACAGCGGCTTAAAGGAGCAAACTCGATGAAATTTAATCATGAGATAGTTGAAAAAAACATCGGTTTGTTAGCGATCTTTACCGTTATCGCTATCAGTTTCGGTAGTCTCGTTGAAATCACACCGTTGATTTTTCAAAAAGATACGACTGAGCCTGTGGAAGGTTTAAAGCCATACACTGCTCTGCAAATTGAAGGCCGTGACATCTATGTTCGTGAAGGTTGTTATAACTGTCACAGCCAGATGATCCGTCCTTTGCGTGCAGAAACTGAACGTTATGGTCACTACTCTGTCGCGGGTGAATCGGTTTGGGATCATCCATTCCAATGGGGTTCTAAGCGTACAGGTCCTGATCTTGCCCGTGTTGGCGGTCGTTACAGCGATAAATGGCATGAAGTTCACTTAATCGATCCTCGTGCTGTAGTACCTCAATCGAATATGCCAGGGTTCCCATGGTTAGCCGAAAACAAGTTAGACGGCGAACTGACGGGCGATAAGATGACTATCCTACGTAACATGCATAAAGGCGGTTACAAAGGTAATGATCTTTATACCGATGAAGAAATCGCAGGCGCACAGCAAGCTGTTGCAGGTAAGACAGAGCTGGAAGCCTTGATTGCATATCTTCAGTCTTTGGGTCACGCACTCAAATAAGGAGGCAATATATGGATTACGGCACATTACAAGGCATTTTAACCATCATTGTGATGCTGACCTTCGTCGGTATATTTGCTTGGGCATATAGCTCGCGTCGTCAAAAATCTTTTGATGAAGCAGCTAACCTTGTGTTTTCCGATGAGGAAGTCAGCAAGGTATCGAAGGACTCAGGAGAGAATAAGTGATGAGTAGCTTCTGGAGTGTTTGGATTAGCGTACTCTCGTTAATTGTGATCGCGGGATGTTTTCTATTACTGCGTGTGTGTTCTAAGAACACCACGGACGTAAAAGAAGGCGAATCCATGGGTCACAGTTTCGACGGTATTGAAGAACTCAATAACCCACTGCCAAAATGGTGGAGTTATATGTTCTATATCACTATCGTGTTTGGCTTGATCTATCTAGCCTTATTTCCTGGTTTAGGTAACTACAAAGGCCTTTTAGGCTGGACAAGTTCTAACCAAAGCATTGGTACTGAGCAAGGTATTAAAGCCGACTCTGCCGCAGCCATTGAGCTTGCCGCAAAAGAAGGCCGTTATGTTCAGTATGACCAAGAAGTAAAACACGCTGATGAAAAATATGGCCCAATCTTCGCGGCTTACTTGGCTACACCACTAGAAGAATTAGTGAAAAACCAAGAGGCATTAAAAGTGGGCGGCCGTTTGTTCCTACAAAACTGCGCACAGTGCCACGGCTCTGACGCACGTGGTAGCAAAGGCTTCCCTAATCTCACCGATAGTGACTGGTTATATGGTGGCGACTTAGCCACGATTAAAACCACTATCATGGGTGGTCGTCATGGCATGATGCCGCCAAAAGGTGGTTTGCCAATCGATGACAGCGAAATTGCGGGTTTAGCTGAATACGTTGTTAAATTGTCTGGTCGTGAGCACGATGAAACACTCGCCGCTCAAGGTCAAGGCTCATTTATGAAAGGTTGTTTCGCGTGTCATGGTATGGACGCTAAAGGCAACAAGTTCATGGGTGCTCCGAATTTAACTGACGATGTTTGGTTATATGGCGGTAGCCGCGGCGTGATCGAAGAAACGATCAAACACGGCCGTGCTGGTGTCATGCCAGCCTGGAAAGACGTTCTCGGTGAAGAGAAAGTTCACGTGATCGCAGCTTATGTTTATAGCTTGTCAAACAAGTAATTAGATGTGAGTAATGCTAAGGCCTCGAAGACTTCGAGGCCTTTTTTTTAAAGTGCTAAAACCGTCTTTTAACGGTAAAATGGCGCAAATTTTTTGAATGGGTATCTGACATGAGCGAACAACAAGCCTGGTATAAGCAGTTCTGGCCTTGGTTTTTAATTATTCTTCCTTTATGTGCCGTCGTCGCAAGTTTTACCACACTAAAAATTGCCCTTACGAACTCGGACTCTTTAGTCGCCGAGGATTACTACAAAGATGGCAAAGCCATTAATATGGACTTAAGTAAAGTAAAGTATGCCAAACAAATAGGCATGAATTTTTTACTCGAACAAACTAATAATGAAATTCTGCTGACGCAACAAGGTGGTCCCGCTTCTCAAGCAGCGCTGAAAGTCGAGTTCTACCATCCAACCATTGCCGACAGAGACATCAAGCTCACCGCTACAGCCGATGCCAGTAATGTGTATCGCATTACCGTGCCTGCCACACTTATCGGCCCTTGGGAAGTGCGTCTGGAAAGTTACGATGGCAAATGGCGCATTCACCAACGCGTTGAATTAAAAGATCATGTCCAACTTTGGCTGAACTGATTGTGGTTGAATTGATTTAGTTAAATAAGAATTGCTATGACACATCCAAGTTGTTTTCACTGCCAAGAGCCCGTGCTGACGGGCCAGCAGTTTGTGACCCGCATCAATGATCGTGATGAACTCATGTGTTGCCCTGGTTGCCAGGCGGTTTCTCAGGCGATTGTGGATGCGGGATTGCTCAGTTACTACAAGTTTCGCACTGAGCCAGGCAGTAAACAGAACGCACTCGTCCCCGAAGCCTTAACGCAATTTAGCGCCTATGACTTGCCTGAAGTGCAGCAAGACTTTGTCCATTCTGAAGATAATGTCGAGTCAGTGTCACTCTCTATTGATGGTATCACCTGCGCGGCCTGTGCTTGGTTGATTGAGCACAAAGTGAAACAACTAACGGGTGTGAGCCAAGTACTGGTTAACTCGACCACCCAACGCGCCATGATCAGTTGGGATAAACGCACGGTAAGACTCAGCGATATTCTCGGGCAAATTAGCCGTATTGGTTATCAAGCCGCACCCTACCAAGTCGATGAGCAAGAGCTCAACAATAAACTCAATAGTCGAAAGTTTTTACTGCGTTTAGGCTTAGCCGGCTTTGCGACCATGCAAGTGATGATGTTCGCCCTCGCCCTCTATACAGGCTACTTCACCGATTTAGATGTGCAATATCGAGACTATTTCCGCTGGGTCAGCATGATTTTTGCTACCCCCGTAGTGCTTTACTCGGCGCAGCCCTTCTATTTCAGTGCCATTCGTACCCTGCTCAGCGGCAAACTCAATATGGATGTCTCAGTCTCGATTGCGATTGGCGGCGCATACGTAGCCAGCTGTTTTGCCACAGTCAATGGCACCGGCGAAGTGTATTTTGAATCTGTGTCCATGTTTACCTTCTTCCTGTTACTCGGGCGCTACTTCGAACAAAAAGCCAGGCAAAAGGCCTCGGTTAGCTCAAGTAATTTGCATAAGTTAGTGCCACTCACGGCGCACTTAGTGAACGACAATAGTCAGGAAGAAGTTCCCGCCAAAAAGTTACGCCTCAATGATGTGATCCTCGTTAAACCGGGTGAAATGGTAGCTGCCGATGGCGTAGTGATTGAAGGTCACACTAGCATCAATGAAGCTATGCTCACCGGCGAGCAAATGCCGATTGAAAAAACTCTTGCTAGCCAAGTTTACGCAGGCACTATCAACGTCGACCAACCCATCAAAGTTAGCGTCACTGCACTAGGGCAAGACCAACTTGTGGCTGAGATTATTAGACTGCAAGAGCTTGCATCCAATACAAAACCTGCAATTGCGCTATTAGCCGATAAATTATCGCGTTATTTCTCGGGCACAATCCTGACCATAGCGACAATCACCTATTTGGTTTGGCATCAAATTTCCCCTGAGGATGCCTTTTGGGTAACGCTATCAGTTCTAGTTGCTACCTGTCCTTGCGCCTTAGCACTTGCCACACCAACTGCCGTCACCTGCGCGACGGCTATTTTTACTCGCCTTGGGATTATTACTCGCAAAGCCGGTGTGTTTGAAAAACTGCCGCTGGTCAAGCATGTTGTCTTTGATAAAACCGGCACCCTCACCTGTGGTACCCTCTCTATTGGGGCAACGCAGTGCATGGCTGATTTAACCAAGATGCAAACCTTAGCCATTGCCGCAGCGCTGGAAACAGGTTCTCGCCACCCAATTGCCGCCGCATTTGCCGAGTTTGCCGATAATGCGCTGGTTGCCGAAGAGGTTCACCATCAAGTCGGTTTTGGCGTCCGTGGCCGTATTGATGACACTGACTACATAATTGGTAATGCGGCATTTACTGGCGCGAGCATTGATAGTAGTGACCCGACCCAAAAGATTTGGTTAGCACGTTCATGCAATAATCAGCTTGAAGTACTGGCAAGCTTTGAAATTCAAGACAATATTCGCCAAGACAGCAAAGCCACAGTTGTGACGTTAAAGCAGCTAGGTTGCCGCATCAGTATTGCCAGTGGCGATAGCTCAGGGCATGTTCATCAATTGGCAAAAGAGTTGGGGATTGACGATGTGCACAGCGGCTTGACGCCTGCAGATAAGCTTGCCCTAGTGACTCGGTTACAACAGCATACAAGGGTTGCAATGTTTGGCGATGGCATCAACGATGCACCTGTGCTTGCGGGCGCCGATTTGTCGGTGGCTATGGGCAGCGGCAGTGCTATCGCAAAAAACAGTGCCGATCTGATTTTACTTGGGGATCATCTGTCCCGCTTTACTCAAGCGGTTGCAGTTGCGAAACTGACGACACAGATTATCAGACAAAATTTAGCGTGGGCGCTGGGTTACAACGCCCTAATCTTGCCCTTAGCCGTTACTGGCCATGTGGCACCTTATATCGCCGCCATTGGCATGTCGGCGAGTTCTTTGATTGTGGTCGGTAATAGCCTGAGATTATTACGGGTTAAAGTGTAACCATAATAAGAGTTAAATCAGAATCATAAGAGGTCATTATGGAAATTATTTATGTGCTTATCCCCATTGCCATGATCTTTGTCGCGATTGCTGTAATGGTCTTTTTCTGGGCAGTCAAATCCGAGCAATTTGACGATTTAGATCGCCAAAGTGTGTCGATATTATTCGACGAAGATACTGTTAAACCAAACAGCCATACCGTGCCTGAGAAAGAGCAAGCCGAAGCTGCACAAGAAAAAGGCATGCCTCTGTGATTGAGTTCGCAGTGATGGAGTACAATGTCACCGGCGCTTTTCTTGTAGGTCTCATGGGTGCTGCACATTGCTTTGGTATGTGTGGCGGTTTAGTGGGCGCTTTTTCCGCCCAAATCCCTCATCCTAAAATAGGTAACCAGCTGGCCCATCAGCTTAAATATTTACTGAGTTACAATCTTGGGCGTATTTTGAGTTACACCTTAGCGGGCGGCTTAGTGGGCGCTTCGGCGGCAGGTCTTGGTCACTTATTTGAACTGGATATCTATCTGATTGTGCTGCGCATCATCGCTGGATTGATGATGATCGCAACTGGGCTGTATATCGCCAAAATTTGGGTCGGAATCGTGCAGATTGAGCGCGTCGGTCAATGGTTATGGCAGTATTTAAAACCCATAGCGCAACGGCTTGTGCCTATCAAAAGTCCAAGCCAAGCTGTCATGGCGGGATTTATTTGGGGCTGGCTGCCCTGCGGACTCGTTTATAGCACCTTAACTTGGTCGGTTGCATCTGGCTCTGCTAGCCAAGGTGCCTTGATTATGTTGGCCTTTGGCTTAGGCACCTTACCCGCCCTATTAAGTGCAGGCGTGGCGGCAAAACGCCTTGCCGCTTGGGTGCAACAGAAAACCGTTAGACTATTAAGCGGCTTACTGTTAATTGCGTTTGGTGGTCAAACTTTATATATCGCACTCGCGCAGCTAAACTAGCCCAAGTGCGTGAATTGGTTTAACATGGCTGCAGTGGATAAACTTGAGAATCAACATGACAATTGAACAAAATAAGAATCGTCGTCCTGCCGCTAGCGGATGCACAATCCATTGTCACGATTGCAGTATGGGTACCCTTTGTATTCCTTTTACCCTCAATGCAAGTGAGCTAGACCAGCTCGATGATATTATTGAGCGTAAAAAGCCGATCCAAAAAGGCGAGCAAATTTTTAAATCGGGTGATGCGTTAAAATCCCTGTTTGCGATCCGCTCTGGCACCATCAAAAGTTATACGATTACCGAGCAAGGCGATGAGCAAATAACTGGCTTCCATTTAGCGGGTGATGTGATTGGTTTTGACGGTATCCACGCCCAGTTGCACCAGAGTTTTGCACAGGCCCTTGAAACCTCCATGGTCTGTGAGATCCCCTTTAATATCCTCGATGAACTTTCAGGCACTATGCCTAAATTGCGTCAGCAGATCATGCGCCTGATGAGCAATGAGATCATGAGCGATCAAGAAATGATCCTGCTACTCAGCAAGAAAAATGCCGAAGAACGCCTGGCTGCATTTATCAGTAATCTGGCTAATCGTTTTGGTAGCCGTGGCTTCTCGCCAAAGGAATTCCGCTTAACTATGACCCGTGGTGACATTGGTAATTATCTCGGTTTAACCGTAGAGACCATCAGTCGTTTACTTGGGCGTTTCCAAAAATCAGGCTTAATTGAGGTTAAGGGTAAGTATATTACTATCCTCGACTCACAAGAGCTGAATCTGTTAGCGGGTAATTCGCGCATAGCGAGATAGTTCACCGCAAGCGTGTTTTCTGCAAGAAAGTTGAGTGAAACATAATAGTTAAGTGCAAAAGTATTAGGCGCTAGATCCTTGCTATAGATTGCAAGAACAATTCAGTTGAAAAAACGCGGCTGGCTAGACATGTCATACAGATTAAGGCATGATTTTTAAGCGAGTTTTAATCAATTTTAATTGAGTTTGATCTAGAACAATACAGCTAACTGCCAAAGGCTCATGATGATATTGAGCCTATGACTAAAGGAACCTCCCATGAAGGATTATCAAAAAATACTGGTTGTGGTTGACCCTACCACAGAGAATCAAGTTGCCCTCGCTCGAGCGGTAACCTTGGCCAGTAAATGCAATGCTCAAGTCACTGTGTTTCTTTCTATCTTCGACTTTTCCTATGAGATGACTTCGATTCTGTCGAATCAAGAACGTGAAGCCATGCGCCAAGGCGTCATAGATCAACGTCTCGCTTGGATCCAAGACTTACTCGCCGCATACGCTCATCTGCAACTCAATATCGATACCCAAGTCATTTGGCATAACCGCCCCTTCGAAAGCATTATTAATCATGCAATTTCAGGGCAATACGATTTGATTGTTAAAGGCACCCATGCCCACGACAAACTCAAAGCGGTGATCTTCACCCCAACCGATTGGCATTTAATGCGTAAAGCGCCTGTGCCAGTGTTGATGGTGAAAGCCCATGACTGGCCAGCGGCGGGGAAAATCCTTTGCGCTGTGAATGTGGCGACCGAAGATACCGATCATCAAATGCTTAACGGTAAAATCATTGAGCACGCAAAAGATTTGGCAGATAAATTCTCTGCCGAAGTGCATTTAGTTAATGGTTATCCCGGCACACCGGTAAACCTAGCCATTGAATTACCAGATTTTGATGCCCAATCCTATAACGAAACCATTCGCATGCAGCATGAGCAGCGCGTAAGTTATCTCGCTAATGCGTACGGCATTAATCCAAACCATTGCCATGTAAAAGAAGGCCTGCCTGAGGATGTGATCCCTGAGCTTGCTGAAAAACTCGATGCCGAATTGGTGATCTTAGGCACAGTCGGCCGCACCGGATTTTCAGCGGCATTGATTGGTAATACCGCAGAGCATGTTATCGATAGCATTAATTGCGACTTACTGGCTATCAAACCTGACGGTTATAAATCGCCGTTAGAAGAAGCCTAAGCGATACGCGGCACTTTACCCCGCCAAAGATAGCTGGAATAATACGCGCCCTGAAACTGAGTTACTGGGCGCTTTTTTATGCTTGAAGCTATATCTGAAGTTACGGCAAATCCAATGTCTGAAGAATTATCAAAAAAACAAACTACCCGTCTGAATAAGTTACAGAAACGTCTGCGTCGTGAAGTGGGTAGCGCTATCGCCGATTACAATATGATTGAAGATGGTGATAAGATCATGTGCTGCCTTAGTGGCGGTAAAGACAGCTATGCAATGCTCGATATTTTGATGAATCTGCAGCAACGTGCACCCATTCAGTTTGAAATCATTGCGGTTAATTTAGATCAGAAGCAACCTGGCTTCCCTGAGCATGTATTGCCCGCCTATTTAGATAAGCTCAATGTGCCCTATCACATCCTCGAGAAAGACACTTACTCGATAGTCAAAGACAAGATCCCTGAAGGCAAAACCACCTGCTCCCTGTGTTCTCGCCTGCGACGCGGTACGCTCTATGGCTTTGCCCAGCGTATTGGCGCCACTAAAATCGCCCTTGGCCACCACAGGGACGATATTATTGAGACCTTGTTCTTGAATATGTTCTTTGGCGGCAAGATGAAAGCTATGCCTCCTAAGCTACTGTCAGATGACGGCGCTAATGTGGTCATTCGGCCACTTGCCTATTGCCGCGAGAAAGATCTCGAAGAATATGCCAGCTTAAAAGAATTCCCAATCATCCCCTGTAACTTGTGTGGCTCGCAGGAAAACTTAAAGCGCGCTGCTGTCAAAGACATGTTGAATCAATGGGATAGACAGTATCCTGGTCGTATTGAAACAATATTCACCGCCATGCAAAACACCGCACCATCACAGGGTGTTGACCGTGAGCAGTTCGACTTTGTGTCATTAACGCGTGATCCAGATGCGCCTCTGCGTGGCGATGTTGCCGAAGCTAGTCTGCCCGCATTCGATTTCCTAGATATCGCCAACAGCGGCCGTATTGATTTGGATGCAGCAAAACGCATTGATATTGTTAACACTTACGAAGTCTAATTAAGGCTGAAACTAGCGCCCTAATCAGTAAATAAGTTAAACCAGCAAAACAAAAATGCCCACATGATGTGGGCATTTTTATGGCTACAAAATAAGTTAATCTTTGAGTACGTGCTTCTCAATCGACTATTTCAAGATGCCAATTCAAGATACAAAGAGGATCACTTCACCCAAGGACTCAAGACTAATGGCTGGGCACTAAAGCTTAGCGTCGTGATGTTTTCAAGCTCATTCACGGCTAATTTATAACTGCCCTTAACGGCTTGTTCACGGCCATTAAGGTGTACATACACTTCTTGCTCGGGTTGGAATTCAAAGTTAAGACCAGCAATAGGATCCCTAAAATAACGCATCGGAAAGCCTTGCATAGCACCAAGCAGCGTGTCCATTTCGGTCACGATTTGCTGTAAACGCGCTTTATCGTACTCACCCAATGTCTGTTTTGCTCTGACTTGCATCGCGATAGCACATCCATCAGCACTGCCTGCAAAATTGAGATTAACCAAGGCACGCTGATCTTTTAAATCATCATCTAAGGGAATAAATAACCGCTGAGCATAGGTATACGTCAATGGCGTTGATGTTTTTTCACTGGAAATAGAACCGCTTTGGATCAAACAGTTTTTTTGCATTGGAACACTAAAAGCCACTTCTACGAGTTGGTAACTGCCCTTATTGACTTGTTTTAACCTATCATAAAAACCTTTATATTCAAGGGATACAGTTTCTGCAGCGGCGCTAGTTGCCAGTAAACAGAGGCCACTAAACAACAATTTTTTATACATCGACATTCACCAAATATTTTTCATTATGACGTAACATATCAAGCAGCTCATCAATATAAGCTTCTTGTCTTTCAGAATAATTCACGAGTCCGTAAATCAATTGATCCGCTGTCGGCTCTAGCTCCTGTGAGCGTAAATCAGCTCGGATAGAACGAAACAGCGCATAAGCCGTATTAGAATTTAAATTGCGCATGTAGGATGAAACGGACTCGTCGACCGATGAAAATACTTTGACCTCATGGCTCTTACCAGATCCCCGTGAAGATGGCACTATGCCGCAACCAGCACTAAAACACCATTCACCAAAAAAATTAAAGCCTTCACGGGCAAAACGTGAGCTGCCCCAACCGGATTCATTCGCGGCTTGGATCAGCACCATAGATTCAGGCACAATATCGACGCGCTTTAGTAAGCTTGCTAAGGATTTAGCATCGACGTTTCGTGCCGCATATTGGTATTTGTCGAATAGCGTATTGAGTTGCCCGAGTTGGGTCTCAGATAAACTCTTGCCATTATCAACCAAAGCGAGCATTTCACTGACAAACTCGCGTTCCATCGAGATGATGGCATTCTGCTGCTGCACAATCGGCCGCAGAAAATCAAAAAAGGCTTTCTTCTTTTCTGTGATATCGTTGATCGCAGAAAAGTCAGGAACTTGCGTAACAGGATCGACAGCGTCAACGAGTTGGGTCGCAATGCTAGATGAATCATTCGTGTTGGGAATGATCCAAACGCGCAATGCAAAAATCGCCACTATGACCATGGCTAATGCCAATGTAAACGATCCGATTCTACCCGTTTTCAATAGTTCACCTTAAGTATGACGCCCGTATTGGGCAAATAAAGGGCGGATTATAAGCTATTTGTCAGATTTAACGAAATGTGCCCGCCGTCACTGTCATTAATCACGCATCTGGCGCATTAACTCAGGTACAATATTGCGCCTAAGTCGCGATTCTGAATCCGTGTATACGTGCTTGCCGTATGACAGTCGATAATAGATGCAAGCTTTCGACTGAGCTTTTATACTAAGGTTCCTTAACGCAGTTAAATTGCACAGTAGCGCTTACGTCATTGCGCTTTGTACGTAATCAGTGATGACAGTAACATTCATTTTTCGGGTATTCAGGAAGGAAGAACCCAGATGCAGCATTTGATGTTAAATCAATTTGAACGTGTCGTCGCCATTGGCGGAGGCCATGGTTTAGGCCGAGTATTATCGTCACTCGATTTTTTAGGCAGCCGTTTAACGGGAATTGTCGCGACCACAGATAACGGTGGCTCGACCGGTAGACTCAGAGCCGAGCAGGACTGTATTGCCTGGGGCGATTTACGCAACTGCTTATCCCATCTAGCCAATCGCCCTTCCGTCGGCTCACAACTATTCGAATACCGTTTCCAAGGTGAAACTGAACTCAGCGGCCATAATCTGGGTAATCTTATTTTACTGGCGCTTGATCAGCTGTGCGTTCGTCCATTAGAAGCAGTTAATCTCATCCGTAATTTACTCAAGATTGAAACCCAGCTAATCCCTATGTCTGAACAACCCACACACTTAGTGGCTCTGCAAGCCTGTGGTAGTAAAGTGTTTGGCGAGATCAATGTCGACAGTATGGATGAAGCACCTATCGCGCTCTGCCTTGAGCCACAGGTCGATGCAACTTTTGAAGCCTGTGAGGCCGTTCGACACGCAGATTTAATCATTTTAGGCCCTGGCAGCTTCTTAACCAGCATTATGCCGCCGCTGCTATTACCTAAGTTCGCAAAAAGCCTAGCCGCAACTAAAGCTCAAGTGATCTTTATCGATAACCTTGCAGAGGAAGCCTCACCCGCGGGTCGATTTAGTATTGAGCAACGTATCGCCTGGTGCCATCAAGTGATTGGCAAGCCCATCATTCACAAAGTGTTACGTCATGGCGAACAAACGCGTTTAGGACCACTGATTAACTATTTTCCGTTGAAGAATCGCCATAACCCGAATTTACATGATCAAGCGAACCTATTAGATGCATTAAGTGCCCTGCTGCGAATTAAATCTGAGCTCACGCTGCAATCGCAGGAGCCTCTCGCGCTTAGCTGCTAATCACTGAATAGCCCGCACATTCTGAAAAACATAAAGGACAGCAAATGCTGTCCTTTATGTTTAAGGCTAAAGAGAAATTCCTTTAACCTCATTCTATAACCTAATAAGCCTTACAATACTTGCGCTATCGCTTTGCAGATCACTGGCATATTGGTCTTAGTCATGCCTGCAACGCTAATGCGTCCTGAACCAACGATATAAACCCCAAACTCGTCTTTCAAGCGCGCCACTTGGGTTTTGTTCAAACCAGAGAAACTGAACATACCATTTTGGCGAGAAATAAAGCTAAAGTCCTGAGTCACGCCTTCAGCCTTTAAGCTGTCAACGAACAGGGTACGCATTTCGGCGATACGCTCACGCATCTCTTTGACTTCCTGCACCCACATGGCTTTCAGGGCTGCGTCATTTAAGATAGTGCTGACGATCAGCGCGCCATGTGCTGGCGGATTAGAATAGTTTGCACGTATGGTACGTTTCACTTGGCTAAAGGCACGCACGGCAGCATCAGCATCTTCAGCCACAACAGTTACGGCGCCGATACGTTCGTTGTACAAACCAAAGTTTTTAGAGAAAGAGTTAGCAACCAGCAGCTCCGGCACTTTTGATGCCACTAAACGCAGACCAGCCGCATCTTCTTCAATTCCAGCACCAAAACCTTGGTATGCAAAGTCAAACAATGGCACAAGTTTCTTATCGGCACACAATTGGGCTACGAGTTCCCATTGCGCCAAGGTTAAATCGATACCTGTTGGGTTATGGCAGCAACCGTGTAGCAACACAACATCGCCTGCATTCGCGTGAGACAAGTCCGTCATCATGGTATCAAAATCGATATCATGGGTTTCTGCTTTGTAATAACCGTATTCTTTAACGGCTAAACCCGCAGTTTCAAAAATGTTTTGATGGTTGGCCCACGTTGGATTGCTGACCCAAATAGTGTGCGAATCGGTATTACGCAGTAAAAACTCAGCAGCAATACGCAGTGCACCTGTGCCGCCCGGGGCTTGCGCTGTGGCAGCACGGCCAGAAGTGATTAATGCACTGCCCTCACCGAATAACAATGTTTGTACAACATGGTTATACGCTTGCACGCCTTCAATGCCTAAATAGTTTTTAGTCTTCTCTTGCTCAAGTAAAATAGCCTCGGCTTTTTTCACTGAAGTCAGCACTGGAGTTTGTCCAGCCTCATCCTTATAAATACCGACACCCAAATTGACTTTATCCTGACGGGGATCAGCCTTAAAGGTATCGGTTAAACCAAGAATCGGATCAGCGGGTGCGAGTAATACCTGAGAGAAAATCATGACTACGTATCCTAATTATGCGCGTGTAGGGGAAATTTCGGCTTATTTATACCACTGTCTTTAAGGGGGGAATAGCGACTTAAGCACCTTCTCAGGGAAATTCTTAAGCCATTGTAGATTTAACAGTAAAAGTTCAATTTTTTTATGTAATTATAAGCATAAACGGAAAATTGCTTGAATAAAGTTATTTATAACATCTAGATCACAAAATCCTGTAATTTTATCTTGTAGAAAAGAATCGCGCTGACGTCGCAATACTGAATGAATAAAATGTGAGCGGGATCTATAGCTAATTCTAACTTAGCCGAGTAATCATCTTAAATGGCACTAAGTGAGCCAGTGGCATTCGGCTTTGAGGATCTATAAAGCAAAAAAGCCCTGACATGAGTCAGGGCTTTTCTGTTTTTTGGTACCCGAGGCCAGACTTGAACTGGCACGCTGTTACCAGCGAGGGATTTTAAATCCCTTGTGTCTACCGATTCCACCACTCGGGCAAACTCTTTATATTAACGACGGGAATCGTGTCATTAATACTTTAATCTATGGAGGCGCGACCCGGAGTCGAACCGAGATCGACGGATTTGCAATCCGCAGCATAGCCATTCTGCCATCGCGCCCAAACTGCCAAATTTATTAAAATTTGGAGCGACATATCGGGTTCGAACCGATGACCTATACCTTGGCAAGGTATCGCTCTACCAACTGAGCTAATGTCGCCTATCATTGCGCTTAATCATTAGAAGCCATGCTAGGCATGCTTTCCCCTGACTGCGGATTGGCATTCTACCGATTTAGACCTCAGAGTCAATCAACAATTTTTAAAAAATGATCTAAGCCGTATCGTTTGCCCAATAAACCGCCATAAGTCAGCAAAGTTGATGTTTCCTTCATCAATTTAGGCTTTTTGCTGTTACTGACGCCGATGCGGCAGATGATTAAGTGCGGCAGAAAGCTGTGGTTGATAGGAGCATTGCGTCGAACCCAATTAAATTGCATAAGTATAGAAAAACAAAAGCGCCCTACAGGGCGCTTTATGTGAAGATTATGCACAAGTCTTGAAGACTCAGCATTACTTACGCTAGTGATTTACGCAGCGAACTTATGCAGGCAGAGATAGCGTCGTTAAACCTAACATAGTTTGCATTACACCAACCACTTGGCAGCTGTAACCAAACTCGTTGTCATACCAAACATAGAGAATGGCACGCTTGCCTTCTGCGATAGTTGCCTGTGAGTCAACCACGCCCGCATAACGAGAACCCACTAAATCGCTCGATACAATTTCAGTAGAGTCGGTGTAATCGATTTGATTTTGTAGCGGTGATTGCAGCGCCGTATCTTTAAGGTACTCGTTCAGCTCATCTTTACTGGTTTCAGCATTCAAGTTCATGCTGATGATGGCCATAGAGACGTTTGGCGTTGGCACGCGAATCGCGTTACCGGTTAACTTGCCCGCTAACACAGGCAGTGCTTTAGCAACGGCTTTAGCGGCGCCTGTTTCAGTGATTACCATGTTTAATGGTGCACTGCGGCCACGACGATCAGCGGTGTGATAGTTATCAATCAAGTTTTGATCGTTGGTATAAGAGTGAATCGTCTCAACATGACCATTCTCAATACCATATTTATCATTCACAGCTTTCAGTACAGGCGTAATGGCATTGGTCGTACAGCTTGCCGCAGAAACGATAATGTCTTCTGGGGTAATGTCGCCTTCATTCACACCGTAAACGATGTTCTTGATTGCGCCTTTTGCAGGAGCTGTCAGCAACACTTTACTCGCGCCAGGGCTCTTAAGGTGTAAACCAAGACCCGCTTCATCTTTCCAAATACCAGTGTTATCAACAACGAGTGCATCGCTGATATCGTATTTAGTGTAATCCACTTCATCAGGCGAGTTTGCATAAATCACTTGGATATAGGTACCGTTGGCGATGATGGCATTGTTCTCTTCGTCAACTTCCACAGAACCATTAAAAGGACCATGGACTGAGTCACGGCGTAATAAACTGGCACGTTTCTCTAAATCACCTTTCTTACCGCCACGTAATACGATAGCGCGTAATCTTAACTTATTGCTGCGGCCTGTGCGTTCAATCAGCAGGCGTGCTAATAAGCGACCGATACGGCCAAAACCATAAAGCACAACATCACGCGGTGCGACATCATCAGCATGGTCGATGGCATCGGCCAACTCTTTTGCCATATAGCTTTCAATTTCACTGACATCGGTGTGATCACGCCAGTAATTGACTGCAAGCTTACCAATATCCACTTTACATTGTTTAACTGCGAGTTTGCTCAAAGCTTGAACGAAGGGGAAACTCTCGCGTAAACGTAATTTTTCACCGACATGACGACGAACTAAACGGTGCGCTTTAATGATTTCAATCGTAGAAGCATTGAGTAACGGCTTGCCGTAGACCACGACTTCAACGCCTTGGTTACGGTACAACTTGCCTAACAAAGGCTGCATCGCCTCTGCCATTTCAAAACGTTCTTGCCAACTTTGTAGGTGTTTATCAGCGCTCATTTACAGATCCTTTATCTCACTTTTCAATAAAATGTACTGAAAGGTTTGAGTAACATGACGAAAAGACCAATAATCTAATGCGGGTTTTAGGGAAAACCCTGTTTTGGTCGGCGCCATTGTAATGAAAGTCGCGCTGTGTTGCCAGTAAGATATTTTCTGTAAATCTGTAATTTTATTAGAAAAATTATCGTTTGGAGAGTGTTTTGAGACAAAATCTAGTAATAATTACATCATTTACCTTTGGGATGAGCCTTTTTGGTCTTTTCGGTTGTGATAATGGCCGAAATATCTCAGCAATTTGTAAAAATAATCCTGAAATTTGTGCCGATTTGCATAAGGATGGCTGGTGTTTGGCCGAAAAAACTAAACTAATCCAGAACCGCTACGAATTAAAAGACAACGAAACCCCCACAGGCAAACAACTCTACCTGCAATTAACCTACCTTGAGGATTACAGCCGCTGTATTGAACTCGCCTCTGGTGTACAGCATATCATTCACACCAATCGCACAGCTGATAGAGCCAGAGCCTTTAGATTAAGCACCCAGAATTTAAGCTTGCTACAAGATCAAACCCGCGAGCGACAAGATCCTTTTATGTCCTATTACCAATGGACGCGCTTTGGCGATACCGCAGCGCTAAATAGATTATTAGAGCATGAAAACGCCGGCGAAGTGACTGACCCTTTCCTACTTGCCCAAGTCGCAACTTACTACAGCAATCGAAATGCCATCAAAGCGCAACAACTCTATCTTAAGGTCTTTGCGGAGATCCAATACGATGATTTCGACGTTAACTGGTTACTTGGGCTCGCATCAGCCTATCGCCAGCTACAGCTACTTGATAAAGCCTATATGCTGACGAAGGCAAATTTACTACTTACGCAGCAGAAGTATTCAGAGGAAAAAATGCTAGCCTTGCTCGGTGGCAATAAAACGCTGGCGACTGAACTCGATTTAAAAGCCCAAGCTCTTATCGATGCGCTCAAAGATGGCACTTTTTCAAAGAACCCAGTAAGACAATGGCTTGATCCTCAAGCGGTTGACAAAGCGCCTACGGCAACCGAGGCTGTACCACCTGCGCTTGTCGAAAAAACAGACTAAGCAACTGATGGCAAAATGTTTGCCATCTTGTAATTTTTTACCCAATTAACGCGTAAAAAATGGCGATTTCGCGACCGATGTAAAAAAAATACCTAATTTGTTAATCAAGACAGCGGTAAAATGCCGATTTAACTTGACGATAGCTGTCAGTTTGGTAATTTTACTACCAGTTGAATTTTATAATCACCAGAGGGATATGAGATGACTATCCGTGTAGCAATAAATGGCTATGGCCGTATCGGTAGAAACGTATTACGCGCCTTGTACGAAAGCGAAAAAGCTTATCCAATCAAGATTGTCGCTATTAATGATTTAGGCGACGCTTCAATCAACGCTCACCTGACAAAATACGATTCTGTTCACGGTCGTTTTAATGCGAAAGTTGACCATGATGCAGAAGCCATTTATGTGAATGGCGATAAGATCCTCACTTTCCAAGAACGTGATCCTGCAAAACTGCCATGGGCTGAGTTGCAAGTTGACGTGGTTTTCGAATGTACTGGTATCTTCACTTCTAAAGAAACCGTTCAACCACATTTAACCGCTGGCGCGAAGAAAGTGATTATTTCTGCTCCAGGTAAAAACGTCGATGCCACAGTTGTTTACGGTGTGAACAACAACGTGCTGACGTCAGACATGACAGTGATTTCAAATGCTTCTTGTACAACAAACTGTTTAGCCCCTTTTGCTAAGCCGTTAAATGACGAGATTGGTATCGAATCAGGCCTGATGACCACTATTCACGCTTATACCAACGATCAACGTTTATCTGACGTGTACCACACAGATTTACGTCGTGCCCGTGCAGCGGCACTGTCAATGATCCCAACTAAAACGGGCGCAGCTGCTGCTGTAGGTTTGGTTGTACCTGAATTACAAGGTAAATTCGACGGTTTAGCGGTTCGTGTACCTACAGTTAACGTATCACTCGTGGATTTATCTTTCATCGCTGCCCGTGACACTACGGTTGAAGAAGTAAATGCCATTATTGAACGTGCTGCCAGCGTTGCGCCATTGAGCGAAGTGTTAGCGGTAAACAAGGAGCCATTGGTGTCTATCGACTTTAACCACAATGCGTTTTCTTCAAACTTTGACGCCACTCAAACCCGTGTGAACGGTCGTTTAGTGAAAGTGATGTCTTGGTATGATAACGAGTGGGGATTCAGTAACCGTATGTTAGATAACGCGGTTGCACTGATGAACGCAAAGTAAGTAAGTGTGAAGTAATCTAGTCACTAGATTCCGCGTTATTCAATTAAGCCTCGCATTTGCGGGGCTTTTTATTGCCTTAGTTTTAATAAAAACAACAGACATAAAAAATCCCCACGCTATGGTAGGGATTTTTATTAGGCTGAAGAAAAGCTAAATAATGGGCTTAGGCATTACCCTTCACTTTCATATTCAGTGTCTTGGCAAAATCAAGCATGCGCGTCAGCGGGATCAGCGCTTTAACTCTTAAGTCTTCATCCACAAAAATCTCATGGGTGGTTTTATCGCTGTCGGCGAGTGACGCTTCAATGGCCTGTAGACCGTTCATCGCCATCCAAGGACAGTGAGCGCAACTCTTACAGGTTGCGCCATTTCCGCCCGTTGGCGCTTCGATTAAGATTTTACCTGGCGCCGCCTGCTGCATTTTATAAAAAATGCCGCGATCGGTTGCCACGATAAAACGCTCATTCGGCATGGTCTGCGCTGCTTTAATCAGCTGACTGGTCGAGCCAACAGCATCGGCCATCGCCACCACACTGGCTGGCGACTCAGGATGCACAAGAATAGCTGCATCTGGGTAAACGCTTTTCATATCGCGCAGCGCGTTCGATTTAAACTCGTCATGAACAATACAATCGCCCTGCCACATCAACATGTCGGCGCCCGTCTGTTTGGCAATATAGCTGCCTAAATGACGATCGGGTCCCCAAATGATCTTTTTACCTTCACTGTCTAAGTGCTCAACGATTTCGAGAGCAATACTTGAGGTCACCACCCAATCGGCGCGCGCTTTAACCGCAGCCGAGGTATTGGCGTAAACCACCACAGTATGATCTGGGTGCGCGTCGCAGAAAGCGCTGAACTTATCAATCGGACAACCTAAATCCAATGAACAGGTCGCTTCAAGGGTCGGCATTAAAATGGTTTTTTCAGGGCTCAAAATCTTGGCGGTTTCGCCCATAAACTTGACCCCAGCAACGATCAAGGTTTTTGCTGGGTGATCGCGGCCAAAGCGCGCCATTTCTAAGGAGTCTGAAACGCAGCCGCCGGTTTCTTCGGCAAGGGCTTGGATTTCAGGATCGGTATAATAGTGGGCAACCAGAACGGCATCTTTTTCAATGAGCAGTTGTTTGATCCGCGCCTTATAATCGGCTTTTTGCGCATCGGACAAAGGCACTGGTTTAGGCGGAAACGGGTAATCAATGGTTTCTATTGTTGGAGCAAATGGGCTGGGGGCTAACTGACTCATAACACATCCATCAGGATAACTACGTCCGGGAATTATACGTAATCGGGATCAAAAGATTAACCCATTTGTGCAAAGCAAATAAAAAAGGACGCTTTTAGCGTCCTTTTAATGTCAGTTATTCGTGCCAGTGGCTTAGCGCATCGCTAATAACATCTCTTGAGGCTGCTCAAGATACTGTTTCCACAGATTACAGAAGCGAGCAATCGTACCGCCATCGATCACTCTGTGGTCACCAGACCAGCTTACTTGCATGATTTGGCGGGCTTCGACTTCCCCTTTCGCATTAAAGCGCGGCAAGGTTTGCAACTTACCTAAGGCCACAATCGCGACTTCAGGTTTGTTGATAATAGGCGTTGCCACTGTGCCACCTAAGGCGCCAATGTTAGAGATGGAAATCGTGCCGTCTTTCAGATCCGCTGGCGCCACGCGGCCACTGCGGGCTGCTTGGGTCAGACGGGTGATTTCTGCCGCAATTTCTAAAATGCTCTTGTCCTGCACATCTTTGATGTTGGGCACCAAGAGGCCGACTTTAGAATCCACCGCCATACCGATATTGTGGCGCGCCTTGTAAGTCAGTTCAGTGCAATCCGCATTCACTTGACTGTTCATCACAGGGAACTGACTTAACGCGAGCGACATTGACTTCATAAAGAAAGGCATCATGGTCAGCTTCACTTCATCTGACGAATACTTCACTTTCATGCTTTCACGCAGTGCAACTAAGTCAGTTAAATCAAACTCTTCACAATAGGTAAAGTGCGGAATGCTCGACACAGATTCCACCATCATGCGTGCCATCACAGCTTTTACGCCGCGAATAGGCTCAACCGTGTCAGCGCGTTGAGTCTCTGTAGATATTGGAACTTGGGTTTGAGATGCTTGAGTCGCTTGAACTGGCGCCTCTTTTACCTGAGCCACACTTGGAGCAGAAACATTGCTCGCGCCTTGTTGGAAGCGAGTGATATCTTCCTTATACACACGGCCGTGCTTTCCTGTGCCAGGTACTCGGCTCAAATCGATATCTAAGGAACGCGCCATACGGCGAACTGCAGGGCTGGCTAAGGCTTTACCTTGGCGAGCAGGCTCTGCACTCACAGCCTGCGCTGCACCTGCCACATTGGCCACAGTATCTGTATTTGTTGTCACCGCAGGTGTAGAAGCCGCCAGTTCAACTTCAATGGCAAATAAAGGCGCATGTACTTTAGCTAGCTGACCTTTGCGATAATGCAGTTTGGCAATTTTACCCGCTTTAATGGCAGGAATTTGCACCAGCGCTTTATCTGTCATCACGTCGGCAATCGGTTGATCTTCCTCAACCCAATCACCTTCACTCACTAACCATTCAACTAGCTCACATTCAACGATGCCTTCGCCGATATCTGGGAGTAAAAACTCTTCAACACTGACTGATGAATGGGATGACGTGGTCGCATTTGTGACTGCCACTGGCTCAGTCACTTTTGCAGTCGTCGCAGCAGGTTCAGCCATAACAGATTCGCCTGAAATTTCAACGGCATCTTCAATTTTTACGGCATAGAGCGGCGCATGCACTTTCGCAATATCGCCCTTCGCATAATACAGCTTAGTGACCACGCCCGCAAAAGGCGCGGGAATTTGCACTAAGGCTTTGTCTGTCATGACATCGGCAATCGGCTGATCTTCAACGACAGTGTCGCCTTCTTTCACCAGCCATTCAACGAGTTCACATTCAACAACGCCTTCACCAATGTCCGGCAAAATAAAATCTTTAATCATACCGGACTCCTAGAAGGTCACTGATGCTTTGATGGCTTCAAACGTTTTGAATGCATCGGGCATATATTCTTTTTCATGGACGAGTGGATACGGGGTATCTAAACCACACACTCGGCTAATGGGCGACTCTAGATACAAGAAGCATTCTTGCTGAATCGTCGCCGCTATCTCACCAGCAAAACCACCGGTTAATGGCGCTTCATGGTTAACCAGTAAACGTCCGGTCTTTTTGACTGAATCGGCAACGGTATCGATATCCCAGGGTGACAAGGTGCGTAAATCGATAACTTCACAGGAGATCCCTTCTTTAGCGGCCATGTCGGCGGCTTTTTCAAGAATTTCCATTTGCGCGCCCCACGCCACTAAGGTGATGTCTTTACCTTCGCGAACCACTTCAGCCTTACCCAGTTCAATTTCATAATCGCCCGCGGGCACTTCGCCAACCGATGCACGATATAAACGCTTAGGCTCAAAGAAGATCACCGGGTTTTTGTCACGGATTGACGCCAACAGCAGACCTTTGGCTTGCTCAGGGTTACGTGGCACCACCACTTTTAATCCCGGTGTCTGGGTAAAATAGGCTTCAGGTGATTGCGAGTGATAATGGCCGCCTGCGATGCCGCCGCCATAGGGCGTACGGAACACTAATCCACCGACATCGAATTCATTACCGCTACGGTAACGGAACTTAGCCGACTCGTTGACGATTTGATCAAACGCCGGAAAGATATAATCGGCGAATTGAATTTCAGCCACAGCCGTCATGCCATTTGAGGCTAAACCATTGGCAAAACCCGCAATACCTTGCTCTGTCAGCGGGGTATTAAAGCAGCGAGCGCAACCGAATTTTTCTTGAAGACCGGAAGTGGCGCGAAATACCCCGCCAAAGTGGCCCACATCTTCACCAAAAACCACCATGCGTTCATCGGCTTGCATGGCAATCGACAAGGCCTCATTGACGGCCTGTAACATATTCATTTCAGCCACGGCTTATAGTCTCCCTGTACTTTTTGGATAGGCTTGCGGATATTTCTTGATATGTTCTTTAAGCTCGGCAAGTTGCTTTTTCAGCACTGGCGTCGGCTTGTCGTATACATCTTCAATAATTTCATCCAGCATAGGCACAGGAATTTTTTCAGCCACTTTTACCGCAGCCAATACTTCTTCACGATATTTCTCATGCAGTTTCACATCATCCGCTTCAGCCAACCAACCTTTGTTGATAAGCCATAATTTGAAGCGTTTAACCGGATCGTGTTGCTGCCACTTGGCTTCTTCATCTTTCGAGCGATAACCAGAGGGATCGTCTGAAGATGAATGCGCGCCGAGACGGTAAGTCATGGCTTCAATCAGCACAGGCGCATTATGCTCAATCGCATAGGCACGGGCTTGCTGGGTTGCCGCTAACACGGCCAACATGTCATTGCCGTCAACACGAATCGTGTGCATGCCATAACCCACACCGCGACTCGCAATACCGTTACCGGCAAACTGCTCTTCGGTGGGAGTTGAAATGGCGTAGCCATTGTTACGGCAGAAGAAAATCACTGGGCATTTCAGTACCGCGGCCATGTTTAGACCGGCATGAAAATCCCCTTCTGATGCAGCGCCTTCGCCAAAATAACAAACCGCGACTTTGCGCTTACCTTGCATTTTTAAGCTGTAGCCCACACCCGTCGCCTGCGGGATTTGTGTCGCAAGGGGTGAAGAAATCGTTTGATAATGCAATGCCGCACTGCCGTAATGGATTGGCATTTGGCGACCTTTACCGAGATCTTTCTCGTTACTGAACATCTGATTCATAAACTGTTCAGTGGTAAAGCCGCGATAACGCAGCGCCGCATGCTCACGGTATTGCGCGAGGATCACGTCTTCTTGATCGAGTGCGGCCACACTGCCGACAATCGCCGCTTCTTCACCTGTACAGGTCATATAGAAGCTGATGCGCCCTTGACGTTGGGCACCTAACATACGTTCATCGAGAACCCGAGTGAATACACAGGTATCGTAAATTTTAGTGGCTAAGGTTTCATCTATCACAGGCAAAACCGCGGTTTCATAAGTGGTGCCGTCGGCTTGTAGAATTCGAAGGATAGGAATGTGTAGCGATGCCTTATCCAAGAAGCCGACACGGTGCACTGTATCAGTGTTGAGTGTTGCTTTGCTCATATTGTGCTCTTGTTATCTCATTACGCACCAAAGCGTTTTGATGCGTCTGTTTATACGAATATGCCCGACGAACATTACGTTAACGTAAACTACCTATCAACCATTGGCATAGCTCAAGCCACAAGTTATCCCTGCCTCACATGTATATATTGCTTTACAAGCCTAACGCACGTCCGCATTCACCGCAGGGATCAGGCAAATCACAGTGCGATTGCCAATAGGCACTTTGGCATTAGGGAACACGACAGACTCAAACTCATGTTCCACTTTAATTTCTTGCCCACCTTCCCGCGCTAATACAAAACCTTTCGGGAAAGATCTGAAGTTTTCGACATCGGTTGCGAAGGTAAATTCAAAATCATCGAAATGTTTATTGATGACGCGGCACACTTGGTACAAGTTAACCTTATCGGCATCAAATGCATCCAACTCCAACGGCTTAGCGGTGATCAAGCGCATAAACATTTCATGGGTCGCGATAAAACGCGTCATGTCGTTCTGCCCCATGGGATAGACTTTGCCAAGCTCAATGGTAAAGGCATCGGCGCCGTAGCGTTCAGAGGAAAAATAGCTGAAGGTCGTGGTCGGTTCGTGGTGAAAAAGTACCGTATCGACGCCGCTAGCGGCTAAAAACATAATTTGCTCGCCGCTAAAGGCGCGCCCAGGACGATAGGGATAGATAGCGAACTTTTCATGCTTCGAGGCGCGCATCGCCGTGTGCAGCTCATAATGAATACGCTGACGACCATCGGCAACCGCAGTATAAAAACGGTCGACATAGGCTTCGAGTTTTTTGGCGCGCACTCGCTCAGGATTGACTAATCCCGGAGGATTGGAATGCTCACCACTAAAGAGACGATTCATGTTCTCATCGATAATCCGCGTGCCGTTATTAATCGCTAATGGATTACCAATCAGGAATAAAGTGCGCTGTTTCGCGATGATCTTTTGCTGTAAAAGCTGCTTAATTAAGCCATTGCAGAGTTCAATGGGCGCGGTTTCGTTACCGTGAACACCGCAAGAAAGGACAACATCTTTTCCTTCATTCTGGGCGGGCTCAAAAACGATAACGCCGGTATCCCACACTTCAACTTGGGTATGGTCGCCTAAGCTAAATGAAAACTCGCCATCGAACTGTTCAGGATGGGCTAAGGTGAGCGCTAAAAAATCCTTTGAATCTAACAGAGCTTGTAACACAGAATTCTCCTTATAATGGTGTGTAACAGTAACGGCGCAATAGCATCAGTGCAGATAGCAATAACCACTCAAGCATTCATCTCACCGCGGTTAGGCTGACTCGCACCTTAAAAAGCGGCTTCAATACTAACACATGTTTTTAATGCTGTTCTCAGACATTTATCGCCATAGGACCCAGTTTTGAACGGAATAAGATCAACGCGGCGCTTTGCTATGGCGAGTGTAAATTTCCCATCATCTTATCGAAAAATCGTCCAGCATAAATATTCCTGCTAGAGGCTTGCTTTTGCGCGCGAGTTTTATCACAATCCTTAGCCATCTAGACTTCTATTGGATTTGATTATGGCGTTAGCAACCTTTGGTGCCGGCTGTTTCTGGGGCGTAGAGTATTTTTTTAGACAAGTGAATGGCGTATCGAATGCCACCTGCGGCTATATGGGCGGCAATAATAGCGCGACCACCTATGAAGAAGTCAAAAAAGGCAAAACGGGCCACGCAGAAGTGGTACAAGTGGAATTTGACCCTGCTCTGGTCAGTTATGAAGACTTGCTCGAGGTATTTTGGAAAAACCACAATCCAACCAGCCTGAACATGCAAGGCGGAGATATTGGCACTCAATATCGCAGCACGATTTTCTTCCATGACCGTGAACAAAAAGCCGCGGCAGAAGCCTCAAAATTAGCTTTTGCCCGCTCAGGTCGTTGGGGATTGCGCCATATCGTGACTGAAATAGTACCATTACAACAGTTCCATGTGGCAGAGGAATATCACCAAAATTACATTGATAAGAATAACTTACCGAGTTGTCATATCGAGTACTAAATACGGTCAAATCAGCATGAGATCAACTACTCATAACTGACATTAGACACAAACAAAAACGCACTCAAATCTGAGTGCGTTTGTTTTTGATACTTTATAAACCTACTGCTGCATTAAGCGTTCAGCGCCTTATCAATTAATGCCTGCGCATCTTTGATGATTTCAGCTAAATGCTGCTCACTGATAAAACTCTCGCCGTAGATCTTAAATAACGCTTCCGTGCCCGATGGACGCGCGGCAAACCACCCATTAGCTGTGGTAACTTTGATGCCACCAATGGCCGCATTATTGCCCGGCGCATGGGTTAACACGTTTTCGATTGCCTCACCCGCAAGCACAGTGGCATTTAAGGTTTCTGCATTTAATAACGCAAATTTGGCCTTGTTTTCAAGACTGATTGGGCTATCGATACGCTTATAAAAGCTTTGGCCAAATTGTTTTACTAGCTCTTGATGGCGTTGACCTGGAGTTTTACCTGTCACCGCAAGTATTTCTGCGGCAAGTAACCCTAGAATAAAGCCGTCTTTATCCGTGCACCACGTAGTGCCATCACGGCGTAAAAATGCCGCGCCAGCGCTCTCTTCACCGCCAAAGGCGATGGTGGCTTCGGCTAAACCATCGACAAACCACTTAAAGCCCACAGGCACTTCGAGTAACTTTTTGCCATGGAAAGCACAGATTTTATCGATAAGCGCACTCGATACTAAGGTTTTACCTATGGCTAAGCTATCGCTCCAATCCGGTCTGTGCGTCAGTAAATAATCGATAGCGACCGCAAGGTAGTGATTAGGGTCCATCAAGCCTGTACCAGGGCAGACAATGCCGTGGCGGTCATAGTCAGGATCGTTACCAAGGCATAAATTAAAGGATTCTTTATGGGCGAGTAACCCAGCCATCGCATAGGGAGACGAGCAATCCATGCGGATTTTGCCGTCTTTATCCAGCGGCATAAAGCTAAAGCTTGGGTCAACTTTATCATTGACTAAGGTGATATCGAGCCCATAACGCGTGGCTATCGGTGCCCAGTAGAAAATCCCTGAACCACCGAGCGGGTCAACACCGATACGCAGCTTAGCGTTGGCAATCGCGTGCATATCGATAACATTCTCTAAATCAGCCACATAGGGCGCTACCAAATCAATGGCGTTGACATAGCCTGAGGCCAGCGCTTCGGCATACGCTAATTTTTGCACGCCAGCTAACGCTTGGCGTAAGTAATCATTGGCGCGCGACTCAATCCAAGCCGTGATATTACCTTCGGCCGGTCCACCATGGGGTGGATTGTATTTGATCCCACCATCTTGAGGTGGATTATGGGAAGGCGTGATAATCAAACCATCGGAAAGAGGCGCACCTGTGATATTTGCTTCGCGATTGGCGCAAATCACTCCATGGGACACCACAGGCGTTGGCGTGAAACCATCATTCTGCTGGATATGCACTGTGACTTTATTTGCCGCCAGCACTTCAATGGCCGACAAATAAGCGGCGTAGGATAACGCATGGGTGTCAATACCGAGGATCAACGGCCCATTGATATTCACCGATTGGCGATAATCCACCACAGCTTGGGTAATCGCCCAAATGTGTTGTTGGTTAAAACTGCCATTAAAAGCGCAGCCTCTGTGCCCAGAAGTGCCAAAGGTAACGCGTTGTTGTACGTCATCCATATTTGGCGTGATGCTGTAATAATGGCTCATCAGTTTTGGAATATTGACCAGATCCGTCTGATTAGCGATTTGTCCTGCCCTTTGATGTATTGCCACCTATGGCTCTCCTGCACTCAATTACAATTAGAAAATGTAGATAAATATCGTAATAACTTAGCTCACCCGCGGATTAAACGCGCTCAGCTATGCCAGCTGCAACCGTTGCATCACAGCCAAATTGCACTAAGACTTCGGATAAAATGGTGCGTTTCTTGGCGGTATTGTTATTGCTCGTCACCCAAAAACCACTGGTACCGATTTCTTTAGGATTCGCCGAGGCACTCGCTTCCAGTAATTGCTCTTTCGAACGGGCAAAATACAAACGATCGCGCCCTTGGATCTGCAAAATTTGTGAGAATTGCTCTGGGGCTAATTGATACAGACTTTCGAGCAAAAACAAAAAACGCCCAACTGCGCCTTTTTGTTGCGATAACAGATGTTCATCGACTAAACGACTAAAATCATTCACAGCAGGTGCAGTTTGCACTACGGCAGCTTGAATTGGTTCAGCCTCTAAACTTGGTTGGCTTATCGCCAAAGGCTGAGGTGGTTCGACCGCATCGACGGACAGGCCGAGTAATCGACGAAGAATGTCAGAGGCGCTCTCACCAATACGTTCTGTTTTGCTGGCAATATGACGATAGAGCTCTTCATCAACTTCGATATATTTCATAACCTTAATTATCCTTTGTTATTCGACAGGCTTAACCGAAAAAAGTGTACCACAGCGATCGGGGCAGATCATTGCGATCGGTTAACAGTGTATCCATGTCTATCAATCTGATAAAGCGTCATTATTCTAAAAATGCGTGAAATAGCACAGCAAACTAGCAGATAACCGGCAATTGTCGAAAAAGCGCCCAAGTTAATTGCCGCATATACGCTAAAGTAGCAACTGACTTGTCAAGCCAACGGCATTAAGGGCACAATTCGCGGCACGTTAAGCTAAACATATTCAACAGGAATCACCATGAACTTTGTTTCTACAGGCCAAGGACCCGCAGTACTCTTGATCCACGGCTTGTTCGGCAACCTAGATAACCTCAAAGGCCTAGGACAAGTATTAGAAAGCCAGTATCAGGTTATTCGTGTCGATGTGCCCAATCATGGTTTAAGTGAGCATTGGGATGAGATGGATTACCCTCGCCTCGCCACGGCCATGGTTGCATTACTCGACGAACTGGCTATTGAACGCGCCCATATTGTGGGTCACTCCATGGGCGGTAAAATCGCCATGGCGACGGCGTTAGCTCATCCAGAGCGCATTATCAGCATGGTGGCAGCCGATATCGCCCCGGTCGCCTATGAGCCAAGACATGAGTTAGTGTTTGCCGCATTAGCAAGTCTGCCCTTAGAAGGTCATACCGACAGACGGTTTGCCCTAAACCACTTGATTGACAAAGGTATCGACGAAGCCACGGCGCAGTTTTTACTCAAAAACCTGCAACGTACCGACACTGGCTTTCGTTGGAAGCTGAACTTAAGTGGTCTAAAAGCTTGTTATCCCAATATTATTGGCTGGCATAATCAGGCGCCAAATCCAGTACAAAGCTATAGCGGCCCGAGTCTATTTATTCGCGGCGGTGACTCGAATTATGTTACGAGTGAACACAGAAGCGCCATCATGACGCAATTCCCTGCGGCGCAAGCGAAAACCCTCGAAGGTTGCGGTCATTGGTTACATGCACAAAAACCCGCCATCTTTAATCGAATTGTGTCTGAATTTATTGACAAACAAGCAATGTAAATCAGCAGCAAACTCGACCTAAAGCATATGGCAGCCGCCATCTTGATGTGATATATTCGCGCCTCTTTTGGCCTTAGAACACTCTCGAGGACTAAGAAAGTATGTTATCTCAGTACATGGAACAAATTGAAACCATCGGCCTGAACCTGTTTTTTGCCTCGATATTTTTCTTTATCGGCATGGCCATCCACGATGTGCTTAAACAAGGTAACGTGCCGAAATTTGGTCGATTTATTGTTTGGTTAGTGTTATTTCTCGGCTGCGCCGGGTTTATTGTAAAAGGTATTATCCAGATCACTTGGGAAGGCTCAGGGATCGGTTAACAATAAGAACATGGCAAAAGAAGCGACAGACAGAACCACCATTGACCTTTTTGCCAATGAAAAGCGCCGGGGCCGCCCACGAAGTAATCCTTTGTCCCGTAGCCAGCAGCTTAAGGTCAACAAACGCAATCAAATCCAGCGCGATAAAGCCAACGGATTAAAGCGAATAGAGTTAAAGGTGTCACAAGATTTGTATGACGCCTTGAATGAGCAGGCATTGGCCAGTAACATCAGCCGTAGCCAGTTAATCGAATTAATTCTTCAGCAACAAGTTGAATGCTGAACGAGTACCAGCAAGATTAACCTAATAAGTGAACTAGACATTAAAGGATAGACAATGGCAACTGTAGGTCTTTTTTTCGGTAGCGACACAGGTAACACCGAAGCTGTAGCCAAAATGATCCAGAAAAAACTGGGTAAAAAAATGGTTGAGGTGAAAGATATCGCCAAAAGTACCAAAGAACAGATTGCAGAGTATGACTTGCTGCTGTTCGGCATCCCGACTTGGTATTACGGTGAAGCACAATGTGACTGGGATGATTTCTTCCCTGAATTAGAGCAAATTGATTTTACTGACAAACTTGTCGCTATTTTTGGTTGTGGTGATCAAGAAGACTACGCTGAGTATTTCCTCGATGCCATGGGCATGGTTGGCGATATTGTTCAAGCGCGTGGTGGTATCATCATTGGTCACTGGCCAACTGCGAGCTACAACTTCGAAGCCTCTAAGGGTCAAGTCGATGACGACCACTTTATTGGCTTAGGTATCGATGAAGATCGTCAGCCAGAACTGACCGAAGAGCGTGTCGATACTTGGGTTAAGCAAATTTACGAAGAAATGTGCTTAGCAGAATTAGAAGACTAATTGGGCTAACCATTTGATTAAAGCGGCCTTAACGCCGCTTTTTTTATGCTTATATTTTTACTTATTGCAACTATCTACTTGTTGTAACTAAGAATAACGACATATCACACTCATGACCAATACACCCCGCTCCACCCATTGGGATATCTTTTGCACTGTCGTCGATAACTATGGCGATATTGGTGTCACTTGGCGTTTAGCCAAACAAATGGTTAATGAGTACCAGATTCCCGTTAATTTGTGGGTCGACGACCTCGCAAGCTTCTCTCATATTTTACCGACACTCGACCCACTAAAAGCCACTCAAAGCTTCAATGGTGTGAATATTATTCATTGGACTAAGCCTTTACCCATAGTGTTTGTCGCAGGAGCTGTGCTCATCGAAGCCTTTGCCTGTGAATTACCCGAACAGGTAAAAGCGCAGTTGGTTTATTTACATCAACACGATCCCAAATCTGTACCTGTCTGGCTGAATTTAGAGTATTTAAGCGCTGAGGATTGGGTCGAAGGCTGCCATGGTTTACCTTCATTACAAGCCAATGGTTTGAAGAAGTATTTTTACTTCCCAGGCTTTGGCGCCAAAACGGGTGGACTCATTTGCGAGCAAAATTTGTTTGCAGAGCGTGATGCTTGGCAAGCTGATGCTGCCAATAAATTACAGCTTTTTAGTCAGCTAGGTCTTAAAAGGATTGAGGCTCAAGATACTGTGATTAGCATCTTTAGCTATGAGACCGAGGCACTGCCCGCATTATGCGAGTTATGGCAGCAATCGACCGAGAAAATCCATGCGCTTATTCCCAAGGGTCGTAGCTTAAACAGTCTGACGCATTTACTGCCCTGTGACATTGCCGCGCTCGTTCCGGGTCAACAGATAAATCATGGCAATTTGACTCTGCACATTTTGCCTATGACAGATCAACAAGGCTTTGATCGCCTGCTCTGGAGCTGTGATTTTAATATTGTGCGCGGCGAAGATTCCTTTTTACGCGCTCAATGGGCCGCAAAACCCTTCATTTGGCACATTTATCCCCAAGAAGATGATTATCATCTCGTAAAATTAGAAGCTTTTCTCAAACTTTACTGCGATAATCTGCCACCTAAAATTGCTTGTTATTGGTCTGAATTGAATCTTGCGTTCAACCAAGCGCAGCAATCTGCCGTGAGCCTTCACTGGCAAAACCTTAATCCTGTTAATTTGCCCTTGTTGCACCATGCTAAACAATGGCCAATTAATGCATTAAATGCTGCAGATCTCGCTACTCGACTAGTTCAGTTCGTTAAAAACAGCTAAGATACTGCGCGAAAACAGAAAAATCTAAATATAGGAAATAGTGTAATGAAAACTGCTCATGAAATCCGTCCTGGTAACGTGATCATGTTAGATGGCAGCCCATGGGTTGTGCAGAAAACTGAAACAACTCGTTCTGGCCGTAACGCTGCTATCGTTAAGTTAAAGTTGAAAAACTTACTGCTTAACTCTGGTACTGAAACGACTTTCAAAGGTGAAGATAAGTTAGAAGACATCATCCTAGATCGTCTTGATTGTACTTATTCTTACTTTGCTGATCCTATGTTTGTATTCATGGATGCAGAATATAACCAATACGACGTAGAAGCTGAAAACTTAGGTGATGCAGCGGCTTATATCGTTGACGGTATGGAAGAAACTTGCCAAGTGACTTTCTACGATGGCAAAGCTATCTCTGTTGAAATGCCAACCACTATCGTACGTGAAGTAACCTACACTGAGCCTTCAGCGCGTGGCGATACTTCAGGTAAAGTAATGAAGCCTGCGACTATCACTGGCGGCGGCACAGTCAGTGTTGCTGACTTCGTGAAAGTTGGCGACAAGATCGAAATCGACACTCGTACTGGCGAATTCAAGAAGCGCGTTTAATCGCCCTTCTCGTTTCCAGACGAAGAAAAGCCAGTGCTTGCACTGGCTTTTTTGTTGCTGTTTTTTAGTCGCGTGATTTGTGGGATGTATTTGTGAGATGTCGAGTCACTCAAGGAAATAAGGCGTTATCCAGCAACATCCCCTCAGCAAATAAGCACTAGCATTGCGGCCCTAAAAAACGTCGCTCCCAAGCCCCTATCTCACTCAAATAACTTTGAAACTCGATTTCCTTCACCGACACAAACCCCGTGACAAAATCATCCCCGAGTAAGCGCCTTGCCGAATCACTTTGGCGCATTTGCGTTAATGCAGCGAGAAATGTCTGCGCTAAGTCATGGCTGCTCTCATAAGCACTACCGGTTTCTGGTGCGCTTGGGGATAGTTTTTCTTCCATTCCCGCAAGTCCCGCAGCCAAAGATGCCGCAATCATCAGATACGGATTAGCATCGGCGCCCGCAATACGATTCTCTACCCGTCTCGCCACTGGCGCACTCAATGGCACACGTAAGCCAGTGGTGCGGTTATCAACGCCCCAGCTTAAATTAATCGGCGCTTGGCTACCGGAAATGTAACGTCGGAATGAATTGATATTAGGTGCAAATAACAACATTAAATCAGGTAGATATTTCTGTAATCCGCCGATGTAATGGTGAAAACGTTCAGTGTCGCTACCATCGGCATGGCTGAATATATTATTGCCTTTATCATCGACGACACTTTGATGTAAATGCATAGAACTGCCGGGTTGGCCTGCTATGGGTTTCGCCATAAAAATCGCGTTCAAGCCATGTTTAATGGCGATTTCTTTCGCCGCGTATTTAAACATAAAAGCTTGATCTGCTAAGGCCAGCGGATCGCCATGCACTAAGTTAATTTCATATTGCGATAGCCCCATCTCATGGATCCAAGTATCACCTTTAATCCCAATCGCATCGATGGCGGCATTAAACTCATCCCAAAATGGCGCGAGTTCATTGAGCATATTCATGCTAAACGCGGATTGACCATTTTCAGCTCGGCCACTTTTTGAAATGGGCGCCTGATACGGCACACTCGGATCGGTATTCGCCTCCGTAAGATAAAATTCAATCTCGGGTGCCACCACAGGGGTTAACCCCAAGGCTTGGTAACGAGCCAGCACATTTTTTAACATAGAGCGCGGCGCAAATGGACATAAATTACCATCCAGTAATACGCAGTCATGGATGGCAAATGCGCGCGGCACTGTGCTCCATGGGATCATGTTGAGAGTGCTGTAATCGGGGACGAGTAAAAGATCAGGATCAGCATCAGGGAAAACTGGATCGTAGGAATACTCACCGGTAATCGCTTGCATCGAAATCGCTTGGGCAATACGTAATTCAGCACCCTGAGCAAAACTTCGGGCTGGCATAAGCTTTCCCCTTGGATAGCCTGAAATATCAGGGAATAAACACTCGACATCACGTATTGTGCCGTGCTCGAAAAACGCAGTAAGAAGAGTTGAGTCCATTTGATTCGTTTGCCACTAATGTTGAAAATAATGCCCTGAAGGATGCAAAGTATAATCAGGCTTTGATTTGAAAAGCTACATGGCGACGATGAAATATGTAAAATATAAATGACAATTCCGTAAAATATAATTTGACATCAGTTGAAAATCTTCATTTAGCAGTGTAATCACGGTTATCCTAGTTCAAGCCACTCTCCACTCGCTTTTTCCCCACTTTAACCGCTGAACCCAATTACGGCAGATATAAAAAAACCAGCCGCAGCTGGTTTCTTATTCTAATCATGAAAGTATTTACGCAATCACAATAAAGCCGATAAACGCCAGTACAGCGGCGATCAGCGCATAAGGTAACTGAGTCACAGCATGGCTCACTAAGTTACAACCTGAGCCTTGGGCGGCCAATACGGTTGAATCTGAGTAGAAGCACGCTTGGCTACCAAATGATGATGCCGACAATAAGGCGCCAATCACTAATGGAATATCCGCACCCACCGATTGCGCTAATGGCATAACGATAGGAATGGTCACCGCAAAAATGCCCCAGCTCGAACCCGTCGCAAACGCGAGGATCGCCATGGATAAAAACACTACTGCAGGCAGCAATTTAGGTGTCATAAACGGGCTTAAGGATTCAATCACGTACTGCGGCAGTAATAACTGATCGCATACGTCCTTAAACACAAATGCCGCAATCACAGTGCTAATCGCCGGTAGCATGCTCTTAAAGCCATCAATCATCTGATCCATCATCTCTGATAACGGCATCAAACGCTGCACAGCATAATAAGGGGTAGTGATGACTAAAGTCGCCAGCAAGCCTTTCCACACGTCGATATCAAAGTACACGGTAAAAGCCACTAACAAACCAATCGGCACTAAAAAGTTATGCAGTTTGCCATGATTATCGGCGTGCTTAAATTCCTCTTCGATAGCTTTAACCGCATATTCATCTGAGGTTTGTACTTGGTCGAAATCCACTTGAGCTTCTGCTGGCTCGCCTTGGGCGGCGCGCAGCTGCGCAGTCTTCATCGGACCAATGGCAGGCACTATGCCAAGTACTACAAGTAGCACCATAGCCACGGCTAACCAAGCGTAAAGCATGTAAGGAATTGCTTGCATGTAGACAGCAATGCCCTGACCTTCAGCCGCAACACCGTTATCGACCAATAACCCACCAAAGAATACTGCCCAAGTCGATAATGGCACTAATACGCACACAGGCGCGGCAGTGGAATCTACAACATAGGCGAGCATCTCACGGGACACTTTAAATTTATCCGTTACACGCTTCATGGTTTCACCCACGGTCAGCGCATTGAGATAATCATCAATAAAAATCACGATCCCAAGAATAAACGTCATCAACAGGGAAGATTTGGGTCCCTTAGCAAATCTCAGTGCATTACGACCAAACGCTAATGCACCGCCGGTGCGGACCAAAAGCGCGATCAGCGCACCAAAACCACCACACACCAAAATCAACCAACCTATGGTTTCATCGGCCATGACCTTCAATGACACACTGGCAAAATTGTTTAAGACTTGACTGGGATCGAGTAACAGGAAACCGGTTACCGCACCTATGATCAGAGATAAAATGGGACGGCGTAACCAAATAGCTAACACCAATACCACCAAAGGTGGGATGAGACTTAACGCTGTCGGTTCAGACATGCACTTAGGTCCTCTAAATAAATCGCCTAAAAGGCAAATGGTTTTAGAATAACGTCTGAAATCAACATGATTCAGAACGTCAACACAGCTGCTTCATGATGACTAACCCTGAAGATAAAACCCGCTAATTGCTTGCTATCTGAGGTGCCTTGCCAAAAACATCGCGCAGAAAATAAAGCGCATCGAATATTGAGTCAACTATAAATTTAACTTGATAGAAAATAATTTTAACGGTCGCAGACAAAATCAACATAACACTTTAAATTTAAAGGATTTTAACTCACTCGCAACGAAACCGTTAATGATCCTATTAGCTTAATAAGCATTCAATAAATATGCCTATTTATCACAAGGTCATATACAGTTTGCATAAGTTGATCTTATCGAGTAACTGTGATTAAAAATCAATCATTAAGCTTTTACTAAAATACAATTTTCCCGACTAAGATTTATAGGACGAACAAAGGAAACGAAATAACCGTCAACCACTGAAAATGCATTTCTGTTAAGCGTGATTATTTTCTTCTTACATCTAAAAAACACGTAAAGCAGGTTTTATTTACCACCATCGACAGTCTAACGCTCTTTAAAGCATACAAAAGTCAGAATATAAAACTTGTTCTTATTTCATTAATTGACTGTTAAAGCATATTTAACTAAGTAGTATTTATAAAAAAAGTCCTATTCTGTGCAGTTCCCCCCTTTCATCTACAGTGAAATTTCGTTATGGTGCGCTAACTTAAGCCAAAACTTTATGCATGTTCCGAGGTGTAAATGCGCCCTATCATCAAATCCAACAAGCTGGATAGCGTTTGCTATGACATCCGCGGCCCAGTGCACAAGGAAGCCAGACGTTTAGAAGACGAGGGTCATCGGATCCTCAAACTTAACATTGGTAATCCGGCACCCTTCGGTTTCGAAGCGCCTGAAGAAATTGTGCGCGATGTGATCCTTAATTTACCCAGTGCCCAAGGCTACTGTGAGTCAAAAGGATTATTCTCTGCCCGCAAGGCCATAGTGCAGCATTATCAAGCCCAAGGGATTTTTGGTGTCGATATCGAAGATATCTTTATAGGCAACGGCGTCTCAGAACTCATTATGATGGCGATGCAAGGTCTGCTTAACACGGATGATGAAATTTTAATCCCCTCGCCTGACTATCCACTGTGGACGGCGGCGGCCAATCTCGCTGGCGGCAAAGCGGTGCATTATCGTTGTGATGAAGAAGCGGACTGGTTCCCTGATCTCAACGACATTAAAAGCAAAATTTCATCGCGTACCCGCGGTATTGTACTGATCAACCCGAACAATCCTACGGGCGCGGTTTACAGCAAAGAATTACTGCTGCAAGTGGTTGAACTTTGCCGTGAACACAGCTTGATTTTATTTGCCGATGAAATTTACGACAAAATTTTGTATGACGAAGCCAAGCATGTTCCTGCGGCTAGTCTGTCTGATGATATTTTAACTGTTACTTTTAACGGTTTATCAAAGGCTTATCGCGCAGCGGGCTTTCGTGTCGGTTGGATGATGTTGTCTGGCAATCTTAAGGCCGCGAAGAGCTATATCGAAGGTTTAGAGATGCTCTCTTCGATGCGCCTGTGTGCAAACGTGCCCAATCAACATGCTATTCAAACCGCGCTCGGCGGCTATCAAAGTATTAACGAGTTGATTTTACCTAATGGCCGTTTGACCGTTCAACGTGATGCCTGCTACGAATTGCTTAACCAAATCCCGGGCGTCAGCGTTAAAAAACCTAAGGGCGCACTCTATGCTTTCCCTAAACTGGATATGAAGAAATTCAATCTACGGGATGATGAGCGCTTAGTGCTGGATTTACTCAGAGAAAAGAAAATCCTGTTAGTGCACGGCACAGCTTTTAATTGGCCTGAGCCTGACCATCTTCGAGTGGTTTTCTTACCCTATAAAGAAGATCTGAAAAAAGCATTTACTGAGTTTGGGGCCTTCCTCGAAAACTATCGACAGTAGGTTTAGCCTCAGTTAACGGTTTGAGTCATAAAGCGATCCGAGTGGTCGCTTTATTTTTAGTGATTTCGACAAATCCTCCACGCTCATACTCACGTGTCACCCAAGGCTGTGATAATCTAAGACTTCATTAGCGTCAATACTGCTTATTCAACTCGTGTCACGTCTTCCAATGCAGCTTGTCGCCTTCCTACTCACTCATTAGCAGGCAAACTAAGAGTCATTTATGTGCCGTTTTTAGAACACGAATGAAGCTTATCCAACGCTGGCCCTCGAATTAACAGGAAAACTATGAGTCACTTATTTGCCCATTTAGCTCGAATGAAACTTATCCAACGCTGGCCTTTGATGTACAACGTTCGCACTGAAAATGTTCAGGAACACTCGCTACAAGTCGCCATGGTGGCCCATGCACTGGTGGTCATCAGCAATAAAAAGTTCGGCACGACGCTTGATCCCTATCAAGCTACAAGTCTGGCGATTTTTCACGATGCCAGTGAAATCCTCACGGGTGACTTACCGACGCCGGTGAAATACTTCAATAAAGAAATTGAAGCCGAGTATAAAAAGATTGAGGCGATTGCAGAGCAGCGCATGCTGGATATGGTGCCTGAGGAATTTAAAGAGGATTATCGTAGCCTCTTTATAAGCGATTACGCCGATCCCGTTTACAAGACCATAGTGAAATCCGCCGATACTCTGTGCGCCTATCTTAAATGTCTTGAAGAAAACCGCGCGGGCAACAGTGAATTCAATACCGCCCGTAAACGCCTCGAAGACATGCTGGCGACAAATCCTGACCCCGCAGTACAGTATTTTATGAACTGCTTTGTGCCCAGTTTCACCTTGAATTTAGACGAAATTAACAAGATGCTTTGATTTTCCACTCTCGCTAGGAATGCATATGACTTCAAGTGTTTGGCAAGAACGCCGTCATGGTGAAGATAAACAACGGCGTAACGATCACCGCAGCCCTTACCAAAGAGACAGGGCGCGTATTCTCCACTCGGCCGCCTTTCGCCGCCTGCAGGCCAAAACGCAAGTGCTCGGCGTTGGCATGAATGACTTCTATCGCACTCGATTAACCCACTCACTCGAAGTCTCGCAAATTGGCACTGGCATAGCCGCGCAGCTCAGACGTAAATATCCACAGCATAAGCAGCTGCTTTGCTCTATGAGCCTATTAGAGTCCTTGTGTTTAGCCCACGATATTGGTCATCCACCCTTCGGTCACGGCGGCGAAGTGGCATTGAATTACATGATGCGCGACCACGGCGGCTTTGAAGGCAATGGTCAAACTTTTCGAATTTTATCGAAACTTGAGCCTTACACCTTAGATTTTGGGATGAACTTGTGTCGGCGTACCATGCTCGGAATTTTGAAATACCCCGCGCCGCACTCGAAGCTATTTGTCGCGGGCGAGCATAACGATATCAGCAACCATAGACAGCTCAAACCGTCACAATGGCCGCCGGTTAAGGGCATTTTCGACGATGATAACGACATCTTTACTTGGGTACTTGAGCCTTTATCTGAGGCAGACCGCAGTCGTTTTACCTCGACGCAACAAGGTTCACACCCCGCCCTGCACCACTATCCGCATCTGCGAACCCAGTTTAAATCCTTCGATTGCTCGATTATGGAACTGGCAGATGATATCGCCTATGCGGTGCACGATCTCGAAGATGCGATTGTGATGGGCATAGTCACAGCATCCCAGTGGCATCAAGATGTGGCGCCGACACTGACCAGCAGCAGTGATGCGTGGATAAAACAAGAGCTGGCAGATATTGGCAACAAGCTGTTTTCCCATGAGCATCACCTACGTAAAGATGCCATAGGCACACTCGTTAATGGCTTTGTCACCGCTATTGTTATCTCTGAAGATGACGTGTTCGAAGAGCCATTATTACGCTTTAATGCGACGTTAGAGCCAGAATTTGCCATTGCGCTCAATGTGCTCAAGCAACTGGTTTATAAATACGTGATCCGTAAACCTGAGATCCAAATGCTCGAATATAAGGGCCAGCAGATTGTGATGGGATTATTCGAAGCCTTCGCTTCCGATCCCGAGCGTTTACTGCCACTGAACACCCAAGAGCGCTGGCGCGAAAGTGAGCAACAAGGTTTAAATAGTCATAGAGTCTTGGCGGACTACATTTCGGGAATGACCGATGAGTTTGCGGGGCGACTGTATCAACAGCTATTTAGCCCAAAAGCCGGCTCAAATGTAGAACTGAGCAAGGAAATGTAGGCAAGCAGACATTGCGCGGCCCGACTTGCTATAAAGCCAGACCGTTTGTAAATGTGCGAATATCTATAAAAGCTAGACTTTCTATAGCGCCAGCTATCACAGACATTCTTTATCAAAGGCTAAAGATGAAAGACAAAAAACCACCTTGCGGTGGTTTTTTTGTCGCTATTTCAAGCTCGACTTATAAAGCACCGATGGCGTCTTTACAAAGTTGAGTGATACGATCCCAATCGCCGTGTTCCATTGCATCCGTTGGCGCAATCCAGCTGCCACCAATACAATCGACGTTTTTCAGCGCTAAATAATCTTTATAGCTGCTTGGCGTAATGCCACCTGTTGGGCAGAAGCGAATATCCGCAAGCGGTCCCGAGAAGGCTTTGAGCGCATCCACGCCACCTGAGGCTTCAGCTGGGAAGAATTTAAAGTGGGTGTAACCAAGCGCCATACCCGTCATCACTTCTGAAATACTCGCAACACCAGGGATCAATGGTACAGGACCATGCATACCGGCTTTGAGCAGTTCAACTGTCGCGCCTGGGGTGATAATAAATTGCGCACCAGCGGCAATCGCAAGATCTAGCTGAGCTTCGTTTAAGATAGTACCCGCGCCCACTAAGGCCTCTGGCACTTCTTTGGCGATTTTAGTGATAGCTTCGAGTGCGCAAGGCGTACGCAAAGTCACTTCTAACACGCTAATGCCGCCGGCAACCAGTGCTCGCGCTAATGGCACCGCATGTTCAATCTTGTTAATCACCATCACAGGAACAATAGGGCTGCGTTTAAAAATATCTTGTGGCTGTAGTGACCAGTTATTCTCAAGCATTGCGTTATTCTTCCTTTGTATTAATAAAGTTCATCGATGGCATTAGTACAACGCGCACCAGTTTCTGGACTGCTTAGATTGGAACGTAGCGCGCTAAACAACTCGCGGCCCATGCCATAACGTGAGCGATGTAAATCCACTATTCCCGCGGCTCTGGTGGCAAGTTCAGCTTCAGAGACCAGCAGGCTCAGTTCGCCTGTTAACGCATCGACACGGATCAAGTCGCCATCTTGGACTTTGGCAATTAAGCCGCCATCTAAGGCTTCCGGCGTTAAGTGAATGGCCGCAGGGACTTTACCCGACGCGCCAGACATACGACCGTCAGTCAGCAGCGCAACTTTAAAGCCTTTGTCCTGAAGCGTGCCCAATAATGGGGTTAACTTATGCAGTTCTGGCATACCGTTGGCTTTCGGGCCTTGTCCTTTAACTACAACCACGCAATCTCTATCCAGAGCACCGGCTTGGAACAAGGCATCGAGTTTGTTTTGATCGTCAATCACTACAGCGGGCGCTTCAACGACACGATGTTGTGCTTGTACCGCCGATACTTTAATCACAGCGCGGCCCAAGTTACCTTTCAGTAATTTCAAACCACCGTTACCTTGGAAAGGCGATGCGACTGAAGTTAACACTTCAGTATCTAAACTTGTTGTAGGGCCATCGACCCAGCGCAGTTCACCGTCGAGCAGTTTTGGCTCTTGGGTATAACGGCGTAAACCAAAGCCCGCAACGGTATTCACATCTTCATGCAATAGACCCGCATCGAGCAATTCTTTAATCAAGTACGCCATGCCGCCTGCTGCGTGGAAATGGTTGATATCGGCGTGACCGTTTGGATACACGCGCGCCACTAATGGCACGGCATCGGATAATTCAGAAAAATCATCCCAGTTCACGATAATACCGGCAGCTCTAGCCGCGGCGACGATGTGCATAGTCAAGTTAGTGGAACCGCCAGTAGCCAAAAGTGCCACAATGCCGTTAACCACAGACTTTTCGCTAACCACTTCACCGATTGGGGTATATTGAGTACCCATTTCGGTTAAACGACACACTTGCTTAGCCGCCATCTTGTTTAAGGCTTCACGCAGTGGATCATCAGGATTCACAAATGACGAGCCGGGTAACTGCAGGCCCATCACTTCAAGCATCAGCTGATTCGAGTTTGCCGTGCCGTAGAAGGTGCAGGTTCCCGCACTGTGGTAAGACTGGGCTTCAGCTTCTAACAGCTGCGCGCGATCCACTTTACCTTGGGCAAATTGTTGACGAATACGGGCTTTCTCTTTGTTCGGGATACCTGACTTCATCGGACCAGCTGGCACAAACAGCATAGGTAAGTGACCAAAACTTAAGGCGCCAATAAGCAAACCTGGAACGATTTTATCGCAAATGCCAAGCAGTAAAGCGCCATCAAACATGTTGTGAGACAAGCCCACAGCCGTTGCCATAGCAATCACTTCACGACTCAGTAAGCTCAATTCCATACCGGGTTGACCTTGAGTCACACCGTCACACATGGCCGGCACACCGCCCGCCACTTGTGCAACACTGCCAACTTCCTGACAGGCTTTTTTAAGCAATTCAGGATAGCTTTCATAGGGTTGGTGCGCAGATAACATATCGTTAAATGCCGTCACTATGCCGATGTTCGCCTTATTCAATTGACGCAATGCATTTTTGTCGTCTGGATTACATGCGGCAAAACCATGGGCTAAGTTGCCACAGCTCAAGGAGCTACGGTGTACACCATGGTTACGGGCATCATTCAATGCGGCGAGATAACCTTCACGTGACGCTTTGCTACGGGCAATAATTCTGTCGGTAACAGCTTGAACTACTGAGTGCATCTTGACTCCTTAAGCGCTCCAGAACACATCAACGGGCGTTTTACGCTGCGCTAATACGGCTCTGATAGGCATAGCATGGACATCATCACTTTCTAACGCTTGACGATATACGGATAATTTCTGTTCCCCGACCAAGTGCAGATAAATTTGTCTGCTGTTCAGAATCGCACTCTTAGAGAGCGTTATTCTGCCGTGAGGCGCTGTGGTGGGGTTAGTCGCCACGCACAGGGCTTGGGTTGTGAGCGCATTTTCAAGCTCAGCGCTACAGGGAAACCAAGAGCAAGTATGACCATCGTTACCCATGCCTAATACCACCACATCAAAAGGACGAGGGAAATTAGACAAAGATTCGGCGGCCATATCGGCGCCCGCTTCTGCGGTCGAAAACATGTTTTTTAAACCGCGGAATTTGGCATTTGCCGCACGGTTTTGTAATAAATGTTCACGCACTAGACGTTCATTAGACGCATCGGCATCGGCTTCAACCCAGCGCTCATCGGCGAGAGTGATATAAACATCACTCCAATCGATGGACTTCATGCTCAATAGTTGAAATAACTTAAGCGGCGTCGAACCACCGGAAACCACTAAGCTCGCTTTTCCGCGGGCATCAACGGCTTCCTGTAACTGGCTCGCAATCTTGCTGGCCAGTTGCTGTTCTAACGCACTTGGCGTATCGAAAGATTTGAATACGGTTTCTTTAATCATCAAAGTCTCCTACTCGTCCCACGAACGGCCATCTTTGGTGATCAAAGCAACTGATGCAACTGGACCCCAAGTACCCGCAGGATAAGGTTTTGGTTTTTCGTTGCTTTGTTCCCACGATTGGATAATGCCATCCACCCAAGTCCATGCCTGCTCGACTTCGTCGCGGCGCACGAACAGCGCTTGATTACCGAGCATGGCTTCAAGCAATAGACGCTCGTAGGCATCGGCGATACGTTCATTTTTGAAGGTATCGGAGAAGCTCAAATCGAGTTTAGTGGTTTGTAAACGTTGTTTCTGCTCCAAACCTGGCACTTTGTTCATCATCTGGATTTCAACCCCTTCATGGGGTTGCAGACGAATCGTCAGCTTGTTCGGTGGCAGATTACGGTAGCTTGAGCGATACAAGTTATGTGGTGGGTTTTTGAAATACACCACAATTTCAGAGCTCTTAAACGGCATACGTTTACCACTACGTAAATAGAAAGGCACGCCCGCCCAACGCCAGTTGTCGATATCCACACGAATAGCCACAAAGGTTTCTGTGTGTGATTGAAGGTTGGCGCCTTCCTCTTCTAAATAACCCGGTACTGGGCTGCCCTTTAAGAAGCCTGCGCTGTACTGACCGCGTACGGTATTTTCATACACATTGTCAGAATTAATCGGACGCAGTGATTTAAGCACTTTGACTTTTTCATCACGTATGCTGTCAGCGTCTAAGTTGACTGGTGGATCCATAGCAACCAGTGTTAACACTTGCAGCAAATGGTTTTGGATCATGTCGCGCATCTGACCCGCTTTGTCGAAGTAACCCCAACGGCCTTCGATACCCACTTCTTCTGCTACTGTGATCTGGACGTGGTCAATCGTACGGTTGTCCCACTTAGAGGCAAATAAAGAGTTAGCAAAACGCAGGGCAATCAAGTTCTGAACGGTTTCTTTACCTAAGTAATGGTCGATACGGTAAACCTGACGTTCTTTGAAGTAAGCGGAAACTTGATCATTGATAACGCGAGAAGAGTCTAAATCTGAACCGATTGGCTTTTCGAGCACCACACGTGAATCTGGGTGGATAAGATCTTGTTCATGCAAACAACGGCAAATGTCGCCGAATATCGCAGGTGGCGTAGCAAAGTAACTGACCATGACGCGCTCTTCTGGTTTGAGCAGTTCATGGAAGGCACTGTAGCCCGCTGAATCGGTAAAGTTAGTGCCTATATAGTGGCAGCGGGACAGGAAACGTTGGAGAGTCTCTTCGCACAAAGGCTCTTTAACGAAGGTGTTTAAGGCAAGCGTGACTAATTCGATAAACTCTTCTTGAGTAAACTCATCTTTCGCGACACCGATCACTTTCGTATCTTTATCGAGAAGTTCAGCTTTATCTAGCTGGTATAAAGAAGGTAACAACTTGCGTCGTGCCAAATCGCCTTTAGTACCAAAGAGTACGAAGTCACAAGCTTTGGCGCCTGATGTTGTTTTGCCCATTGCGTTACGATCTCCTTTGTATGTCGTGTCCCTTCATGTCGATGAAGAAATCCACACTTTTGTTGTAATATAACAACAGAATTTGTTAAATGCATCTATTTTTATAAATATTAACATTCTTGCTAACTAGGCACTTGCAGCATAAATCTGATATGCTTTTTGTGCTTAAATTACTGAAGCTAGTAAAGTCTTATTTCAAAATTGTACTGAAAAGTTACTACAAAGAGTCTCTTTGTGGGCCGCCGGCCTTGATCTGTCACCCACAAAACTAAAAAAATAAAATTACATTCTCAATTTAGCGGACATACGCGTATGAATACCCTAGAAAAGGTTCAAAAAAGCCTCACCCATTTTAGTAAATCAGAACGCAAAGTTGCAGAGGTGATCTTAGCATCACCACAGACAGCTATACATTCTAGCATCGCCACACTGGCTAAGATGGCAGATGTCAGTGAACCTACTGTGAATCGTTTCTGTCGCCGCTTAGATACTAAAGGCTTCCCTGATTTTAAGTTACATCTAGCGCAAAGTCTCGCTAACGGTACTCCTTATGTGAGCCGCCATGTTGAAGAAGATGACTCACCAGAATCTTACACGACAAAAATCTTCGAATCTTCAATGGCTTCGCTTGATACCGCTCGTCAGAGTCTCGATATTTCAGCCATCAATAAAGCCGTTGATATACTGACTCAAGCTAAGACGATTTCCTTTTTTGGCCTAGGAGCCTCCGCTTCTGTTGCCCATGACGCACAAAATAAATTTTTCCGCTTTAATGTGCCTGTCATCTGTTTTGACGATGTTCTAATGCAACGCATGAGCTGCATAAACAGCAATGAAGGCGATGTTGTCGTGTTGATATCCCACACTGGCCGTACTAAGTCATTGATTGAGATAGCACGTTTAGCAAGAGAAAACGGTGCAGCTGTAATTGGTATTACTGCCCGCAACTCACCGTTGTCGATGGAATGTACACTGCCAGTGACAATGGAAGTACCAGAAGATACCGACATGTATTTGCCTATGGCCTCGCGTTTAGCCCAATTAGTCACTATAGATGTATTGGCAACGGGTTTTACCTTACGTCGAGGTCCACGTTTCCGCGATAATTTGAAACGCGTAAAAGAAGTGTTAAAAGAGTCTCGCATCAATAAAGATCCGATACTGTAACTCACTTCCTTTTCTAAAAATGGCTAGCGTTGATCCTTTACCTAGCCATTTATCGTGCAAATATCAGCGATACCTCACAAATTTCATACATAACTTTAGATCATTTTGATTGTAACTTTACTACATAATCTGGAATTGCATGGTAATATAGGCCCAAGATTTTTTTAACTTTAACGGAGTATCCTTATGTTCCGCAGAACCAAAATCGTCACCACTCTAGGTCCCGCTACCGATCGTGATGATAATCTACGCCGCATCATCGCGGCAGGTGCAAACGTTGTACGTCTTAATTTCTCCCACGGTTCCCCTGAAGATCACTTAAAACGAGCGACTCAAGCGCGTGAAATCGCTAAAGAGTTGGGCGTTCATGTGGCTATTCTGGGTGACTTACAAGGCCCTAAAATCCGTGTTTCTACTTTCAAGGACAATAAGAAAGTACAACTGGTATTAGGTCAAGCCTATGTACTTGATGCCGAGTTAGCCAAAGGTGAAGGCGACGAGACCCAAGTGGGTATCGATTACAAGCAATTGCCTGATGATGTGACTGTTGGCGATATCCTGATGTTAGATGATGGCCGTGTTCAATTACGCGTTGAGCGTGTTGAAGGCCGTAAAGTGCATACCACAGTGACTGTGGCAGGCCCTTTATCTAACAACAAAGGTATTAACAAGCAAGGCGGCGGACTTTCTGCTGCTGCGCTAACCGAAAAAGACAAAGCTGACATTTTGACTGCGGCAATGATCCAAGTGGATTATTTAGCCGTGTCTTTCCCGCGCAGTGGTGCTGATTTAGATTACGCCCGTGATCTTGCCCGTCAAGCCGGTTGCAATGCCTTGATCGTGGCTAAAGTTGAACGCGCTGAAGCCGTTGCGACCGATGCGGCTATGGACGATGTGATCTTAGCGTCTGACGTGGTTATGGTTGCCCGTGGGGACTTAGGTGTTGAAATTGGTGATGCTGCGCTCGTTGCGGTGCAGAAGAAATTAATCGCCCGTTCACGCCAACTGAATAAAGTCGTCATCACGGCCACTCAGATGATGGAATCGATGATTTCAAGCCCAATGCCAACCCGCGCCGAAGTAATGGACGTGGCGAACGCTGTGCTTGATGGTACCGATGCTGTGATGTTATCAGCTGAAACTGCTGCCGGTGACTTCCCAGAAGAAACCGTTAAGGCAATGGCAAACGTGTGTGTTGGCGCTGAATCTCACCCAAGTGTGATTGTGTCTAAGCATAGATTAGATGTGCGTTTCACTTCAGTTGAAGAAACCATTGCACTCTCGACTATGTATGCAGCAAACCACCTAGAAGGCGTTAAGGCTATTATTGCTTTGACTGAATCAGGTGCGACACCACAGCTAATGTCTCGCATCAGTTCTTCACTGCCGATCTTAGGTTTATCACGTCACGCGACAACGCTGGCTAAAATGGCCTTGTACCGCGGCGTGTTACCCATCTACTTCGATTCAACTATCCACCCAGCCGATGAGCTAGCGCAAAAAGCGTTAGAAGCATTAACAGCGGCAGGTTATTTGAATAGCGGTGATATGGTACTGATGACCAAAGGCGATGCAATGGAAACGATTGGCGGCACTAACACCTGTAAAGTGTTAATCGTTGCTTAAGTTGCTTTAGCTGCTTCTAACGACTCAAGCCTGTTAGAAAAACCAATAAAAAACCACCTCATGAAGGTGGTTTTTTTATATTGACTGTTTTCTGTAAGTGCAGATTTCTGTTAATGCTGATTTATCGGCTCTCATTGCTGAGGGGAATCTAAGCGGCCCAAGCGGAGTAATCATCAAACTTAACACCGCTTAGACCAGACCGTACTAACATTAAACGCTGACATTAAACACTAACATCAAACACTAGCAATCACTATAACGCTTCGAAATCATTCACATTAATTGCCGCTAAGCGCAGCTTATCAGCATGCTGCAATTTTTGCTCTTCATCGGCAGTGATAACGCCAGTCTCGAGGGCTTTTGCAAACAAGACGAGATTAGGCACTTTGGCTGGCAATTCACCGGCACGCTGCGCTTTCTTCAGCTTTTTATAAATATCTTTACAGGCATATTGAGCAACAAATGCTTGCTCAACTTCAGCAATACCGCCCTTATCTCCTTCAAATTCAGGACATAAGAAGGTAATACGGTCACGAGCAGGGCCAGGCTTCAACATGCCGCCGACTAAATCGGTCGCCATTTTGTCGCTCGGTGCATTGAAGTGATTACCCAGCGGGAAGATTAAGCCGCGCAGTAACCATGCTACAGGACGGCTCGGGAAGTTACGAATCGTGTCTTCCAGTGCTTTCGCCGCTAAGTGCAAACGATTGGCCATAACGTAACGTACTGCTGGCAAATCGTCCTGTTGACGGCCATTGTCTTCAAACAACTTCAAGGTTGCAGAGCCTAAATACAGCTGGCTGAGTACATCGCCCATACGCGCCGACAACATTTCTTTGCGTTTTAAATCGCCGCCCATGATCAGCATAGATAAATCTGTCATTAAGGCTAACGCAGACGAAATACGCGACATATCTTTATAGTACTGCTTAGTTTCACCGCTCACTGGCGCACTGCCAAAACGGCTACCGCTTAACGCGCTAAACAGAGCACTGAACGCATTACGCGTGGCATAACCCATGTGGCCCATTAATAGCGCATCAAAACGCTCTAAGGCTTCATGTTGGTTTTCCATCGCAGCAGCTTCCATTTCGGCAAGCACGTAAGGATGGCAGCGAGTCGCACCTTGACCAAAAATCATCAAGGAGCGGGTTAGAATATTCGCGCCTTCGACAGTGATCGAAATTGGATTCGACATATAAGGGTGGCCTAGATAGTTTTTCGGCCCTAATTGAATGCCCTTACCCGATTGAATATCCATGGCATCGTTCATCACTGAACGGCCTAATTCAGTCATATGGTACTTAGCAATGGCAGTCACAACCGAAGGTTTCACTTTAAGATCGATACCCGTAGTTGTTAAACGACGCGCAGCTTCCAACTGATAAGTGTTGGCAATAATACGCGCAAGCGCTTCTTGCACTCCTTCAAACTGGCCAATCGCCATACCAAACTGATGACGCACGTAGCTGTAAGCCGTTGTCGTCTTTGTCGCCATGTGACCAGACGCCGTTGCCAATGCTGGCAATGAAATACCGCGGCCCGCCGACAAACACTCAACCAGCATACGCCAGCCTTTACCGGCAAATTCAGGGCCACCGATAATCCAATCCAGCGGGATAAACACTTCTTTGCCTTGAGTCGTACCGTTCATAAACGCCATGCCCAGCGGATTATGACGACGACCAATCACCACACCAGGATGATCCGTTGGGATCAACGCACAGGTAATGCCTAAGTTTTTCTTATCACCAAGCAAGCCTTCAGGATCGCGCATTTGGAACGCTAAACCCAAAACCGTCGCCACTGGCGCCAGCGTGATGTAACGTTTATCCCAAGTCAATTTTAGCCCGAGCATCTCTTCGCCATTGAAGGTATCACGGCACACAATACCCACATCGGGGATAGCGCCGGCATCACTGCCCGCTTCAGGACCGGTTAATGCAAAACAAGGGATTTCATCGCCTTTAGCTAAAGCGGGTAACCAGCGTTCTTTCTGCTCGCTCGTACCATAGTGGGTCAGCAGCTCACCCGGGCCTAAAGAGTTTGGTACCATTACTGTAACAGCAGCGCTTACGCTGCGGCTGGCTAATTTGCTGACAATGGTAGAGTTAGCATAGGCAGAGAAAGCTTTACCACCGAATTTCTTCGGAATGATCAGGGCGAAGAAACCTTCTTTCTTGAAGTATTCCCACAACTCTGGTGGTAAATCTTTACGGTTATGCACTATGTCGAAATCATCGATCATCGTCAGTGCTGTCATCACTTGATTATCGATAAAGTCTTTTTCTTCAGCGGTCAGCGTTGGTTTGCCGTAGCTGTGCAAGGTATTCCAGTTAGGATTTCCGCGGAACAACTCCCCTTCCCACCAGACATCACCGGCTTCCATCGCTTCGCGCTCGGTATCTGAAAGTGGCGGTAAGACCTTCTTGAAAAAACTAAAAACTGGGCGGGTAATAAACTGCATCCGGATATTTTTCACCGCAAACAACACGACAATGGCTATCAGGGCAAGAATTATAATCGTCAACATTATCAAGACCTTTTAATTAAGAACAAACGGGGACTGATACGCCAGCCGCCATATATGGGATCACTTTACGGATCACGGCTTCGATGTCGTTATGCTCACCAAACTCAGCAGCAGCGATATCGTTGAGGGCATCGGCGGACGCCATAGTGAATACGATAGTGCCTAAGGTAAAGTGTAAACGCCAAAACATTTCAGCGGGTGGAATATGTGGCGCACTGGCCGATACAGCTTTAACAAATGCATCCAAATGTTGGCCATAATGGGTCGTGATAAACCAACGTAAATGCCCTTGGCTTTCGATATAACCGCGTCCTAAAAGCTGCAGGAAGATCGTGGTGCCTTCAGTACGTAGCGCGTTTAAATCCAATAAAGGATCGACCAGCGAAGACAGAATTTCTTCGAGTGTTGCTTGTGCTGGCGCGGTATTTAAGCGATTAATTTGGTTTGAAGCCGCAGGCATAAACACGTCTAAATAACGCGCTAATACTGCACGGATCAGCTCTTTTTTAGAACCAAAGTGATAATTGACCGATGCTAAATTCACCTCAGCCTTACTGGTGATGAGTCGCAACGAGGTCTCAGAAAAGCCCCGTTCAGCGAACAGTTTTTCTGCGGCATCAAGTATTCTAGTTTTTGTATCGGATCGACTTGCCATTCCGTGACCTTGAATTAATTTAAACACTCGTTTAAATTAAACATTGGCACCACGGATGTCAAACTAAAATTGGACAAATTCGCTGCTTTCTAGCCTGCATTCAAGCCGTATATGGAACATCTGCGAAATAAGTGTAACTAACAAGCCCATTAACCCTTGTGCAATAAGCCTTAGCTTTAGGTAAACTGTGTAACACAAAAACAACAAGGACAAGTAGACATGGTTATTTCATTGAATCGTCGCAGTAAAATCGCCCTCACAGTCGCCTTAGCGCTGGGATTAACAGCCTGTAATGATGCACAAAGTAAAACAGACAAGCCTGCTAGCACTGAAGCGGCGGTCATCAATACCACACCTAATAAAGCACAAGCGATTGCTTTTATTAACGATGCAGAAGCCAAAATGGCTGAATTATCGATTGAATCTAATCGCGCCGAGTGGATTTACAGCAACTTTATTACCGATGACACTGCTGCCCTCTCTGCCGCAGTCGGTGAAAAGGTCAGCGCAGCGTCAGTAAAATTTGCAACAGAGGCGGCTAAGTACGCCAATGTGGACCTCGATCCCGTTAATGCCCGCAAACTCAATATATTGCGCAGTGCGTTAGTGTTGCCCGCCCCGCTCGATCCTGCGAAAAATGCCGAGCTTGCGCAAATAAGTTCAGAGTTAAATGGCTTATACGGCAAAGGCAAATACTGTTTTACTGACGGTAAATGTATGACCCAGCCTGAGCTATCGAGTTTAATGGCCGAATCACGTGATCCCGTTGCATTACTGGAAGCGTGGAAAGGCTGGCGTGAAATCGCCAAACCTATGCGCCCCTTGTTTCAACGTGAAGTGGAACTGGCCAATGAAGGCGCGAAGGATCTCGGTTATGCAAACCTGTCTGAGCTATGGCGCAGTCAATATGATATGAAACCCGATGATTTTTCACAGGAACTTGACCGTCTTTGGGGCCAAGTGAAACCCCTTTATGAGTCCTTGCACTGCTACGTACGCGGTGAGCTCAATAAAGAATACGGCGATAGCGTCGCACCGACCACAGGACCTATCCCTGCACATTTACTCGGTAATATGTGGGCCCAGCAATGGGGCAATGTGTATGACTTAGTCGCCCCTGACAATGCCGACCCAGGTTATGATGTCACTGAGTTACTGGCAAAAAATGGCTATGACGAGCATAAAATGGTGAAACAAGCCGAAGGCTTCTTCACGTCGCTAGGATTTGCGCCATTGCCTGAGAGTTTTTGGGCTCGTTCACTGTTTGTTCAGCCCAAGGATCGTGATGTGGTTTGCCACGCCTCGGCATGGGATCTCGATAATCTCGACGATATTCGCATAAAAATGTGTATCCAAAAGACCGCCGAAGACTTTAGCGTGATCCACCACGAACTTGGACATAACTTCTATCAACGCGCTTATAAGCAGCAACCATTCCTGTTTAAAAACAGCGCCAACGACGGTTTCCATGAAGCGATTGGTGACACGATTGCGCTGTCGATCACCCCAAGCTACTTAAAACAGATTGGTTTACTTGAAGAAGTGCCTGATGCCTCTAAGGATATTGGGCTTTTACTGAAGCAAGCTTTAGATAAAATCGCCTTCCTGCCCTTTGGCTTGATGATAGATCAGTGGCGCTGGAAAGTGTTTAGCGGCGAAATCACACCAGCGCAATATAACCAAGCTTGGTGGGATCTCAGGGAAAAATACCAAGGCATAAAAGCACCAGTTGAACGTAGTGAAGCAGATTTTGATCCGGGCGCTAAATACCATGTGCCAGGTAATGTGCCTTACACCCGTTACTTCCTCGCGCATATTCTGCAATTTCAGTTCCATCAAGCCCTGTGTGAAACTGCGGGCGATAAAGGACCTGTACACAGATGCAGTATTTATGGCAATCAAGCCGCGGGAGAGAAACTTAATAAGATGCTCGAGTTAGGCTTAAGCAAGCCATGGCCAGAGGCATTGAAAGAAGTCACCGGCAAAGAAGCTATGGATGCCAAAGCTGTGCTCGATTACTTCGCGCCACTTAAAACATGGTTAGATGAGCAAAATACCGCTGCTAATCGCCAATGCGGTTGGTAATCATGAGTTAAACCATCGCCAAGTTGTATAAAACAAAATGCCCAACGAGATTGGGCATTTTTATTCGAGACTTTTTATTTCATACACGGCCTGTTTTGGTCTAACGCCAGCCCATGCCTTTACGATTGGCTTCACGGTTCTCAAGCTTTAGCTGTTCAGACTTAGTTAACATCACATACAGCGCCCCAGTGCCGCCCTGCTCGGTTTTCGCGGAATGATAGGCCAGCACCATATCAAGCTGTGATAACCAACAACACACAGCGGATTTGAGTAATCCAGCAAAGGGTTGGCTCTGATAACCTTTACCGTGGATCAATATCACGCACCGCTCACCGTGCGCCTGCGCTGCCAGTAGATAGTTGAGTACAGCCTCGCGAGCTTGATTAAGTCGATAGGCATGCACATCGAGCTCCATCTTGATACTGTATTGCCCCATGCGTAAGCGCTTAAAAACGCCGCCTTGTACCCCTTCACGTTTAAAGCTGACAATCTCATCCGGGGCTTGCTGCACAAACTCCTTTAAATCCAGCGGCATACACGCTAAATAAGCTTCCCTTTGTAAGGCATCGCGTCTATTGATCTGCTCCGTCGTTAACGCTTTGGGCGCAAAACTCACCACTGGCACCTCACCTTTCAGGGGTACAACTCCGGCCATTTCCTCAAAAAACAGTGCTGATTCATCATCCAGCATGGCAAGCTCCTTTACTTCACACTCTTGTACAGAAACACACTTTGTAAACATTCAAGGCTTTAGTTCAGCGGGCGGCTCCATTATAGTGACGCCATGATTGCCAGATTAGAATAAAGTAATGAAATTTTTGCCGCTAGTCCTGATGTGCCTATTGTCGCTGCCAAGCTTAGCCAATCCAGCTAAAACGCATACAAAATCCACAGATGATCAATTGATCAATGCTAATTATCCTTTATTTATTAGCGCTTTTAATCAATTATCCCCTGAAGTGACCCGTGAAATTTATGCCGATGATGCGAGCTACTTATCTGAGAGTCAAAGTAAAGAGATTTACTATGGACGAGATAATATCGTTGCGATTTACAAGAAATTTTTCGATAAAATCCGCGCTAAGAAAGCCACTATCGACGTGGATTTCCGCATTACTAAACGTAAAATTATCGGCAATGGTGCCATAGATACTGGCTATTATTTAGTTCGATTTTATCCCGCACAAGAAACGGGCGAACCTGTGAGTGAATTTGCAGGCAAATTTGCCATTGGTACAGAAAAAGTCTCAGCGACTCAGTGGAAAGTAAGTTTAGACACCAATAATCGTGCAGAACCTAGCTATTATCTGAATGCGAAACCTGTGCCTAACTTGTATTATGGCCGCCAGTTCCCGCCTTTGCCTGTCGGTAAAAAATTACCCTAAGTTTTGTACTGACGCTAATTGGCGCATTCAGATTCCAGCCTAATGCGTTAGAATAAAAGCCTAATTTATTAAATAAATCGATATCGCAAAGAATACATGACGACAACTGAACAACACTGCCCCTGTGGCAGTGGCAAACGCTATCAAGATTGCTGCTCTCCACTGCATATTCATCTGGATTCTGGGCAAGTCGTTGCGCGCACGCCCGAGCAACTTATGCGCTCACGCTACTGCGCATTTGTGTTGAAAAATTTTGATTATATTTTAAAGACACATCACCCCGAGTATCTAAACGGTCTCACCCTAGCGAGTCTCAATACTGGCCCTCACCCACACTGGTTAGGACTAGAAGTACTCAGCAGCAGTGAAACACCCGCCCACAACTTTCAAACTGCGAATCAAGCAATCGCGGAGCCAAGACATGGCACAGTGACATTTAAGGCTTGGTACAAACTCGAAGGTAAAATTGATGCTATCTATGAACGTTCGGAATTCATCTATCAAACGGGTCGCTGGTATTACAGCCAAGGCCTGCAAATGACGGCGAAGTTACCCGGCAGAAATGATGCTTGCGTTTGCCATAGCGGTAAAAAATTCAAACAATGCTGCTTAAAATCCCTCTGATTTAACAAGAGCTGATTTAACAAGTACACCAGTCTAGTGGGTCAAGACCGAAGGGCTTTTGGCCGACAAAATAAATTGTGCAAACTCAGGCTCCCGTAATGCGGGGCTATAGAGATAGCCCTGCGCCTGATGGCAAAAACTTTTCGCTAAAAAGGCTTCTTGTTCAAGGGTTTCAACCCCTTCTGCCGTCAAGGAGATATTCAAAGCACTCGCCATGGCGATAATGGCTGAGACAATTTCGCGGCTTTCGCGGCTCACAGTCAGATCTGAAATAAACGACCGATCAATCTTAAGTTTACTGATCGGGAACTGCTTCAAATAACGCATAGAGCTGTAACCCGTGCCAAAATCGTCAATCGCAAGCCCTACGCCTAATTCCGCTAATTCTTGGCATAACAGCGTCGCGTGGCGAATGTCGCCCATCAACTCAGTTTCAGTGATCTCTAAAATTAACGTCTTAGGTTTCAATCGATAACGAGTTAATAGCTGCCACACCTGCTCGAATAAATTGCCACTGAAAAACTGGCGAGCCGACACATTCACGTGCATTGTCATGTCCGCATTATGGTGTTGCCATAGGTTCAACTGGCGACATGCGGCCTCTAACACCCAGCTGCCAATGGAATTAATCATCCCCGACTGCTCAGCAATGTCGATAAAAGATGCGGGAAATAACACGCCTCTTTTAGGATGATGCCAACGGATTAAAGCTTCAGCGCCAATATAGATATTCTGCTCTAAATCCCTCAGTGGCTGATAATAAAGCTCAAACTGACGGCCACGAATGGCACTGTGTAAATCGCGCTCTATCTGTGCATCTTCTTTAAATGCGCTCAACAAAGTACTGTTAAACACTTGGATTGCAGTGCCTTTTTTCTTTTTAGCATACTGAACAGCAATATCGGCACAGGTTAACGGTGCAAACAAACTCGCCACCGAGGCGATATCAACCACAGCTAAGGCAGGCTTAGGCTCCACTTGCTCGCGACCGATTAAGATAGGCATAGCCAGATGCTGATACAGACGCGTACTAAAATAATCGAGATCGTATACCGCGTTATCATCGGTCAACAATACGGCAAATTCATCGCTGCCGACGCGGGCAATTTCGGTGGCTTTATTGATTTCGGAGAAATGTTTCAAACGGCGGGCAATTTCTATCAACAAGCTATCGCCATTCTCATGACCATAGGTATCGTTAAACCGCTTAAATCCTACTAAATCAACTAATAACAACAAACCTTTATTGGTACGTTCAAGCACTCGATTAAAGTGGGTGCGGTTATGTAGCCCCGTTAATCCACAGCGCCATGCGAGGCGTTCAAGCTCTGACTTGTAGTTGTGCTCATCGGTATTCTCTTCACACGAGACCAAGGCATAATGATTGCCGCGATCAGTAATGAATTGACTCAAGACGTATGTCAGCCAATAGCGGCTGCCATCGGCACGACTAAACTGCACTTCGCCTTTGGCAATCTCGCCCCTAAATATCTGCGCTAGGGTTTGCTCGGCTAATTGGGCATGCTGCTTAAAAAAAGCCAATTCACGGATATTTGCGCCGATTATCTGCTCACGGGGCATGCCAGTGATTTCACTGTGCGCCTGATTCACATACTCGACTTTTTCAGTATGCAGATTAATGAGCATACTGATCTGCCGAGATTGCTCTGTTGCGCAGCGAAATAAGCTCAGGCTTTCTTCTTTGTCGTAGCTGTGTTTTGTCGCTAAGGTCAGGGCTAATTGATCTGCCATCTGGCACGCGAGGTGGATTTCGCTGTCGTGCCAATGGGGAGTGAATTGCGCCCGCTCGATGCAGAGCACACCTTCCAGACGACCATTGATGCGAATGGCGATGTCGAGACTCGAATTGATGTGCCGCGGGATAAAGTAGCACTCTGCCAATTCACTTAAACGGGGATCGGTCAGCGTATTGCCAGCATCGATATGGCGCAGGGTTTTAAGCTCGTGCACATAACGGGGACAAGCTTGTAATAGTTTAGGCCTATGAATGTCTTGCAACATCATAGAACCAAATTGTGCAACGAGTGTTTGGGTTTGTTGATCAGCTGAAAACGTCCACACTGACACCAAAGAAACCGTTAAATTCTGGCACAACAACTCTGTGGCTAACTCTGCTGTCTTGGTGAAATCGCCCTGCTGTTTTGCAGTTGACTGAACCAAAGACTCCAATAAATGCTGATGCTGACGTCGCTTCACGCTGATTCCCTACAAAACTTCGTGTTGGGCTAAAGGTCTTTGCTACGCGCAAACGTAGCTTGAAATGTGCAATTAAGCTGATTGAATTATTCTTATTTGGAGGCAGATTACACTATCTATTGTAAGTGCAGCAACATGTGGCACAATTTATTACAATTCAGTTAACAATTGCAGCATTTTTAGACAGTTAAAACGATTAAGCTCGAACTCTATTTGCTAAAATCTATCCGCTAAAAGTGCTGCACAAAAACTTATAAACCGTTTTCCAATTGGAAAATCATTTTCTCGGCGCTCACACCAAAGGTCAGCAGTAAATCGATACCCGCAGCCGTGGTCACAAACTCAGTTTGCACTTCAGCAAATCGAGCTTGGGCACGGCTCGCCATACTTTCTGCATCCACTTGTGCGCTATCGCCAACAAAATTTAACGTCAATAAAGTATCGTGTTCATCAATGACGGCACCGATATCGACAAAACTGCCACAATCGGTGCAAGTGTCATTTACGGTCGGACTCTGTGCTTCTATTATGCCTTTCATCTGTATTCCTTATTTATAAAGCGACTGATTAACGGCGTCACTAAACTATGCTCGCTAATTTCTTTGCGCGGTAAGTGGCTAACTCGATAGGTTAATCAGAATTATAGGTAATTAAGCCTAAAGATAACTGGCTTTAGCTCACGCTTATTTACAGAAATGGCGCAGATTGACGCTATTGGGATTGCTATAGCAGAACACGCGTTTTAAAGAACAGTTGCAGGAGTTGGTAACTAGGCAGAAGCAAGCAGAGGCACCAGATTACGTTGGATTGCCAATTGATCGGCAAAATGCATGATTTCAACCTTAGGCGCGCTGAGTTGACCCCGCTGCCTGAGCTGGGTAACATGGTCACAGTTACTCAGGGCCTCGGCCATTGCTACGCTCTCACCGCCTCGGATCACTAAGGCTTCCGGTCGCAGTGCCTGCTGTAATTGAAATGCCCGCGGACCTTGGGCCATAAAAATACTGCTGTTATCGACCACAGGTTCAGCAGAAGATAAATCCGCCATTAAGCTTTGCTGCGGTGGTAATTCGAACTGACGCTGTAATTTTTGCGCCATATCAAGCTCGTTTTGCCATTGAAATTGCGCCATGTCCCGTGCGTCAACCGACAGTAACGACATCAACAGGGCGAATTCGCCCCGTCTGTCGTTTTCTATCGCCGCGTTTAAGCGGGTGCCAATTTGGGCTTCGTTGACTAAAGGAACATCAATTTGCATAAAAAAACATCGTCAAAACAATTCGTTGTTAGTTAATCGACCATTTGATGCATAACTTTAGGAAAATTTTTAAATTGGGTATTTACATGCAAAAGGTTTCTGACTACTATGGCGGCCGCAATTGAGGAGGGGTTCCCGAGTGGCCAAAGGGATCAGACTGTAAATCTGACGGCTCAGCCTTCGAAGGTTCGAATCCTTCTCCCTCCACCATTTGCACTGTAAGTTTATGAGTGTTGTTCGAAAATGATGTAGAGTTTTACAAAAGCGTTAAAGGTATTCGTGGAGGGGTTCCCGAGTGGCCAAAGGGATCAGACTGTAAATCTGACGGCTCAGCCTTCGAAGGTTCGAATCCTTCTCCCTCCACCATCTTTATCTCTAACGCAGATAATCATTTTCAAGTACCAAACATGGCCAATGTTTGGTTCAGATTTAAAAGTAAAGAAAGTTTGTGGAGGGGTTCCCGAGTGGCCAAAGGGATCAGACTGTAAATCTGACGGCTCAGCCTTCGAAGGTTCGAATCCTTCTCCCTCCACCATTTCTTTCATTATCTCTATCCCTCTTGTTCAATTTCCGTTTTTTCTATTCCAGTTTTAACTTCATTAGCTTCGTCTATTCATTTTTGTTCTGATTACATTCCTTGTATTTAACTGCACTTCTGTTTGAAGTCATCTTTTTAGTTCGCGATATTTGTCTTTAACATCAATCACACCTCGCGCGATTTCAAGCTAATGCTCCCAAGCGAGTAACGCCAAGCAGATCCAATAAAACCGCTTTGCCCGTCCCTGTGATATGCTCTGAAAATGATCCCTTTCGAAGTGACTATGATGATATCTAACACAATTCAACCGCCAGTGGACTCACACAGCGCTCACAGACTCTGCCCAACGTGGGAAGCCCATGCGATAGGCAAGATTGAAGCGGATTTTCAGCGCAGCGCCGATACCCATCTGATTAAACTTGAATTACCTATGCTCGATGGCATAGATATTTATCTTAAAGATGAAAGTACCCACCCGACAGGCAGCTTAAAGCATCGCCTCGCCCGCTCACTCTTCCTCTATGCCCTGTGTAACGGCTGGATTAAACAAGGCACGCCGATTATCGAATCCTCATCTGGCAGCACAGCGATTTCTGAAGCCTATTTTGCCCGCTTACTCGGTTTACCTTTTATTGCCGTGATGCCTAAAAGCACGGCTAAAAAGAAGATTGAACAGATCACTTTCTATGGCGGCCAATGTCATTTTGTCGACCATTCCAGTGAGATTTACGCCGAATCGGCACGCCTCGCCGCAAAGCTTGGCGGCCATTACATGGATCAATTCACCTACGCCGAGCGCGCAACCGACTGGCGCGGTAACAATAATATCGCCAATTCGATTTTCAATCAGATGGAGCGCGAGCCACATACTATCCCGCGTTGGATAGTGATGAGTCCAGGCACAGGCGGCACCTCGGCGACCATAGGCCGTTACATCCGATATCAAAGGTTGGCGACCCAGCTTTGCGTAGTCGACCCACAAAACTCGGTGTTTTTTGATTTTTATCAGAGCGGCGATGTCAGCTTAACCTGTTGTAATGGCAGTAAGATTGAAGGCATAGGTCGGCCGAGAGTCGAGCCATCGTTTATTCCTGGCGTTGTGGATTCTATGCTGCAAATCCCCGACGCCGCATCTGTGGCGACGATTCATTGGTTAGAACAATTGATTGGCCGTAAAACCGGCGCATCAACAGGCACCAATCTGTATGGCGCATTACAACTTGCCGTACAAATGCAAGCGCGTGGAGAACAAGGTTCAATCGTCACCTTAATTTGTGATTCGGGTGAACGTTACCTCGATACCTATTACGATGCTGATTGGATTGCGGCTAACATCGGCGATATTGCGCCCTATCAGCGTCAACTTGCAGCATTTAATCATTTCGGCCAGTTAAGTGAGCTTGATTAACCGACTCGATTGAATCACTTACCTTCAGTCGATGGCTTTAAAGTCCACAGCTAAACGTCAGCCATAAAAAACGCCCCACAATTGTGAGGCGTTTTTTTATCGTTTATAGATTAACTGAAGGGCATTAATCAATATTCAAATACTTATGGGTTTGGATCGATAAACGCCAATTACGGGCAATACACACCTTCATCGCCAGTTCAGTCGCTCTAGGCTTTTGGCTAATCGGCTGCAGGCAAATCGTTTTCGCTGAAATATCGATGTCTTGCAGCAACTCATCCAGTTCAGCAATATGATTTTCAGTGGCGATAGGATGCTTGATCTCATTGGCACGGTTCAGCGCCTGCGCTAATACCTGATAGCCCCCTTTCATGTTCACCTTGGGCGATACCGTCACCCAAGTGTCATCGGCACAGTTTATGTCGAAGGTGCCACTGGTTTCGATTTGGGTCGCAAAGCCTTGGCTGTGCAAGGTTTCAGTTAATTCGCGTAAATCGTACATACAAGGCTCGCCGCCAGTAATCACGATATGGCGCGCAGTAAAACCTTTAGCATCAAAAGCAGCAATAAGACTTTGCGCGCTATGGTTTGCCCAGCGACCAATGGTGCCATCGACGGTAATCACTTGTTCAGGCGAGACCTTATTGGCTTCCAGCACATCCCATGTCTGTTTCGTGTCGCACCAAGCGCATCCCACGGGACAACCTTGCAGGCGGACAAATATGGCGGGCACTCCGGTAAAGACACCTTCACCTTGAATGGTTTCAAATACTTCGTTGACTGGGTAGTTCATGCTGGCGTTCCACTTTTCTGGGGCGGCATTTATAGTGGATTTTAGCTTGAGCTGCAAGTTTTTGCGCCGACAACGCCGATTTGATGTCGTTCGTCAGAGTTTGCAAGCCCTATGGCCTGAGTTACACTAACGGCCTATTTGAGAGTGTTCTACGGTGAAGTGAAATCTTTTATGTCAACGAGCTTAGTGTCAAAACCCTTAGCGTCCAAAGCAGTGGTAGTATTCAGTGGCGGACAAGATTCGACAACCTGTCTTATCCAAGCCCTAACCCAGTACGATGAAGTACACGGGATCACCTTTGACTACGGTCAACGTCACCGCGAAGAAATTGAAGTCGCCAAATCCTTAGCTAAACGCTTGAAAATCACCAGCCATAAAGTCATGGATGTCACCTTACTCAATGAGTTAGCGATATCTGCGCTTACCCGTGATGCGATTCCCGTTTCACACGAGTTAATGGAAAATGGCCTGCCGAATACTTTTGTGCCAGGGCGTAATATTCTGTTTTTAACGCTTGCGGGGATTTATGCCTATCAATTAGGCGCGCAGGCGATTATCACCGGCGTGTGTGAAACCGATTTTTCGGGTTACCCAGATTGTCGCAACGATTTTGTTAAAGCGATGGAATATGCCTTAGTTCAAGGTATGGATAAACAACTGAAGATCATCACGCCCTTAATGTGGCTCAATAAGGCACAAACCTGGGCGCTGGCGGATAAATATTCGCAACTCGAACTGGTTCGTCACCATACACTCACTTGCTATAACGGCGTGATTGGCGATGGTTGTGGCGATTGCCCAGCTTGTCATCTGCGTAAACGGGGGTTGGACGATTATCTACAGGATAAAACCGCAGTCATGGCTTCACTCGACGCTAACGAGCCTAAGGCATGACACGCAGTCCCTATTGGGTTGCGCTGATAGTGAGTTTGATATGTGCGGGTTTGTATGTCGCAGGCTTAGCCAGTCCCGCTGTCGACAACCTGCTCGCCTATCGCCGCAGTGCCATTGCTGATGGCGAATGGTGGCGCTTAATCAGCGGTAATTTATTGCACACCAATCAGTGGCACCTGTTGATGAACATTGCAGGGCTGTGGGTTGTACTGTTTTTGCATCATTTCCACTACCATCTCAAAGGCTTAAGCGCACTGTTCCTGGTGTTATGTTTACTCGAAGGTGTAGGCTTATATTTAGGCTATCAACAATTACTCGGTTATGTCGGCTTAAGCGGTATGTTGCATGGCTTATTCGCCTACGGTGCGGTGCAGGATATCGTCCGCAAGCTGCGCTCGGGCTATCTGCTACTCGTTGGCGTGTTCATCAAGGTTGGCCACGAGCAGCTTTACGGCGCCAGCAGTGATGTCACCGCCATGATAGGTGCGCGCGTGGCAACCGAGGCGCATTTGGTCGGTTTAATCTGTGGGCTGATTTGCGCTTTAGTGGTATTCATCACGTTGAAGTTTCGCCCCGTAAAAGTTGCCGCTTAATTCACCTGCACAGATCAAAAAAGCCGTCACAGCATAATTGCTGGACGGCTTTTTTGATCTTGAGCGCTGAGGTCAATCTAGGCCTTGATCAACAGATCCCGCAGATGTTTAACTTCATCACGCATCGCCGCCGCTTGTTCAAACTCTAAGTTGCGCGCATGTTCGTGCATCTTCTTCTCAAGCTTATCGATTTGATGGCTCAACTCAGTTGCATCAACTTTGTGGTAATCGGACTTAGACTCTGCCACTTTGCCATACACAGCTTTAGTGTCACGACCATCATCCACATCCATCACATCTGTGATCCGTTTAACCACCCCCTTCGGAATGATCCCATGTTTTAGATTATGAGCCCGCTGTTTTTCGCGGCGACGCTCAGTTTCACCCATGGCTTTGGCCATTGAATTAGTAATACGGTCAGCGTAGAGGATCACTTTACCATTGACGTTTCGCGCGGCTCTGCCGATGGTTTGAATAAGCGAGCGTTCAGAACGCAAAAAGCCCTCTTTATCGGCATCTAAAATACACACCAAAGATACTTCCGGCATGTCTAAGCCTTCGCGCAAGAGGTTGATCCCAACCAACACATCAAACTTTCCTAATCGCAGATCGCGGATGATCTCCACTCGCTCCACCGTGTCGATGTCGGAATGCAAATAACGCACTTTCACCCCATGCTCGTCGAGGTATTCGGTCAAATCTTCCGACATACGCTTGGTCAGTGTTGTGACTAATACCCGCTCATTCACCGCCACCCTTTTGGCGATTTCGGACAATAAATCATCCACTTGAATACCGACTGGGCGCACTTCTAATTCAGGATCAAGTAACCCTGTCGGTCGTACGACCTGCTCTGCAATCTCGCCTTCGCTCTTTTCTAACTCGTAGGCACTTGGCGTCGCCGACACATAAATGGTCTGCGGCATCAATTGTTCAAACTCTTCAAACTTGAGCGGGCGGTTATCTAATGCCGACGGTAAGCGGAAACCGTATTCCACGAGCGTGGTTTTACGGGAACGATCACCTTTGTACATAGCGCCGATTTGCGGCACAGTCACATGGGATTCGTCGATAATTAATAGACCGTCAGCGGGCAAATAGTCGAGTAAGGTTGGCGGCCCTTCCCCCGGTGCGCGGCCTGACAAATAGCGCGAGTAGTTTTCGATACCGGAGCAGTAACCTAACTCCACCATCATTTCCACATCGTATTGCACTCGCTCATGAATACGCTGTGCTTCGATTAACTTATTGTTATCGAGTAAATATTGTTTACGCTCACGCAGTTCTTCTTTAATGAACTCAGTGGCGGCGATAATTTTTTCCCGCGGCGTCACATAGTGAGTCTTAGGGTAAACCGTCGTACGTGCTATCCGTTTAATAATATGGCCCGTTAACGGGTCAAACTCGCTTAAACGCTCAATCTCATCGTCGAACAATTCAACACGAATGGCATTACGCTCAGAATCGGCGGGGAAAACATCAATCACTTCTCCACGCACGCGATAGGTGCCGCGCTGCAGTTCAATATCATTACGCGTATATTGCAACTCACTGAGGCGGATTAAGATATCACGCTGCCCCATCACATCGCCTTGGCGCAGATGCAGCAACATTTTTAAATAGGAATCGGGATCACCCAAACCATAAATGGCCGACACAGAGGCGATGAGCACCACATCTTTGCGCTCTAACAGCGCCTTGGTCGCCGACAGGCGCATTTGCTCAATGTGGGCATTTACTGACGCATCTTTCTCAATAAAGGTGTTAGATGCAGGCACATAGGCTTCTGGCTGATAGTAATCGTAGTAAGAGACAAAATACTCGACCGCATTATGGGGAAAGAACTCTTTCATCTCGCCATAAAGCTGCGCCGCCAAGGTTTTATTCGGCGCCATGATAATTGTTGGGCGACCCAACTTTTGGATCACATTGGCAATCGTAAAGGTTTTACCTGAGCCCGTCACCCCGAGTAAGGTTTGGCAAGCTAAACCCGCTTCGAGTCCATCGACTAATTTGGCTATCGCTGTAGGTTGGTCGCCTGCGGGGGCGAATTGCGATTCAAGCTGAAAAACAGATTCTGACACGCGCACATATCCTTTTAATGAGTCGCCCCATTCTAATCAAGTCACCGACTAAGCTCCACAGTTATCCTTACTGTCGCCGTTCATTACGCCGCAACACCGCCAGATGACAATTTAGTGGAAGAAACATGAAACTTTTACACCAAGTCATTTTCAACGATTTTTGCTTACAAAACACCCGCAAACTAAGCAAAAATGCCAATTTAATACACAAGAAATCAATTTCGTTCGATTACAAAATTGCAACCTGATTTACCCCCTCAACAAAAACCACTTGCTTTTAGTATGCACTTGATAATGCTTATATTTATTTTTGAACCCCAAAATAGTGCATTTTAAGTCCGCCGCCCATACGCCAAGGCTTTGACGGCCGTTTATTAGGACAACTCACAGGGTTATCCACAGATTTTGTTGATAAGTCGAAATAACCTAGAAACCACGCGGGATTGGAGGCTGTCATGCCACCGAATAACAGCCAGTCAACATTTGGTAATTTAATTACATTTGATAAATGTTGCTACTTGTATCAATTTCACTAATTGCAACTACCCTTGCTCTTGTAGCGCGCCACGAGATTTGATAAACGAATTCACCTAGATTGAAAATTAGTGATTGATTTATTACTAAGTGCTTCACTTAGTTTGATAAATATTGGTTCACTAAAACTGATAAACTTCTCAAAAAGCCCCCTAAAACGAGAGCTATTGAGTCTTTTCTACCTAGTTAATACATTGGCTTACCAGTTCCAAATAAGCAGTTCTTGCTGCTCTGAAGAGCGTTGTGAGCCTCCAACTGTGTATCGTATGTCTAGTGTTTTCATTTGCAACCCAGCGAACGCGTCGCGCATTTCTGGTATGTCATTAACACTGATAACCATTTTACCTTTTATTAACTTAGCAAGTTCAGCCATTAATTCATATTGCTCTAATCCAAACTCTACACCATAACCTGCGGTATTCCAGTATGGAGGGTCTAAATAGAACAAGGTTTCTGGCTTATCGTATCGTCTTACGCACTCAGCCCAGTCCAACCGCTCGATATAGGTTCTTGCCAAGCGTAGGTGAGCAACGCTGAGATCTTCCTCAATCCTTAACAAGTTCAAACCAGCGGGTCGAGACGCTGAACACCCAAAATTCTGACCTGATACTTTCCCGCCAAACGCCAGCTTTTGAAGATAGTAGAAGCGACTCGCTCGCTGAATATCAGTAAGTGTTTCAGGGTTAGTATTCTTCTGCCATAAAAACTCTTCACGGCTAATTAAAGCCCATTTAAAGTGCCTTATAAACTCTTCTAAATGGTGTTTAATCACTCGATAAAGATTGACGAGATCGCCATTCATATCGTTGACCACCTCCACCCTCGCCTCGTACTTGCTAAAGAACATTGCAGCGCCGCCGCAGAAGGGTTCAACATAAGTATGGTGCTCAGGGAATATCGGTAAAATCTGCTTAACTAATCTACGCTTACCGCCCATCCAAGGGATAATAGGTTTTGGCATGTGAGCCTCCTTTTTTAGGATTTTTTATGCTAGGCTCGGTTCGCCGTGTCGACGCGGTGAGGGAGCCTTGGTTGGCTCACAGGGTGTAATCCTGTGTGTTGACGGTCTAGCAGTGTTGGTAGCATTGCTAGACCGCTCTCTTTTATCAAATCTCTAATTCTACATACGTCAGGTCGGCGGCTTGGCCTTGGATCTGACCATCAACGATATACACTTTTCCGCTGACAACTGAGTCCCCCAAAACGGTCTGATAACTGCCATCTGCGTGCTGTACTGTTGTGGTGCCATTCGTCACGTTAATCACAGTGGCAACACTGCGCTGGGGGTTGGGGTTTAAGTTCGCTAAGCGTTGATAGATGTTGCTCATGCTGCCACCTCATTACGCAATAGCGTCACGGTCTGATTCACTGTAACCATCCCCGTTGACTCATTAACGCTGCCGCTTATGCTGAAGCTTTCACACACTGACTTAAACACCTCGGCACCTTTGCGAACCCCAATTAACATGCCTGGTCGCATGGGTGGCAAATCCGCCATGACCTTAGCGCGAATGCTGTTTTGCACCTTATTACCTGCGTTGGCTAACTCGGCCGTTGCACGCATTCTCGCGGCTTGATTATCAGTGATTAATTTATCCACTATATCAGCAGCAAAGTTGTCACCAGCGGTCCCGAAGCGTTTCACTTTCGCCGCCACGCCTTGCTGTTCACCACGCACAAACACCGCATTAGCATCGGGACGAATGTCGATACGCTCGTTAAATTCGAGGATCACTCCATCGTGCAAAATCACATCGGGAATTGCGCTTGCGGTATTCCAAGGCACGACTGGCCACTGAGGGATCACCGTTATAGTCTGAGTTTCATCGTTCACATCGAGCATGGCCCCAATGCTGTTTGCCATCATATTAATGGCTTCTGCGGGAGTTTTTGCGGCATAGCTAAAGGCGTTTGCAGGCACGGGGTAATCAGTGATCTGGCTGGCAACAGTCCACCCAGTATTGGCCACGATATCGGCCATCAAACCAATAAAGCTGCGGGCTACTACGTTCACATAATTGGTGGCCTTTCGGTTCGGGCTGGCGAGTGTGGCTAAGCGGCCTCGACCTGTCGCGCTATAACTGGTTTTGCCGAAGGCTTTGGACTCGCTAGGAGACTCACAAAGCAGGTAAAAGTCATAGCCGTTAATGCTTATTTTCAGTAGTTCATTAGCGGCACGCTCGGCATCAATACGGGATGAAAACGCTATGCTTCCGCTACTGGCCCATTGCGAGCGGGACTGGGAAATGGATACTGATTTGAGCACCACAGCAACGCCGTCACTCACACGAACACAACTGATTTGAGGCTGCATGAGGTAACTCCTTCTGATTTGCGGTTCGATGGGGATCTTAAAATCAATGGTAGGCAACGGTGGGTTGGCATCAATGAGGCCGCCGCCATCGTCCCAGTAGCATACGTTCGGTGAGGCAGTAAATCTAAGCCGTGTTGGGCTAGTTGAGTTGATCCAAGGTTCGCTAAAGCGCAGCGTGACCTTACCCACTGGCGGTACGTATTTACTGGAACATACCCAACGCGCAGCATGGGGAGCCCATGCCACAACCTTGTTATCACCTTGGCTTTGAATGTCGGTATAACTAAGTGCTATCTCAGTCGCTAGTTGTTCGCCGACATGCAATTTAATGGTAATTTGCTGGCTCTTGGCAGCGGCTTGTGACCACTGCATTTCAAGCATTATCTGCTGTAGCTCTGGCACTATCCAATTGCTTTCAGCTTGATGGCCATGGGACTGAGGTACCAACCAATTCATATCAAGTTGAAAAGGTACCAACGTATTCCACTGCCACTCAATGGCGAACGCTTCCCCAGCTAATGGTGGCGAGGCATTCCATAACATGCTGATTTGCTGCTTTAGAAGAATGCTTTCCCATGCAAAAAGTACATGAGTGTCGTGTGATTGACTACGTGTAATGAGGCTAATTTTCTGCTTAATACTTTGGCCTTGATCAAAAACTATTCCGCAAGCTATACCGATACTGCCAGCCTTAATTGGTATTTCTGGTATTTCAGGATCGGTTTCATCACCAAAGCGTAAGGTAATAGGTGACTTACTGTTATTCCAATTTTCATCAAACCTTAGAACTATGCCAGCCAAATCATCAATAAATCTCAGCTTAATGGGTGAAACTCTGGCATACCAAAGTTTGTCAAATTCCATACTATTGACTCATGTTAACAGTATTGGCATCCACTATTTCAGCCATCACACCATCTACAAACTTACAGTCATATACCAGAGAATCATCAAGTATACCGACCAATAGCCTATTAGATGTGGTGTACGAAATAGCCACTAATAATTTAACAACACTCGTTGATGATCGTATTGTGTTGTTAATAACCTCACCAGTGTTTCGGTCGATGATCATGAGACGTTCAGCATTGATATCCATGTCTACCGTAACCAGCCCTAACGGGCGTGGTACAAGAGGGGCAGCTTTGATAAATAAAATTGTATTCATCAGTACCATTCCTCAATATTTACCCACATCATATTAAAATACCCTCTCAATAATTGATATTTAGCACCGTTAAAAACCCTCTCCGTCGGCCATGTAGCATTGCCATAACCGGGCATATTTAATGCAAATAGACCGGGCAATACACCACGAAAATAAGGATTTTTACTGCTGTAAACACAGCTCAGACCATCTATATCTGTATACGATGTGCCGCTCATTCTCAAAATTGCAGGTAGTAATACAGGGTTAACTGCTTGTGACTCAAGTGTATAGTTTGAATTTGGTGACTGGACTGCTATTGTTGCAGTGTCAATATTGTATTGATTTGCTTTTGAATTACCATCTACACCATACATCCTGCCAGATGGAGAGTTGCCACCATACGCCAAAGCATGACTGTAATTAGGGGATGTTGTATCTGTTGAAAATGAACCTGCACAAATAGTGAACCTGGTTACATCATTTGCATAATTACTATCAATATCACCTACAAAATATTGAATCTCATACTCCGATGAGCTTAAATAATTAGTCGTTTTAAGCTCATACCTAGGGATGATGTACGCTCCTGCTGACGTACCTATTATCACCCACTGGCTATGATATAAGGAACTATAGTGAGTAAATTGATAGCTAGGGTGTGTAAAATTGTCCAATGCTGACATAGAAGATGCTGCTCGTAAATACAGCACTCCACCACCAGTGTTAACACCACCTGGCGACCAGTATTGTACAAAACCACCACTCCCCTCTATAGTAGAATTGCGAAATGCAATCTTGTTCGTTCCTGCATCTTCAAATGCAACAGACCAGCCTAAACCAGCCTTTGCACCGTAACCTGTAACTAAACAGGCTTTTAATACTGCGATGATTTCACTCGGGGTTGGGTTTGAACTTAACTGCGGTGCTCCCGCATCATCCCAACGATAAACAGTAACTGGTAAGCCCATTGCAATGCTCCTATGACTCGTTGCCGAAAAATGACAATACGGCTTTATCTGTAGTGATTTGACTGTGACCGACCTGCACATTACGCAGCAGCATTATCGGATTTGAAGCGGCGAACGTGGCGAACCGAATCGCCTCACCCGTTTGCCAACCTCCACCCCATGCACCTGAACGGATAATGAAATAAGGGGCATTAGTCAGTGGGTTAATGGGGGCAAAATCATTCAACGTATCGCCTATGGCAATTTGCCCAAGACGGCGGCCAACACAGCGAAATGATGTAGGCGAAAACATAATCAATACCCAATCTTCATTCACTGCAGTGGTGTTTTTGACTTCAAACGGATAGTCAACCGCATTCACGTTGCCCGTTGCTGGGTCGCCATCGAGGTCCCAATTATTGGCCCATGCAGTCATATCCCGTACTCTGCCAACACGCGCCTGCAGGTCGCCAAGGATTTGCACACTGGCTAATGTGGTACCTGCTGGATATTCACGGGCTAAGGGCTTGGCCAACACAAGGCTATTGCCTGAAAACGATGAAACTAAACCGAGTTCCATAATGGTATCGCTCAGCACAAACGGCGTGGCAAATCCGGTAAAATCACTGTTAATCGTGACCGTTCCTGCCACCTTATTTACCGTAAAATGGTCATTATTAGCGGTCCATAGGCTGGCGCCATTGGCATCGGTGATATCCACAAACTGGGCATTTTCACGAATTGTAAACACAGTGCCGACAGAGCCTGTAACTTGCTGCACTTGGGTATGAGAAAGCGCGACAGTGCCCCAGCGTCTGAACATATCGACAATGCCGTCATTGGGGATACGCAGTGGGTTTAGCCCGTAAATCTCGGCGGGGGGTAGCTGGCGCAATTGGTCGGTAATGTCATAGCGCAACGTGGTCAAATCTACCGGATTGGTAAATAACAGTTCAACCAAACCATCTACGATAGTGCCGCTAATGCCACTGCCCGTTATCACGCCTTGGTTGTCAGATGAGGCGCTGATAATGGCGTGGTCGGATATCCGTTCAACCTGCACGTAAAAGCTCTCTAACAATGGATTAGCCACACTCAAGGCAAATTTAGCCGTAGTATCGCCTGCAGCCGCTGCAGTGGTTGATTCAACTAAACCTGAATAGGTCAGTGTAAAATCACCACGGCTTACCGTTTGCTTGGTAACAACACCCGTAAAATAATCAATGGTCGCCAGCAACTCAGTGGTGTCATACAACTTACCGATACCACTATTCACATTTTCGAACACATCCTGAGGCACATAGTTACTATCGGCAAACACCGCGCGGCCTTTGATACTGCCGACCGTTAACTGCTTATTGGCTGGGAATGCATTAGCACTTGAGTAAATGCTGTATTTATACGCAGAAACATAATAGAGCGAGACAGTGGGATTATAGGCAAAGCGCACATCAGGCCGCAGCGTAACGGTCACGTTACCCGTTCCGACAGTAATCGACTGAACTAATGAATTACTCCCGCCGAAAACGCCATAAGGATCGGTAGAAACTGCAGTGATAACATCAGTATCTATCAGTAAATCCGCTGTCGTGAAGGTATAGCTATACGTCCCTTGGGCACTTGGCTGACTAATCACTTTGCGGATCACTTGGCTAACAGTGGCATCGCCGTTATCACTGCCACCCGTGATGGTATTGCCTGGCTTTGGCGCTAAGGTGGTGATCGCTGGCAGTAGTGACAATTGAGTCGCGCCCACAGCTAAACTTACCCCGCTGGCGGCTGCAGTAAGCTTAGTTACCCCGTGGAATTTCAATGGGGATGCAGTGTTAGATAATCGCAAGCGAGTGCATTTATTCTGGCCATTGATTTGCAAACCGGCTTCCGGTGTTGCAAAGGTGATCGGTGGGTCAAATACTACGGTACCCACAGCGCCATTCACTATGCTGGTGCGCGTGACTTTACAAAAATGGGTTTTGCGTGGCCATGCCACGTTTTCAATACCAGGATATTCCACGGTGATGCAGATCACTTGGCCAACCTGCAAATAAGTGGTTTTCCAATAGTCGCGGTCATTAAAGCGATAAGACGACTGCAGGTAATCTGAGGAAAACGAGTTTTGGTTTACAAGGAAGCCGGGACCACCTTCACGGATCAATTCCCCTGCAGTGACTGACGACTCAATGATCTCTTTCATATCCGTCATGCGAGATTCATCATCCAGCGCAGCAGACTCGATCATGAATACGTTTACCAATGGGTCTATGGGTGGCTCACTGATAAACACATGTGCATCAATCAAAGTGCTGGTGTCTGGCGTATCGAGCGCAGGGTAAGGTTTTACAATGTCGATACTGGATTGGGCATGGTCGATATCGGATATCGCGGGAAATAGCTCATTAAGCTGTCCAGACTGCACTACGTTCTTAGTCCGTTGGCCGCCAGCCTCATTACTTGAACCCAGTAACTCGGGTTTGAATACTTTTAAATTTAAACGGGAAATAGTCATAGCACTCTCACAATAGATAAATGGCCTTTAAACGGTGATTAACTTCAAGGTGATTGCCTCGATTTCGTCGGGGTCGGTATCGCTGTAATTGATCGCTGGCGTGCCGCTAATGGGCTGTTCGCTGTAGTCCCACATCACGGTTAGTACAGTGCCATTGATATCCAGGTTAAAGCTGGTCGCCCCCTTTGAATTGGCGTGGGCCTCAAGGGCGTTAAACACCGCTAATGCTTCTGCATCGCTGAATAACACCACAGAGCGGCCCGCTTGTTTGGCGGCGACTTCAACATGCTGCGAGCCATCGAGGGCAAACTCAGTGCTACTCACAAAGGGCGTATAACCAAAGCGGTTAAGCCAAATAAAATGCGGTAATTGAAGCGTGTCTAAGGTGATCATGAGGTGGCCTTAATCTGTTCTAGTTCGCGCAAAAACAGCTGCTTAAACTCATCCATCAAATCGGCTTTCACTACATTACCCGACGGCATTGCCAGCTCTAGCCGATAAATTTGTACGCTGCCGCCTGTGCTCTGATTGCTCACCGATGGCGAAGTGGTTTGGCTTGCACTGCTGCGAGTGGAATTCGTCGCGGTATTTGCACTGCTTGATGCACGCTCGATCGCCTGTGCGTTACGTTCTGCCGATTCGGCCTCGATTTGTTTTAGTTTGGTGGCGTAGATTTGCTGACTGAGTTGCAGGGCTTCTGCCGCACTAGCGATGGACTCTTTATCCTGAGCCGTGCGGGCAGCATCGAGCTGTGCCTTAAGCTCAACCTGTTGCTGTTCATAACGGCGCTTCTCAATAGCGGCTTGGTTATTGTTGAGCTGATCCATCTCATCTTTGAGACTGCCTAAGGTCGCGTTGATATCGTCACGCAGGCCGAGAATACGATCGCGGGTAGCATCAATGGCCGCTTGCAGTGGCTTAAGTTCTTCGTCACCTAGCTCGCGTATATTCCACTTTGCCTCGCGGCTAATTTGATTGACACGATCGAGGCTAATGCTTGAGCTTTCGAGTTCTTCAGTCCATTTACGGGTCAGTAAGGTTTCATTGATGATCTGCTTTTCGCGGATAAAGGCTTGGTTACTGAGCTGCGCCAGCACACCCCAAAAGCCGGTATTCACCCGCATATTGTTCATGATGCTATTAGTCAGCTGATCGACGCGGGCGTTGAGTTTTTCGGTGCTATCTTCGTTAAAGTTGAACTGCTTGTTTAAGTGGGCATAGGCACCTGCGAATAGGTTGACATACTCAGTGGCGCGGCCAGTGGTTTCCTCTAACTGTTCAAGTTCTTGGCGTTGCTCAATTAAGGTTTTAGTGGTCTTTTTTACCTGTTCGTCAGTCTCTTGCTCACCATCTTCCAAGCCGCCCATTAAGCGTTGCAATATTCTGAGCACTTCGACCAGGCGCTCTTTTTGTCGCAGGTATTCTTCCGCCGTTATGCCGCCGTCTTTATAGGCTTGTTCGAGCCTCAACATCTCATCAGATACAGCGGCATACTTACTTTTTATCTGTTCATAGTTAGCTGCTTCGAGCGCTTGAACCTCACTGAGCTGCTTAGTTTGGTCACTCAACTTGCCCTGTAAACTAATCAGATCTTGTTGGGCTTTTGCTTTGGCTTTACTCGATACCGTCGAGCTGTTCATCACATCACGGCATTGCTTCAGACGGGCTTCGGTGTCAGCAACCGCGCGGCTTAGCTTGACTTGCTCGGGTGACAGTTCCTTCACGCTGTCTGTATAGCCGTATTGCTTCGCAGTCAGCTCGCTCAGTTCCTTGGTTAGTCCAAGGGTAGCGGCTTGCGCTTTCAAGGTTTCTGGTACCGCTGCGCCCGTCGCTTCGGCGGCCGTTAATGCCGCTTTCGCCCAGGCTAAAAACGCATCCTTTTGTTGTTCAATCGGTTCACGGTTGTTCTTAATCAGATTAAAGGCCGCTTCGGCTTTTGTATTCACCTGCTCTAGGGCATGGCTACTGGTCAGCCCTAAGTCCTTATAGGCTTGTTCCAATGCCTCAGTGCCCTTAGCCGTGGCATCAAGATAGGTTTGCTGCTCTTCAAACTTGGCGCGCAGTATCGTGAGTAACTTAACGTGGCCTTCGTATTGCTCTCCCGCCGCCTTTAACGGCACTAAGGCGGCATCAATTTGGCGAATGAAACCGCCCATACCACCTTTAACGCCATCGAGCGTTTTAGTTTGTTCGCTTAAGGTAAAGGTCAGGCGCAGCGCTTCTTCAACCGTTAATTTAATCGGCTCAACGACTTCAACAACTGCCTGTTTAACTTCTTCCATGGCTTTAGCAGCGTTCTTCCACTTACCAGTGGCGTCGTCATAAATCAGTTTGCCTTCGTCTACCGCCTTGTTGAACTCGGCCATAGTGGTAAAGGCAACGCCCGTTTGCTCGCTGAGATCCTTAAGTGAATACTCCAACTGTTTGGCGCTTGCGGCCGCAGCGCGTTTAGACTTTGCCAGTGCTTCTTCAGCGATCAATAACTCTTGGTATACCCGAGCAACCTCGATCAACTCGCTAATCAGCGCTAAGTACAAACCCGCTTTAGCCGCTGCTGCCAAGGCGGTTTTAAGTTTGCCAGCAGCTAAGGCCGCGCCCTCACTCGCCGCAGTGGTACCCATGATCGCGCCAGTGTAAAGACGCATCACGCCGATGGCGGCATTGGCTCCGGTGATCACATCACTAAAATAGCTACCGACTTTTAACGCGAGAAATGCCTTAGCCACAAAACCAATTTCATCACGGTAGTGGTACAGCATAGCCGCGCCATCTTGCACCGCTGAGCCTATGCTCACGATCGTGTCGCTGACTTGCTGCGCCCATTCCTTTAAACGGCCATCGGCGGCCATGGCGGCAAACTCAAGATTCAACTCACTGATCTGGCCCTTAAGCCAATCAAGTGCACCGGACTGAGCCACGAGATCATAGAAGGATGAAAGGTTGTCTTTGAGGTTTGATACTTGGCCACTGAGCAAAGCCATCTGCGCCGCTGCGCTGCCATTAGCGGCTCGGCCCATTTCATCAATCAAGCCTTGGATCACATCGCGGCCAAGCTTGCCTTGCTCACTGAGTTTTTGCAGTTCGGTAGTGTTCTTGCCCGTGACCTTAGCCAGCATGTCCCATACGGGCACGCCGCGCTCAATCAACTGCAGGATCTCTTCGCCCTGTAGCTTTTGTTTTGCCCAGGCTTGGCCGAGTGCCAAGGTGATCCCCTCAACCTCTTGAAAACCGCCACCGAGTTTAAAGGCTTGATCCACAATCGCCTTCATGGTGCCGTTCATAGGATCAAGGCCAAAGGCTTTGGCCTTCACAAACGCTTGGTTAACTTCGTTCAGTTGCAGCGGCACATCGATGGCGAATTGCTTTACCCAAGCGGTCGCTTGTTTACCGGATTCAAAGCTGCCCATCACGGCATTCATTTGCACGCCAAGACGTTCAAATTGATCGCCCGTGGCAAAGACATCCTTCACCGCTTGGGCCACGCGGTCAAAGCCCAAGTAAGCCCCTGCTAAGGCTGTCACTTGGCCGATCACGCCACGCAGGGAACTGGCATGATCACGGGCGCTGGCATTGCCCTTATCTAACTGATTAGCAAATTTATCGACATTGCGGCCAGTGCCGTCAAATTCAGCACTTAACTTGCGTTGCGCTGTGGTCAGGTTGTTGTAATCAATGCCCGATTTCGACAGGGCATTTTGCAGCTTAGTGTGGCTGGATGATTGCTGCGCTAACTCGCGCTGCATTTGCTCCAGCTCTTTTTCAGCCACATCAATAGAGCGTGCCAGTTGCATAAAAGGCGCATCCGTTTGGCTGGCACGTTGCTTTAAGTCCTGCAGTGCTAAGGCGGCAGCAGTGACAGCAAGCTCTTGTTGTTCAAGCTCATTGCGTGAACGCTTAAAGGTGTTGATCAGGTCTTGCTGGTTAGCCAACTCATCGAGCTTATTGGCTAAAGTATTGGCTTTTTGGCTGGTCGATTGGCTGCTATCGCCTACGTCATCAAGCCCAGTTGCTAAGGGCTTGAGGTCATTAGTGAGCAGCTCTGTTTGGTTGCTGGTATTACGGCCGCTTTGGGCCACTTGGTCTAACTGGTCGCTTAACGGATCAAGGCTATTTTTGAGTTCATCAACTTGGTTAGCACTTGCTTGGCTGGCATCACTCACACCATCGAGTTCATCAGCGAGCGCCTGTGTCTTAGGATTCGCCGCATCCGACTCAGTGCCGATGCGCTTAAGCTCATCGACTAAAGCCGCAATGTGTTGCTTGCCCGTGGCCTCTGCCACGATCCGCAGGGCGAGTTCTAAGGTTTTATCAGCCATGGCTATCTCGTTAATACTCTCGTTAGTATCTAAATAATCGGTGTTTAAACGGCGGTTAAATGGGGATTAAAGGGCATGGCAATTGAGTACGGCCATGCCCTTGGGTTAAGCAAAACCACTTACGCATCCAGCTCTAAGTACTCGAACGGATGATCCTTACCCGCGACTAACTGGGCTTTACCCGCAAGGGTGGCGCTCACAAACTCACTGGCGGCAAAATCGATCGCAGCCGTAGGCGATAAGCTGGCGTCGAAAACATCGAGCTTAATCGGCTTGCCTGTTTCTAAGTTGGTACCTTCACCGAAGATCCGCGCACGGGTTTGGGCGTTAATGCCACCGCGAATAAGGGTGCCGCTAATGGCGTTATGTTGGCCTGTCACCGTCACCGCACCACCCGCTTCAATTGCGCCGCCTTTTACGGCGCGCACTAGCCCTAGGGCATAGTTCACCTCATAGTCAGTGCCCAGCACTAAGGTGGCAGCGTCTTTCTTCACCACAAAACCGAGGGCGGCAAAGTTACTTTCAGGTAGCTGTATCCAACGCTGATTATCAGGCAAGGTCACGGCCTCATCGGTTAAGTTGCCGCTGCCCGTGTTCAGCACTTGGGTATCACCCAACAGTGCCATGGCAATCAGTTCGGCAGGTTGATCGTCGAAGGACCATTCCACCTCAACAGGTTTTGCAATTTTCACCACGCTTAAAGCTTGGCCATAGCTGTCTTTCTTTTTACTGCCACGTACCTTTTCGTCGGCGTCGGTTTTAATGGCGAGCTTAGTGGTGTTGATGGGACCAATGATCCCCGTTGATTGCCCTTGGGCATTTAAGCGGTCAACAAAGAAGTTACCTGCGACTAATAATCCACTCATGGTGAGTTCCTCTTAGGTTGTTAAGGTTTGAATCTCAAAATCACACTTAACGCCACGGGGTAATAACCGTGGCTTTTAGTGAAACGGGGTTTAACGGGACTGTTAACGCGCACAAAGGGGCCAAGCATCTGACCATCCACCGCAATGGACTTACCCACAATCGCGTTTAACAGGCTGACTAATAGCTCACCTGCTTGGCCTTCGTGAATAGATAAACGGCAAGCCAATACCACAAGCCAAGTCTGCTTAATTTGGCTGGTGTTGCCGCCTTGTGCGGTATCCGCCAGCGTATCGCCCATATACAGCACATGGGTGGCGGGGGTGATTTGGCTGCGCTCATCCACTTCACTTAGCTCATTAGCTTGATAGACCTTTTTCAGCTTCTGGCTCGTCACTAATGGCTCAAGCAGTTGAGTCAACGCATCACCTGCAGCAAGGTAGTTATCTTTAATCTCAAACATCAGATAAACCCCTTAGACGATGCACGGCCAAACACGCTGCCTGCACTTTCGATACTAACCACTAACTCACTTTGGTTAGCGACTTCACCCGTATCAGCTAGCCCCAAACTGATATCGCCTTTGCTCACTGCGGTTAAAAATTTCACCACAGCTGTATAGCGTTTCTCGACTTGTTCAGGGGCTTTATCGCCATACAAGAAGTAACGGGCGATATCGCAGCAGTTACGCTCCAATACGGCGGGAACCGTGGTTAACGGCAAGGTGTAACGGCCCACGATATAGCCATCAATCTCGGCCGACGCATCACTCAGCGCCTGCTCAAGCAAGGCGAAATTGATTTCCCCTGGCACACTGTCTTCCCGCTCGGTAAGCAGCATTAAGTCCTGCGTGCCAAAGCGACTCAGCATGTTGTCAGGGGTGGCGTACATGGCTCTTGTGATGGCTAAGTCGGCCATGGCTACTCACCTGCTGCGTTGGTGTCAGTGCTTGTTGAATCAGCACTTGGATTAGCCGTTTCGTTTTCACCTGGCACAGTGACTTTTACTGCCTGAATCGCACTGACTAAGTCACTTTTATTCATCGAGTTAACACCCGTGATCGCCAAGTCTTTTGCCAGTTCTTTCAGCTCTTTTGCTGTCAGTTCACCCAAGGCTTTCTCTTCACCATTGGGCTCTTTCACACCAGTGAGCGTGCCTGTGGTATTGGAGCCTAAGGTCTTATCACCGTCTGGAATGTCCACACTCCCCGACGCTGGTGCCATATCACGCACGGATACCTTAAGGCGCTGGTCAGCTTCAAACGCTGCGACTTGCTCATCCGACAACTCGGCCAGCGGTATAAGGTTTTCGCCTTTGGTAAGCGCCATGCCCGCACGGCGATAGCCAGTGTGCGCAAGACAGATAACCAACAGGACTTGAATTGTCGAAATAGATTTAGCCATTTCATTGTTACCTCACTCGATGTTGGGGTGCAGGCGCATCCTTGTGCCTGCGATTCGCTACTCAAACTTAAGGGGTGAACACCTAAAGCTGTGGCACCACAAGGATCTCGAACTTGCCTTTCAGTTCGTTATCCACGGTCACGCCGCCTTCATCAATGCGCTCACGGGTCATTAACTTGAGTGCGACGTCTTCAAGAGAAGCTGGGATCACCAACAAATTGGGGCGAATCTTGAGCTTCTTACCGCCATCGCTGGTAAAAGCTTGCATGGCTTTGTAAGCGCTCCATAGGTTGGTGGCATTGAGAGTACGCTTGTTGGCGAAGGCCATTTGCCAGAAGCCAAAGCCCGCTTCACAGCGCATATCGGTACCGAACTGGAACTCGTTATTGGTCCAAACTGCAGGGTCAGTTGGATTAAACAGGGTGTTTAAATCCAGCTTGCGACGCTCTTGGAAGATGAGTGGCTTTAATGGGCGCGTGGTATCGAGCAAAAACCAAGATTCCCCCGTATAAGCGCCATCAACCACCATGTTGGCCACCGATACGTCAGCACCCGTACCATCGTGCTTCTCGTTAACGGGATGGTCAGTGTCAAAAAAGTTCTGCCCGTCATAACACAAAGTGCCAAAGCCTTCGGCTAATAGCTCGAACACCAAGTCGTCGGGAAACTCTTCACCTTCCTGTGCCAATGCTTGCACCATAGGTTTGTAAATCCCTAAAGTGTCATCTTCCACATCATCACGACTGATACCTATGGTGGTTTCAAAGGTACGGTTAGTGATTGAATAACCATGCTCTTTGATGGAGTTGATCACCCGCGCACCAATCCATTCGCGCATGGTCGGCATTGAACCTAACCAGCCGTAGGTATTGGACTTAGTATTGCTTGGCACGACTGAGGCAATTTTTAAATACAGTGGCTCAGTCTTAGCTAAAGCATTTTGAAACTCGCTACGCACCATAGTGCGCAGGGCTTGTAATACTGGGGCGTTAATAGCAGCCATTATTTGTGCTCCTGATCAGCGGCGATAGCTTTAGCAAAGTCAGCTTGTGACATGCCCCAAGAATCGGCCATTTTGATTTGGTCGGCAGTCAGTGCCGCGAGTTTGGTTTCCTTGTCCTTGATAGGATCGGGAACTGTGGTGGTTTGCTTGGCCGTTAATGCGGCAATAGCCACACGCTCACCCAAGTTGGCTGTAAGCGCCGCCATGGATTGCTGGCCTAACTTGGTTAGGTAATCACGTTCACACTCAAAGGCTTTGCCTTCGTCTATCGCCGCCTTCACGGTTTGCTCAACGGTAAGCACGCCGTTTTCAGCAGTTAGCGCCACCAGCTGCGCGCGCAGTGCAGCGACCGTGGCCGCTGGAACGTATTGGCTTAGATCAACCGAGGGCGATGTAGCACTCAGCGCGGTAAGCTGTTGCTTTAAGCCATCAACGCTATTTGCTGCTGTGGTTAGCGTATTAAGTGCAGATAGCGCCGCGACCTCTTGCTCAGCGGTTAAAGCTGTCACGTCATCTGGAATTTCAACGCCCAAGGCGGCTAAAATTTTTCTCAGTAATGGGTTCACATGGAGTTCCTCCGTGTCGGTAGATTGGATAGGTTCGTATGGATTGAGGCTTGTATTAAGAGCAGCCAGTGCAGCCAACGATGCGAGTGGCAACATGCCATCGACACCAGGGCGGTTAGTTAACGCGGCTGAGTGGATAAATTGCGGGCGGCCAGTGCTGGTGTCGTAACCGAACACTAGGCTGAAGTACTTGTATTCTTTGGCAGTGAGATAAGCGATGGCGTTATCGGTAAAGCGCGGCTTAATAAACAAGCCCTGCCCCTGTCGATATTGCACGTCATCGATGTTGAACCAACCCGCAGCGGGTGCAGGCTGGCCATTCTTCTCTTTGTTGAGGGTTTGGTGTTCGTAGTCAATAACCAGATCACCGGCTTTATGGGGGGTGTTTGCTCGCAGGGCCGCGAACGCAACGCTATCCATCAACCACTTGCCACCAGCTACATCATCAGGGCGACCATCGACGGCAGCAAAGTGGCCATCAGGCAGCGCCTGAATGTAGCCATCTTCACCGAACAGAACGCCCGTGGTGTTTGGGTTAATCGCTATGGTACTACTAAGCGCAGCAACACCAATGGCAATAGAGGTTTGGTTTTTGGACTTAGACACAGCGGCACTCTCAATAACATTGGAGTGCCCATCATGATCGAGTGAAGCTAACTAGCGGATTGGAAAGGTTTCGGGATTATTTGATACGTACAACAGGCAAAGCTCGATCAGCTCCACCTCCTGTATAACAAGAAAACATTACACGCTCTCCAGCAACCGGCTTATCACCATAAATACAGTTATTATGGTAAAAAACATTTGGCTCGTCCGGGCGTTGAATGAATCCAAAAAAACTGTTTCTTGGAGTTTCAAGCGTACCAATATAACGCTTTGCTATTGGGTAGCATAACTCACTACATTTCTGAACTATCTGGTCTGCAGTAGGCCTATTCTTGGGCTCCAAAACTAAACAACTTGATATTATTTCAATTAATTGGTTAGATAAATAATTAAATTGGGGGTTACGGGTAATAAATGCAGGAAAGTCATCATATTTTGCAGTGACAATTTTACCTACTGCTTTTAACCCTGAACCAAATGGTCTATGCCCAGAGAGTAATTCATACATCATCGCTCCTAGTGACCAAATATCTGTTTCTAACCCAACGTTTCTAGGGGTTTCAATCGCCTCTGGAGACATATATGGCAATGCACCAACTGCTGTAGCAGATGCACTAATACTATCTTCTCCACCTTCAACTGCATCCACAATTTCAGAACCAGCCATTTTAGCAATACCAAAATCTGTAATCTTAATTTCTTGCAATTGAAAGTCACCAACTACCATAATGTTAGTAGGTTTTAAATCTCTATGAACAACATCAACATGATGTGAAGCTGCAATTCCCTTAGCTAAATGGTGAAAAATTCTTGCTACTAAAAAAGGGTCTAAATAATATGTCTTATCAAGGATAGATTTTGCCAAATCCTTTCCTACAATTAGCTCTTCAATAAGATAATATTTCCCCCCCTCCTCTATATAGTCTAATGTCTTAGCAACATTAGGATGGTTGACTTTAGCAGAAACAACTGCGCTACGATGAAATCTCTTTTCCGCAGATGGATTCTTAGGTGTTTTAAGCGCAACATATCTATTTAACAAAGTATCCTTAGCTTTATAGACATACTGCATTCCTCCTTCACCTACAAATCCTTCTATACAATACCGAGTGCCAATTACATCCTGTAAATGATGTGGTCCTTTCATAGTGCAACCTCAGGGTTAGAAACATCAAATGTTATAAAGCTTCTTTCATAATATGGTCGATGAAGTCCACCTATGCCGACAACACAAGCTCCGGGGATTTCAGTATTGGATGTTACACTGTTATTGTTTAAATATACTTCCCCGAACACATTTTCTAACACAAATGAATATCCATTATAAATAAGATCAAAACTACCTACATTAGATAAGTTTAATGATACTTTACGCGAACTATTATTTAAAATATGGCTTGAACCATTAAGGACCGCAATTGCTTGATGTTTGTTATAATTTAAGACTTTCGCAATGCAATCACGTACCACTTGTATTTTAGGTCTCAAATTTGGCGTAAAATTCAAACAAGAATATAAAATCGCTTTTAATTCAGGGTAAGGATCTAATTCCTTACAATTAAAAATATCCGGTTTAATAGGTACAAGTGGTGGTAAAACAACATTTCTGAAAAGAAACAATACTGTTAATGCAAATGAATACACATCTACTGCAGATGTAAATTTTACTTCTTTTGTTGGATCATATATGTGTTGTTCTGGTGCTGCAAAAACTGGAGTTCCTTTAAATCCCATAGTCTTAGCACTTACTCCATCGTTTCGAGAAAGACCAAAATCGAATATCTTCAAAATCCCTTCAGAGTCTACTTTTATATTATTCGGTTTAATATCTCGGTGAATTACACCTGCAGCATGTATATCTGAAATACCACTAGCCATTTGCCATATTAAATAAAATAAATATTCAGAACCTTTTGAGATAAAACATGTACGTTCAGTTAAGTCTTTACCACTAACATACTCCATGACAATACCAAAAGATGACTCAGGATTTACAATATCATAAACCTGAACAACATGTTTTGACCTTAACTTTAGTAAAGCGGCTATTTCATCTTTTAATCGTGCAAGCTCCGATAAGTCCTGTATTGTTTTAATCGCAACTTTTCGATCTAAGTTATTATCAGAATAAAATAGCACATCACCGAAGCCACCGCTTGAACCATCGTTTAAGAAAGTATACCTTAATGAAATTTCATCCATATTATTATCACTCAAAATCGATCCTTAATTGAGGTTTAAGTACTACTTCATCCTCACCATCTTTTTCATCAACATTCTTTATTACAGTTTTTTTTCGGAAAATTCTTCTTTTTACTTTTCCTGTTAGTGGCTTTACCTCTTCATCTTTATCTAAAGCATTGTCATTCTCAGTGTTATTTTTAACTATTCTACGTCTGAGTTTTTTTCTAGTCGGTGCTGTGATGCCAATTAATTGTATTTCACCAAAAGAATCCCAAACTTTAATAGTACCTGTTGGGATAATTGACTTCTCATCAGGTACACTTAGAAGCCCCCATAAATCATTGATAACCATAACTGTTGAGTTATCATATCCACCGCACCACTTAGAAATATGAACAATTCTTTTGCAAAGCTCTAGCGCAGGTAATTTCTGCTGGAAAATTTGTTTGAACGTACCACTTTCAATATAGTGTGCACCATCTGAAGTTAAGACTAACTGAGTAATATCTTCAACATTTGGAAAGCTTAAGATATGGGGCTCAATTTCCGGCCCAACTCCTACAAATTGTAATAAACGATTACCAAAATGAGATTCTGCCGCCCCCTCATATTGTCCAGCTAAAGTATCATCCTTAGAATATTGTCTAATGTTCTGACCATGATTAGCATATATTCGACTATCACCAACATTTATTGCTTCAAACGCACCATCACTATCACATATAAAAGCAGATAAAGTTGCCCCACCCTCACCTTCAAACTTTAGATAGACCTCTGCATTTGCATCTTCCACAGCATTAATTAATCTAGTAGCAACAGGTAGCTGTCTATTTCTTATACAGCTACTTACGAATGATGCAACACTTATGTTTGCGCACTCAGCACCAGCAACCATACCTCCCATGCCATCACATACAACACCAATGACAAAAGATTTTGAAACAGACATTTGGACCTGAACAAAGATCGCTCTATCCTGATTTTCATTCCTTACACTGCCGATATCCGAACCAATTGCCACCGAAGAGTCAAACAGCTCTTTCACACCACTATTTCCAACCCTTCTAGATAACCATAACTGGATATGTTCTCTAATAGCATCCTGTTCCATAGAATTTTCTTTCTAGAAGCCCATAAAAAGTATCATCTAACAAATATACCGTAAGAATTAAATTTTTGATATACAAACACAAGTAAGCATATAAATATCAAGTTACAGTCAGCCTAACTCCAACGTGATTTAGTTTAAAACCCGTTTAAATCCTTGTTAAAGCGTTTAAGCGTTTTTTGGATAAGCTGTCATGCCAAGTTGAGAGTTAAAGCGCTTAAATCGCGTTTGAGAGCTTTACGCTTCGGAGCTTGTGATCTTAGAATACTGTCATTACTTTTAAACCATGGACGGCACATGACCACCCCTTCTACATCGCCTCAAGCAGGACAGCAGACTCAAACCCACGAATCCGACACATCATTTAGGTGGCTTGTCATTTTGCTAGCCATTATTGCAGTCAGTTTACTTGGTTTGTACTTTATGAATTTCAACGGGGGCTGGGGTAACCAAGGCGACTTTGGTGCCTTTGGTGACTTTCTCGGTGGCGTGCTCAACCCTATCTTAGGCTTTGCAACAGTGGGCTTACTCATCTGGTCGCTTAAGATGCAAATGAAAGAGCTGTCACTATCTAATCAGCAACTCGCTTTAACTCGACAAGAGTTGAAAGAGACTAAAGAAGAAACAGCACTGAGTCGTAAAGCAATGGAGGAACAAGTCAACCACCTGCAAAATGAAGCTAAGCTAAACGAATTAATAAGATTGATGGCGGTAGTAAAAATCAAATGTGACGACATGCTTAACTCTAAAGTAACAGAACGAGAGCTATCTTTTGGCCTACTTCACTTTAAACAAGAACGTTCTTATGGTAGATACAATCCATCCATAACAAAACGGACCTACCGAGATGTCATATACATTTATATTCCAAGTAAATTGGGCGAACTATATGACGATCTTATTCCATTGTTACAGAGACAATATAACGAGCTTAATAGTTCATGGAAGGAACTAGAAGAGTTATTGTGTCTGTATACTCGGCTAGCTTTGAGATACTACGATATTAATAAGAGCACTGAATTTGCAGCTGTGTACATGAAAGAAGCTGGAGAGATGCTAATACCATTTCATAATATTTTTCAAACAGATAAAACAACACTACTTCACAAAGTAATACGTGCAAACAGTATTTCGATGTCATCAACGTTGTATGAAGACTTAGATGATTAATATTATTAATAGAAAACTTAGCTAACTAAATATCCTCCAAAAATTCCTAACATAGATTGTTCATCCTCACGGCTTACACCTAGGTATGGGCGTGCCGGAATCCCCGCAGGGCCAGCGGGCATATCGTCGGTGCCGCCAAAATGGTGAATAGCGGCATAGATTTTATTGCTACCAATCGCCGCCCAAAAGTCACCGCTGTCGGCTGTTACGCTGGCAGCTAGCCCGCCAGCACTGGCCTGTAATATCTTACCGCCCTGGCGTTTAGGGTTGGCTTTAAGGTAGGCATCACTTAAGGATACCCAGGCTTGACCTGTTACGGGATCGGCCTCTGCTTCAAACGCAGATTCTGTGGCTGACTCTAGCACGGCAGCAATATCGTTCATGGGTTCGCTTAAGTCATCGAGCTTATTCAGCAAGCTATTAAGCACCTGCAATACTGTGCCGTTGGTAAACTGAATATCCACTTTACTCATAGTGCATCCCTACTCTTTTAACTGGCCTTCAAGCACTTGGTATTGGGCTTGCTGCAATTCAACTAGCGATAACTTAAGTACTTCCACTTGGCCATCATTAGGTGTGCGCTGTAATTGCCACTGGCTCGCGATAAGTAATTTGCTATTACTAGCTGGGTCATTGGTTGCTTGCCCTTCCATTGGATACACATAGAGCAAGGTTTGATTATCGTTATCCCATAGCACTGCCTCGGGCTTAGCCAGTAGCAGCGGTAATTGCTGTAACTGGTTAGGCGTCACCGAGGCTTGCGCTGTACTGAGTTGCCGCTCAGTTATAGCGAGCAATGCGCTAGGCTCGCGGCCTAAACGCGCCGTTACCGCAGCTTGAATTGATGGCGTCATAAACCCTAACGCCTGCTGACTTGAGCGTAGGCGCTTCTGCTGCTCTGGTTTGGCGAGTACTTCATCCGTCCACTTTGCAAACTGGGCGTTGCGCAGCGGGCTATTATTGAGTGCCTGAATAAACTGCGCGCGGGTATCGAGGGATTGAATAGTGCCAAGCTTTTTAGCGACGGCCACGTCGGTACCAAAGGCGGCTTCGCCTGGACTATAGGCCCAACCTAAATCGGGGCTCATGCTGCTGCCATCGGGCAGATCGATACGCGCATGGGGCACGGTTAACACTTCACCCGTTCCGCGCGCGACTGTCTCAGTGTCAAAGCGCTGGATATAACCTTCGCCATTTTCCACAGTGATCCCCATCGCCTTCACTTGCGCCTCGGTGAGCGCCCGAACGCGGCAACGACAGCCCCAACCATTTGGGGGATAAATGATGTCCCATATTGGATCGTCAAAGCGGAACACTTTACCCCTAAGCCGCGCATGGGCTGGCCGTGTTTGGCCGTCATCAATCGCCACATACTGCCAATAGGGGTGGGTTTTAGTTCGCGACAACATGCGCCGATAGCGCCCAGCCATATATGCGGTTTGCAGATTCTGGCGGTAGATAGTGTTTAAGCGGTAGGGACTGCCCAGCTGTACTTTTTGCTCAACACCTGGCGACACTTCAATAATCTTTTTACCCCACCATCCCAGCTTTTCAAGCTGCGGTTTAAGGTTTGCCTGAAACTGCTTAGCGGTTAACCCTTGGCTTAGGGCTGCATCCACTTCATTACGGATCGCCGTGAGCACATCCATCTGTGCCGCCTTGGCCACAGTAAAGGCTCGGGCGTGGGCGCGAGTCCACACGTCTTGCCAATCGTCACTGATGGCAAAGCCTTTGGCACGAAAATAGGCCACCGCATCGGCGGGGGCTTGGTTAATGGCAATGCTTAAATCAACGGTTTTAGGCACTCTTTGTTTAGGCATTGGCGATACCCCATAGTTCGGCCACAAACATTAACCGCGCTAAGGTTTCGGTAAGCTGCTCGGTATCCATGGCGGGATAGTCCTTTTCCAGCTGGGCGCGCAGTTGCTCCGGCTCGCTCTGCAGTTGTGCCAGTAATGGCTCTACCATCGCCATATAGGCTTCGCTCATTTGCCCTTGAGTGAGTGCATCCAAGGCTTTATCTAAGGCGGTTTGGCTCGGTTCACTCAACGGGGCACTAGACGGTTGAGCGGCTAAAGCCGCCAATGCTGTCTGGTTAGCAGCGCTGGCATTGGGGTCTTCTTGCTGGATCACCAGCACGGCTTCACCATTGGCAGGCTTAGGGATACGGGTCTTTTCATGCAGCCAGTTTTGTGGGATCTGCATGCCCATGCTGACGAACGCACGCAGCGGATACGCTAAGGCCCGTAAGTCTTCGGCTTCTGTGGTATCAAAGACTAAACGTGGATGACGACGGTGGCTTTGATAACTCTTGCAGTTAAGCGCATATAAAGGGGCCACTAAGTCGCGGGTTAAGGTTTCGGCAATCAGGGTAAGGTCAGCATCACGCAGCTCTTGGCGCACTTCGTTATGCACGTTACCGAGCGCATTAGTTGAGCTTTTACCATCGGCTTGGCTGGTCAAGGTGCCGCCTAAAATCACCTTGCTCATGGTCTTTTCAGCCCAGCTAATCATCAAATCAAAGGGATCGGCTTGACCTGTGGCGGCACTCTCAAAATCCATCACCATGCCCTTGGGCATAATGCCACCCGCGTTATGCCCAATGCTCATGACAGCATTTAACAGAGCGCGCTTTTCCTCATCGTTGGCACCCGCAGGATACTGACCAATACGCAGCGGCAAACCGTAGATCTCAAGGAACTCGGCTAAGTCGCGCACACTGTAATTTTTAAAAATGAACGGCCAGATTAACTGACGCACTAAACCACTGCGGCTGACATAGCCCGACTTGGCTGGGTGAATATGTTTGATCCAACCAAAGGGCCACAGGTCAGCGCCATTGACCGTGGCATCACGCAGGCGCAGTTCGTTGCGCCGCTCAGGGTGAGTCATAAACCAAGACGGATCGCGATACTCTGGCACTTCAATAAACCATTCACCTAGTTCTCGCGTCCAGGCTAACTCGTGCATGCTAAAGCCCTTGAGAATGGCATCGCTCATTGACTTAATCAGCGTCTTTATCCAGTTACCTTCTTCGAGCATTTCTTGCAGATATTCAGTGTCGGCCTTTTCCTGTGGCGTCGGGTTACGGGGCGGTATTAAATAGTAATCCACGCCGATCAGTGCCCGTTTGCGCTTGTCTAACTCGGCATAAAGGTGGCCGTCTTTCTCTTCGATATCTTCGGCCAGTTCACATTGAGCAATGAGATCACCTTGCTCGGCAGCCTGCAAAATATTGGCTGCACTGGCTGGCGTTAAGCCGCTACTGGGGTGCTGGCTAAAGGTACGTTGAAGGCCAATTAAACGCACATCATCGGTCTGCAGTGCTTTGGCTTCACGCTGCTTAAACGGCCGACCACTGGCGTCCAAAATACGTGATTCAGTTGTTTTTTCTTGCATTACCAGCAACCTCGCTGCGTTTGATGATCATCCTCATGGGCACTTGCTGCGGCATTCGGATTGCGGTGATCACTTCTAGGAATGGGGGTAAACTCTATGGGGGCACCGTCTAAGGTGGAGGCGTATACCATCAAGAACAGGCTGATCGCGGCATCACCATGGCGTTCTTTTTCTTGGCCTGTACGCACATCGCCAAGGCATGGCGTACCTCGACGGTTAATACTTAAGGCCCGCAGGTCAGTACTGGTGTCATCGTCCCTTGGAATAGTGATAAGCCCATCTTCAAAATGGCTTTTAAAGCGTGGCATTTGTTCGCGGTAAAAGGACTCAGATAGCATCACGCAGGCGATCACTTCACTGCCGTATTTATCCTGGGCGTATTCTGCTAAGGCTTGGCCATTACCGCGCGCATCCATCGCGCCGCCCCTCAGCCGTGGCAAGCGGTCCACAATGTAAAACAGGATCTGCTCTTGCTGGCGAAAGGGAATGTTTTTTAGCTCGACCTGTAACTTGGTTTTAATGTGGAGATCTTGGGCTATTTCACCCACATCAATCACAGTTAAGTCACCACTACGGGCAAAGTCTTCACCAAAACAATGGGGGCGCGCAGGGTCTAAGCTATCGAGAACCGGCTTTAGTTCATCCTCACACCACTTAAGGATCTCCGCCGCCCGTAAACTCTCTGGCCATTGTCCAAAAGCGTCGTCTTTTTTAAGGCGAATAACGGGGCCGCTATCTGTCACGCTGGCCATGCGGGCTTCGATTAACGCGCGGTTAAGATAGGCACCACCGCCAGACTTTGGCACGCAAAAGTATTCTTCTAATGCGTCCTCTTCGGTAGCAGTGGCTTTGAGTAATTTTGCTTTCCAGTCATCCTCGGCCGCTTGGCTCCATTCGATACCGCGCACTTGGCAAATACGCTTATACAGCCCCTCGCTACAGGCATCGTCCAAGGTGACGCGGTGAATGGAGTAATCTTTTTTACCCGCACGGGAATCATTAATCAGCTCATTGAACTGGTTATCAATGCCATTATGGGTGGAGATCAAGCGTACCTTCGCGCCCCACATGGTCAGCGCCAATGCCGCTTTTAGTACTTCGGCCAAGCGTTCGTGAAACGCGGCCTCATCAATGGTTACATTGCCTTGCATACCGCGCAGGTTCGAGGGATTACTCGATAGCGCCTGCACCTTAAAACCTGAGGCAAAGTAAATGGCAAAGGTCAGGATCTCTTTACCGTCTTGGCCTTCATCAACAAACACTTCTTCTTGGATTTCGCCTGCGGCTTTATCAAATACTTTGGCCCACATGGCCGCAGCGTCGATAAATTCCCGCGCCATCTCCTTGTTACTGCCCACATAAAAATGGTTAGTCCCCCCTTGGCCACGGGCAGCGCCTGCGGTAAGAGAAGCATCGGCAGCCTCAGCCCAAGTGAGTCCAGTTCGGCGCGACTTTTCGGCAATCTTGAGTGGCGACTCGTCGGCTATCCAGCGCTTCTGATAACCGAGCAGCACTTCTTTAGGATCAAAGATGCTGAGATAACTGGCCTCAAGCGCAGGATCAAAGACGGGTTTAATGAGGCCGCTCATCAGGCAATCCCCAGTATTTCACGCTTAAGCAAGGCAACGGCATCACTGGTTAAGCCAGCGGTTTTCGCGACCTTCTCGGCGGCATTAGCCGCTTCGGCCGCAAACGCGGTGCGGATCTCTTTCTCGCGCTTATGGCTCGCCATGGCTGCAGACTCCAAACGCTGCACCGCTAACATGGCGTCTTTAATCATGCCAACGTCGGCACCTTCGCCTGTTTCATCTTGGTTTAATAGGGCTTTAAACAGCTGCGAACGCGCCATTTCGAGAATGAGTTTAGTCACTTCACCCGTGGGCTTGTCACCCAGCTCTGCCGTCCACACTTGGGTGATCTCACGCATTTCGCGCAGGGATTTACCCACGGCCTCCATCTTGGTCGCATAGCGGTTGATGCCTGCGCGGGAAAGCTGCTGTTCTTCTGGTAGCCCTGCGGCTTTAATCAGCGCATTGATTTCATCGAGCAAATCAATCTGCTGAATCGAACCATTACGCAGCCCCGCATCGAGCTTTTTGCGGATAGGATCTGGCAGTAAATCCACTTTAGAGCGTCGGCCTCGGGTTTCACTCGCCATGGCTACTCTCCAGCCCGTGGGCGTTTAACCCCTGGCACAATCGCGCGGCCTGTAGCCACATCTTGGCCGCGACCTGTTAGCGTGGCCGTGGTCACTTTGCCCACTAACTCGGTTTTAATCAGCCCTTGCTCGTTAAGCCAAGCGAGCTGCACCAGTAAGGCATCGCGGCTAATGTCGAGGCCGTAGGCATTTAAGCCATCTTGTAAGATGGACTCATTGAGCGCGAAGGCTCCCGCCTCGGTCAGTAATCGAAGCACCACAAGGCGTTGGTGCTCATTGATAATTTGCTGCATCGCCATTATTGGCCTCCTTTAAGTTCGTTTTCGAGAAGCATGTCGGTCTTGGTTTCTAAGCGCCTAATGCCTTGTTCCATTGCGCCAAAGCGCTCACCTAAACCTGTGAGGGTTTTATCGAGCGCATGCAGTTCGTCACGGGTCGGCATGTACTCCAATTGCATTTCAGTTTCGCTAAGGCGCTTGTCGATTTCAGCCACCTTTTGGATCACTTTTTCATGCTCAATCCGTGGGGTAAATCGCGTGCTAAACCACGCCATCAGCAGTGCACAGAAAACGCTAATCACGCTGCCAATGAAGCCCCAATACTTACCGAAATATTCAAATAACGATTCGATCATAAACGCGTCCCATAGCGCTGCTTTTGGCGCTTATCTTCATCCTGTTGGCAACTAATACAGCGCAACTCGTTAAGCCGCTGTGGCTCATTTGGCTCTAAGCAATCAATACAGATACCATTGCCAGTGCTGTGTTGTTTGTGCCTGGCGGCATCCCGAACTGCATCAACACAGGCAGCTCGCTCGCGGGTTTCCATATTGCTAGCCCAATCGTTTTCGTCCATGCCTATTCCTAATATTTGGCTTATTTTGTTTGGTCTGTTTGATGGCGTTGCCGCCAATCGTGCAGGGCTTGCCAGTCGAGGTTGCATTGCCCAAGGTCAGTGAGTAGCGAGAGCATTAGCCCCGCTAGCTCTTGATTGCTGAGCGGTGGGTTGCGAAGGCACACCACTTGTTGGGTTTGCAGGCACTGCAATACCTGTAGTGGAACCTGAGTGACGTTGCACTCTCGCATCAGTACTTCGGGCGGCAACACATATTGGGTCTTGTAAATAGGCACGTAACGCACAGCGGGCGGCGTTGTCGTACACGCGCACAACATCGTTAGGCACGCTAGCCACACGCCATGTTTGTGTTTGTTCATCCTGGGCGTCCTCAAGTAACTGGGTGAGTTGATGGTTAAGATCTTGATTGCGGTTGGCTAACGCGGCCTTTTGCTGCTCAACGGTTTGCACCTGTAGGGCGAGGGTTTCGCCTTCATCTTTTAGGGCAATGCGTTCAACGTTGGCGTCTTGCAGCCATACCGCTAGCGTGTCTGCACTCTGTTTTAGGGCTGCATTGTCAGTTAACGCTTGGGTGAGCTGGCTCTTAGTGCTCTGCTGTTGGTGGTACATCAGCCCAATGGTGACTAATGCCAGTGACAAAAATAGCCACTGCACAGTGCTAATGATTTGTGAGGGATTCATTGCGCGCTCCCCTTTGATTGCAAGAGGCCCAGTTCGCTTAGGCAAATGGCTTGCTCTTCGGCGCGGCGTTTAATCAGCCCATTCAGACGCACCTTGTTACCGAATAGGTCGGTGCCATACGTCCAGCCATTACAGACGCGCTCACCCGTTTGCTTATTGGTTGAACAGGCTTGGGTTAGCTCTTTGCACGCGCCCACTCTGTCGCCCGCTAACAGCTTTTTACGCAGGGTTGAGCTGGCAAAGTTGCCGTATCCCGCCCAATGCATAAACGACAGATAGGCCGCATGCTCGCCATCAGTAAGTGCTACAGGGGCCGTGAGTTGCAGCAACTGCTTATCAGCGCGAGCGATATCCTTGGCAAAAATCTCCATGCATTGCTGCTCGGTAAAGGTTTGCCCAAGCCTCAAGTCTTTGCTCGTATGGCCACGACAGGCGGTCAGCACACCAACCGCATCGATATAGACGCTCAGGCTATTCCCTTCCCATTTATCGGTAAGCTGTGCGCCAGTGATGGCCGCCGAACTTAAGCCAGCGGCCAGTAAAATCGCCTTGAGTTTACTGTTCATTAGGCACCGCCATAGCTTGCGCTTTAGCTCGTTTACGCGCTTTTAAAATGTCCAGATGGGTGACGGCTTGCCAGCCTTGATCAAAGTAGCTTTGGCGGGTGAGGCTGTGACTGTACAAAGGCAGGATAGCAGGCCCATTGCCAGTGAGGTCAGCCGCTAACTCTGCACGAAGGCGAGCATTAAAACCGTCTTTGGCGCACTGGCGATAGACTCGGTTTTGTATCCTACTGATGTGAAAGCCAGAGGGGCGAGCATTCGCAATCGGCATACTGTTAACGCCGCTGCGACTCTGGCATTTACGAGAAGTATTGTGGGTGACAAAGGCCATAAAAAAACCGAGACAGTGAACATAGGTTCATTGTCTCGGCTTAAGGGTTTGGAGCGGATTGGAAAGGTTTCGGGATTAGCATGCAAGAAATTATGCTGATAACATTCAGCACCATAATTACTAAGGAATAAAAAAGTATGGATTCAACGGATAAAACGCTTAGGAATTTTCACACTAAGATAGATGCTGATGTCGGTTTAAAATCAAAACGCCGCGCATTAATTGTAACGTCTATAGTCTTGATAATAATTAGCTGGACGGGAGCGACTCTAAAAGAGATTACTGGATTAGTTGCTAAAATTGAACTCACCAATACCGTTGCAATCAAATATTTGATAATGCTATCAATAGTTTACCTAATGTTTCGATATTTTGCTTATGCGAGAACATATCACCAGCAGTTACGCTCATTTTGGGTTAAACGATTTATGCAAGATAAAAGAGTTTTTCGCTACTATGTTGATCAAAACAATCTTCATGATGAGGATATTGATGGTTTACTCGGTAAGGCTCTAGATGTATGGGTTGGTGACGAACCAAGTGTACGATCCCTTGGGTACGAAAATCACGGATTCCCTTTTTTCGGAAGGAAAATAACCTATATAACAAGAGAGGGTTATAGCAGTGGGCATCCTGATGACCCCGATACTAGATATGAAGAGGTTGACTTTGTAAATGAAATCATTCTCAACAAATTTACAGACAAATGGAAGATCGAAGACTTAATAAAACTCTTATCAATTGAATACGGATATGTGTTCAAAAGTTACACTCACTATAGAGAGTACTTTGATTTAATGGGACCTTATTTTTTTGGAATTTTAGCGCTGTTATCGCCTATTGTTGCACCCAGGGCAACCGCATGAGTGTTTAAAATTCGTCCAGCTGCAACCCTGCTAATAGAACCGATTCTAAATATTCAGGTTTCATCCAAGCTCTTTTCTGTTTCGCTGGAATGCTTCCCTTAGAAGGTTCAG